>Ga0310694_10007434_pt1 | contig 10282 bp, 6 predicted proteins | sample 174DNAGHGhighgp2_FD_203884 | JGI IMG/M metagenome (GOLD analysis project Ga0310694, IMG submission 203884) | Sheep rumen microbial communities from Palmerston North, Manawatu-Wanganui, New Zealand - 1742 DNA GHGhigh gp2 (v2) (version 2) | ecosystem: Host-associated > Mammals > Digestive system >... | reverse complement strand
CGAAGATTGATGTCGAATATCTTCAGGCAGTCTTTAGGAGTGTGGCGAAGGAATTCCCGAATCGTGTTCCTGCTTACCTCACTGCGCTGGGCCAACGAGCCGAAGCACACGCAGCTGCACTCTTCGGCAAGATGCTTTATCTCGGTGCAGAAGGGGATGTTGTCCCAGGCGACGCCCGTCTTTATCTCGTATGAAGGGATGCCCTCGCTGTCGAGCGTCACTTGCACCGTTCCCGTCTCTTGATCCACTCTTGGCAGCACGAACTTCAGTCCTTTCCCCTCCAGTTCATGTAGAATCTCGTCGCCCAGAGCATCGTTCCCAATGGCACTGATGGCCACGGTCTCTGCACCAAGCAGCGCTGCATGGAAGGCGAAGTTGGCAGGCGCTCCGCCAAGCTTCTTCCCCTCTGGCAAGCAGTCCCACAGGATTTCTCCCAATCCGACGATTAACGGTTTCATAGTTTGAGTTATCAGCAAATACGGTTTCGAGTACAAAGATACAACTTTTCGAGCCAAAATGATGCACAAGCTTCCACTTTTTTCCACATTTACTGTCTGAATTGTCCTATAATAAAAATATAATTCGTACATTTGCATAAAAATACTTATATACGGGAATGATCCGTAACAGACAAGGCGGGCATTTCCATCCACATCTTAACTTATATAAATATGGCAAATATCTTTTCATTGGAAGGCAAGAATGCTTGGGTTACAGGCGGCTGCTACGGTATTGGTTTCAACATAGCGAAGGCTTTCGTGGAGGCAGGGGCGAGCAACATCATCTTCAACTGCCGCAGCGAGGAGGCGCTTCAGCGCGGGTATGACAACTACCGGGAGGCAGGCATCAAGAATGCGAAGGGCTACGTCTGCGACGTGACCGACGAGAAGGCAGTGAAGGCACTTGTGGAGCGAATCCATCAGGAAATAGGACAGATTGACATTCTTGTGAACAATGCGGGCATCATCAAGCGCATTCCCATGCACGAGATGAAGCGCGAGGAGTTCCAGCAGGTCATCGACATCGACCTCGTGGGGCCGTACATCTGCTCTGCGGCTGTCATTCCTGAGATGATGGCTCGACGCGAGGGAAAGATAATAAATGTGTGTTCGATGATGTCGGAACTCGGGCGTGAGACCGTGAGTGCCTACGCTGCTGCAAAGGGCGGGCTGAAGATGCTGACGCGCAACATCTGCTCGGAGTACGGGGAGTACAACATCCAGTGCAACGGTCTTGGCCCTGGCTACATTGCCACGCCCCAGACGGCTCCCTTGAGACAGCGCGGTGCAGACGGCAGCCGACATCCCTTCGACTCATTCATCTGCGCCAAGACTCCCGCAGGCCGTTGGCTCGAGCCAGAGGAACTGGCGGGCCCTGCCGTGTTCCTCGCCTCCCATGCCAGCGATGCCGTCAATGGCCACATCCTCTATGTCGATGGCGGCATCCTTGCCTACATAGGGAAACAACCTTAAGGCAAGTGGCAACTGACAATTGATGATTGACAATTAAAAGCGTCATTGATGGAACAAGTATTCAGTTACATAATCAGTTTGGGAGCGTCGGTGATGATGCCGATACTCTTTACCATCATCGGACTTTGCATTGGGCTGAAGTTTGGGAAGTCCTTGAAGTCGGGCCTATACGTGGGCGTGGGCTTCGTGGGCTTAGGCATTGTCACGGCCTTGCTGACGAACAACTTCGGGGGGCCGCTGAGTGATATATCAAGCCTTTATGACTTGCAGCTCGGGGTGTTCGACATGGGATGGCCTGCCGCAGCGGCCGTGGCATACAACACGGCTGTGGGTGCTCTGATAATTCCCATCTGTCTGGGTGTGAACTTCCTGATGCTCGTCACAAGGGCTACCCGCACGATAAACATCGACCTCTGGAACTACTGGCACTTCGCCTTCATCGGCGCTGTGGCTTACTTCGTTATGGGGCAGAGCTTGGCATGGGGTTACTTTGCCGCTATCGTGTGCTACATCAACACACTTGTCATGGCAGATTTGACGGCGGACAGGTTCCAGCGATACTACGAAGGCACGGACGGCATATCGATTCCGCAGCCTTTCTGCCAGAGCTTCACGGCCTTTGCCATCGGCATCAACTGGCTGCTCGACAGGATTCCCGGCTTCTCGAAGCTGGATGTCGATGCCGAGGGGTTGAAGAAGAAGTTCGGCGTCTTAGGCGAACCGCTGGTGCTGGGTGTGATTGTCGGTGCGCTGATAGGGGCATTGGCACGGCTCGACATCAAGAAGATACTTTTCCTGGGCGTCACTATGGGTGCTGTGATGGAACTCATCCCCCGTATCACGAGGTTGTTCATTGATGGTTTGATGCCCATTTCGGAGAAGACGCAGGAGGTCGTAAAGAAGCGGTTTAATGGCAGGAAAGTGTATATTGGCATGTCGCCGGCACTTGTGATAGGCCATCCCACCACGCTTGTGGTAAGCCTGTTGCTCATTCCTGTGACGCTGGGGCTTGCCGTCATCCTGCCTGGCAACGAGTTCCTGCCCCTTGCCTCGCTGGCGGGCATGTTCTATGTCTTCGTAATGGTGCTGCCTTTCACGAAGGGCAATGTGGTGAAGACCTTTATCGTAGGCTTTATTGCCCTTGCCGTCGGCCTCTACTTCGTGACCGACATGGCTCCCGCCTTCACGCAGGCAGCCCATACCGTATATGCGCAGACGGGCGACACCGCCGCCAAGATTCCCGAGGGCTTCGAGGCAGGGTCTCTCGACTTTGCCTCTTCGCTCTTCGGATGGGTCATTTACAAGTGCGTACACAACCTGCGCTGGATAGGTATGGGAGTGCTGATAATCTTCACCCATGCCATGATGTGGTGGAACCGCCGCCGCATCATCGCAGAGGACCGACAGCACTTCTCCACCGACCCCAGCTCTCCATTTTAACACATCAACACAACTTTTGAAGCCAAAACCAAACATTATATCAACCATGAAGAAGTTCCTTCTCAATTTCTCAATCATTCATTTTTTCATTATGACACAAGTTGTATCTGCCCAGCAGACGATGAATTTCCAGACGGCCTGCCATCCCCAGGACGTCAAGCACTACGACACACAGACCCTCCGCGACCGCTTCGTGATGGAGAAGGTCATGGCTGCCGACCAGATCAACCTCACCTATTCGATGTACGACCGCTTCATCTTCGGCGGTGCCATGCCTGTAACGAGGGACTTGAAGCTGGAGACGCATCCCCAGCTGCGAGCCGACTACTTCATGCGCAACCGCGAGCTTGGCATCATCAACACTGGCGGCGACGGCATCGTGATAGTTGACGGCCAGGAGTATCCGCTTGGTTACAGCGAGGCTCTCTACATCGGACGCGGATGGCTCGGCAAGGACAAGAAGGGCAACGACATCGACACGAACAAGGAGGTCATCTTCCGCTCGAAGGATGCCGGCAAGCCTGCCAAGTTCTACCTCAACAGCGCCACTGCACACCAGCACTACAAGACGCAATGGGTGACGCTGGACGGACGGAAGAACGGCAAGGTGCAGAGCCTGAAGGCCGTCATCGTCGGCACCAAGGAGAATCCGTTAGGCACAAAGGCCGAGAGCAACATGCGCACCATCAACCAGCTCATCGTGAACACAGCCCTCGAGGAAGGTCCGTGCCAGCTGCAGATGGGACTTACGCAGCTCCAGGAGGGCAGCGTATGGAATACCATGCCGGCCCATACTCACGGCCGCCGCATAGAGGCGTACTACTACTTCAACGTGCCTGAAGACCAGGCAGTCTGTCACATCATGGGCGAGCCGCAGGAGAGCCGTGTGGTGTGGCTGCACAACGAACAGGCCATTATGTCGCCCGAATGGAGCCTCCATTGCGCCAGTGCCACACACTACTACACCTTCATCTGGGGCATGGCCGGAGAGAACCTCAACTACAACGACAAGGACGTCATTCCCGTCGGAGACTTGAGGTAGGACGGCATAAGTCCGAAGCATGAACTGACTGTCTCGAGAACCTCGGCGGCTTGTCAAAACAGACCTCGCAGGGGGTGTCTCAAAACGCACCGTGCCGCGATGACCAACGCACCGTGCCGCGATTGGCAACGCACCGTGCCGCGATTGGCAACGCACCGTGCCGTGTTTTGGAACGCCCCACATAGGCTTTCATACGACCGCTCGCCTTGTCAAACAGAAAAACACGGATGTTTCGCATGAAGAGAATGCCTTTGATGTGCCTGGCCTTGACGATGGCCCTGACGGCAGCCAGCCAAGTGACAGGCTCAGCCCGTCAGAGTGACGACGGGGCGCAAGGACGCACGGCCTCTTACTTTGCCGACGGCTTTCATGGCGGTGTGTACGGACATTATCCGCTCGACACCTACACGGACTACATGATGCAGCAATTAGAGCGGCATCCTGCGTGGCGCATAGGGTTGGAAATAGAGCCGGAGACATGGGACTCTGTGAAGGTGCGCACGCCCGATGCTTACCGGCGATGGCAGCAGGCAGTGGTGAGTCCGCAGGTGGAGTACACCAATCCCGCCTATGCCCAGCCATATATGTACAACATCTTGGGCGAGAGCATTATCCGTCAGTTCCAATATGGCATCCGCAAACTGCATGAGCACTTCCCCGCGATGACCTTTACGACCTACGCGACAGAGGAGCCTTGCTTCACAAGTTGCCTGCCGCAGATCCTGTCGCAGTTGGGCTTCCGTCATGCCGTGCTGAAGTGTCCCGACACTTGCTGGGGCGGATATACCGAAGCCTATGGCGGCGAGCTGGTCAACTGGATAGGTCCCGACGGCACGTCGCTCTTGTCGGTACCGCGCTATGCCTGCGAGGCTTTGGAGGACAGCTCGGTCTGGCAGACGAAGGCCTGGAAGAACTCGCGCGAATACCTGCGGGCTTGTCGTCAGGCAGGCATTGAGCATCCCGTCGGCATGTGCTATCAGGATGCCGGCTGGACGCGAGGCCCGTGGCTGGGAGCAAGCCCAAGGTCGCAATATGTCCGTTGGACGGATTATATCGAACAGGTTGCCGACCCTGCCTCTGCCACTGACTATCGGATGCCGCAGGAGCATGTGCTGCCGGCTTTGGTGTGGGGCTCACAGGTGATGCAACGCATCGGACAGCAGGTGCGACACGCCGAGCTTCTCCTCCTGGAAGCGGAAAAGCTGTCCTCGATGCAATATCTCCTTACGGGAGAACGCCCTGACCAGTCCGCCATCGACGAGGCCTGGCGCACATTGATGCTGGCTCAGCACCACGATTCGTGGATTGTGCCATACAACCGACTGAACAGCAAAGGCACATGGGCCGATAATATCGCCCTATGGACAGACAAGACCTGCCAACTGGCTCAAGCGGTCATCGAGGCCTCTCACCCTTCGTCGGGAGAATCTCACCCTTCGTCTGGAGAAGACGGGAAAGGCTGCACGACCTACTACAACACGACAGGCAATTCGCGGAAGGCCGTCGTGACGGGCAGGAAGAGCGACGGCAGCGAGATAGACTTCGAGGTGGAACTGCCGCCATTCGGCTGGGCGGTTGTCGATGCCGACCAGGTGAAGCTGCCAAAAGCACAGAAGCACATCAGGCTTTCCAGCGGCTCAGCCACAATGGAGAACGACCATTACCGTCTGACCTTTGACCTGAAACATGGCGGCGTGCTGACCTCGCTTTACGACAAGCAGCAGGGGCGCGAGGTGGTCGATAGGGACAATGCCTATGGCTTCTGCGAGTTGCGAGGCTTCTTCGGGCGCGACGGGCGCTTCCGCTCCTCGACGGAAAGCACGGCGAAGGCCGAGATTGTGAAGGACAATGTCTTTGTGCAGAGCCTCCGCATCGCGGGAGAGATAGCCGGTGTGCCGTGTTCGCAGACCTTCACCCTTAAGAAGGACGAGCCACAGATTGATGTCCAACTCGTCATCGACTGGAAGCGGAACGTCCATATCGGCAGCCACAGAGGGGAGAAAGACAAGCACATCGTTCCCTTCTATAACACGAAGTACACGCTCAATGTCCTCTTCCCTGCCGCCCTCAAGCAGCCGAGGCTGTGGAAGGACGCGCCTTTCGATGTCTGCGAGAGCCGCCTCGACAGCACCTTCTTCGACCGATGGACAGACATCCTCCACAACATCATCCTCTCTTGGGTTGACATTGCCGACGACGAATCCGGGCTTGCCCTGTTCAGCGACCACACCACATCCTACTCCTTCGCCCGCGACTATCCTCTTGCCCTGACCGTGCAGTACTCGGGCGGCGGCCTGTGGGGACGCGATCACAAGATTACGGGCAAGACAGAGCTGCGCTACGCCCTTATGCCACACCGTGGACATTGGGATGAGGCGGGCATAAAAAGCCTCCCCCAACCCCTCCAAAGGAGGGGAGAACTATCTGGTCGCCTCGCCGTTCCCCCCTCCTTTGGAGGGGCCGGGGGAGGCTCTCTCTCCCTTCTCTCACTCGACAATACAGGCTATCAGCTCTCCTCGATGACCGTCGATGCTGACGGCAGTGTACTCATGCGACTGTTTAATGCCGATGGCGACGACAGTCCGCACGACATCCCGCTGGACCTCCCCATCGCTTCGGTTACAGAGGTTGACCTGAAAGGCAACGAGTTGTCACATCCGCCATACAGCAATCATCGTCTCACCGTACAGATGCCCCGCTTCGGCATCCGCACCTATCGGTTGACCCCCGCAGACAGGTAAGGATGCCATTCGCCGGTGGGTGTCAAAACGCACCACGGTGTGTCTGCCATCGCGGCACGGTGTGTTTGCCATCGCGGCACGGTGCGTTTGCCATCGCGGCACGGTGTGTTTGCCATCGCGGCACGGTGTGTTTTTCGTCACGGCATACGGCACCTGCCGATGCACCTCCGCGAGAAACTCCACGGTGTTAAGGTTGCGGATAATCATAAAATTAGTTAATAGGTTTTGTTTTGTTCTCTCATCATCGTATCTTTGTACGCAAATTATCATTAAAACATCAGAAAATATGAAAAAGATTCTTTTCGCTCTGCTCATGGCGTTGCCAATGATGCAAGTATCTGCGGCTGTTGACCCTGACTTCTACATTTTCCTGTGTTTCGGACAGTCAAACATGGAGGGTGCTGCCCAGCCGGAGGCCCAAGACTTGAAAAGCCCGGGGGCAAGGTTCCTGCTCATGCCTGCTGTGGATGACGCACAGCGCGGCCGCAAGATGGGCGAGTGGTGCGAGGCTGTGCCGCCCCTCTGCCGCCCCAACACAGGCCTGACGCCTGCCGACTGGTTTGGCAGGACATTGGTGGCTTCGCTGCCCGAGAACATCAGGATTGGCGTTATCCATGTGGCCATTGGAGGCATCAAGATTGAGGGCTTTATGAAGGACAAGGTCGGCGATTATGTGAAGAACGAGGCACCGGGTTGGATGAAGGGAATGCTGGAGGCATACGGAAACAATCCCTACGAGCGGTTGGTGACGCTGGCCAGGAAAGCCCAGCAGGACGGTGTCATCAAGGGTATCCTGATGCATCAAGGCGAGTCGAACACGGGCGACCCCGAGTGGGCAAAGAAAGTGCAGCAGGTTTACGATGCCCTTTGCAGTGACCTCAACCTGAAGCCCGAGGAGGTGAACCTCTATGCAGGCAACATCGTACAGGCAGGAGGCGAAGGTGTCTGCATCGGATGCAAGAAGCAAATCGACGACCTGCCCAAGACTTTGCATACGGCTCAAGTTATATCCTCGGACGATTGCACAAACGGCCCTGACAAGCTGCACTTCGACGCTGCCGGCTATCGCGAGTTGGGTTGCCGCTATGGCGAGGCCGTGGCCCGTTTCCTGGGCTTCGAGCCAAAGCGTCCCTTCATGGAGGAAGCCAAGCCGATAGCGGTTCCTGCCGACGCCTTCATTGCCGAAACGACCATTCCCGGTAATGACTTCCCGAAGGTGGACAAGGAGAATCGTGCCTACTTCCGCATCCAAGCTCCACAAGCCCGCAAGGTCATCGTGGACATCTGCAATAAGAAGTACGAGATGCAACCCGACGGCAAGGGCGGATTCATGGCAGTCACCGACCCGCTGGTCGTCGGCTTCCACTACTACTTCATGGAGGTGGACGGCATCCGCTTCGTTGACCCCGCCACAGAGACCTTCTTCGGATGCTGCCGGCAGTCGGGCGGCATAGAGATTCCCGAAGGCGAAGAGGGCGACTACTACCGTCCGCAGCAGGGTATTCCCCACGGACAAGTGCGCAGCATATACTACTATGCCAATAGCACAAGCGAGTGGCGTCATGCAATGGTCTATACTCCTGCCGAATACGAAAAGGGCAAGAAGAAGTATCCCGTCCTTTATCTGCAGCATGGCATGGGCGAGGACGAGACAGGCTGGAGCCGTCAGGGACACATGCAGCACATCATGGACAATCTGATTGCAAAGGGCGATGCCGTGCCGATGATTGTGGTGATGGAGAGCGGCGACATCAAGGCACCCTTCCGAGGAGGCAGCCGCAACGACTATGGCAGCTCTTTCTATAAGGTAATGACGAATGACCTCATTCCCTACATCGACAGCCATTTCCGCACACTCTCCGACCGTGAGTACCGTGCTATGGCTGGCCTCTCATGGGGAGGACACCAGACATTCGACCTGGTTATGACTAATATGGACAAGTTCGCATGGATGGGAGGCTTCAGTGGAGCCATATTCGGGCTTGACATCAACAACACGTATGACGGAGCCTTCGCACGCAGCGACGAGTTCAACAGCCGCATACACTATCTCTTCCTCAGTTGCGGGTCGGAAGAAAACTTCGGCACCGGGAAGCTCGTCAGTGACCTTCGCGATGCCGGAATCAAGGTTGACTACTACGTCTCGCCAGGCACTCACCACGAGTGGCTAACGTGGCGGAGGAGCCTGAAGGAGTTCGTGCCAAAGCTGTTCAAGAAATAAAAGACCCTCCTTTGGAGAAAATTGAAAAGTTTAAAAATTGAAAAAGTGAAGAATAAAAGGCCCCGTACTATAAATAGCTGAATAGTAAATAACGGCCTCCCCCAACATAAACCCCGTCGCGAATGGGAATTCGCTCCCCTTTGTGGGGCCGCAGTGACAACAGTCACTGCTCTGAAGACCCCAGTCGCTCCAAAGGAAGGGGGAAACAGCCTCACCCCTAACCCCTCTCCGAGGAGAGGGGAAACAGGAAGGAGGGGATAAATTACTAAATAGTTAAATCGTAAATAAATAGTAAATAGTAAATAGTCAAATCGTAAATGAATTAAATCGTAAATTATGATAGGTTTTCTCAGCCGTGAGGCCTATGAATGTCTCACGCAAAACATACTGCCGTTCTGGCTCGACAACATGCTCGACACGAAGCGAGGCGGATGGTACGGTCAGATGACAGGGCGCGGCCAACTCATTGAGGACGCTCCGCGAGGCGCCATTCTCTATGCCCGACTGCTTTGGACGTTCAGCGCGGCGCATCGCGTGCTCAGTTCAAGAGGTCTTGCTCCGGATGCACGCTACCTTCGTGCTGCCACGATGACCAAGGACTACATCCTCGAGCACTTTATCGACAGGGAACATGGCGGCACGTTTTGGAGCGTCACGGCAGACGGCTTGCCGCTCGACACCAAGAAGCAGTTCTATGCGCAGGGCTTCATGCTCTACGGCCTCTCGGAATATGCACGAGCGACGGGCGACAAGGAGGCTCTGCATCTCAGCTGTCAGCTCTTCGACATCATCGAGAGCCACGCCTGGAACAAGGAGTACGGCGGCTACATCGAAGCCTGCCAGCGCGACTGGCGACCCATCGCCGACATGCGCCTCTCGGCAAAGGACGAGAACTATCCCAAGAGTCAGAACACGCACCTGCACATCATCGAACCTTACACAAATCTGCTGAAGGCCGGAATCGACGCACCCGCACCTGCCATCGAACGGCTCATCTCGCTCTTCACCGACCGCATCCTCAACCCCGAGTCGCACCACCTCGACCTCTTCTTCAGTATGGACTGGCAGCGCATGAGCACGACGGAAAGCTATGGGCACGACATCGAATGCTCCTGGCTGCTGCACGAAGCGGCACTCGCACTTGGTCGTACCGATATATTAAATAAGGTAGAGCCTGTCGTTCGCGAGGTGGCAAAGGCAAGCGAGAAGGGGTTGCAGCCCGATGGCTCCATGCTCTACGAAGGCGAGCCCGACGGCACGCACTTCGACCGCGACCGCCACTGGTGGGTGCAGGCCGAAGCCGTAGTGGGGTTCTTCAACCTCTATCAGCACTTCGGCGACAAGGCCGCGCTCGACAAGGCGCTGC
>Ga0310694_10007433_pt1 | contig 10283 bp, 11 predicted proteins | sample 174DNAGHGhighgp2_FD_203884 | JGI IMG/M metagenome (GOLD analysis project Ga0310694, IMG submission 203884) | Sheep rumen microbial communities from Palmerston North, Manawatu-Wanganui, New Zealand - 1742 DNA GHGhigh gp2 (v2) (version 2) | ecosystem: Host-associated > Mammals > Digestive system... | reverse complement strand
TCATCCTAGTGGAAGAGGACGCGTCCCTGGAGATCATCACGGGATGCACCACCGACAGGCACGCCAACAACGCGCTGCACATCGGAGTCTCCGAGATATTCATCAAGGACGGCGGTTCGCTGTCGTTCTCCATGATCCACAACTGGAACAAGGACACCGCCGTCAGGCCCAGGACCGTTGCGAAGCTGGGGAAGAATGCGAAATACGTCAACAACTACGTGCTGCTGAATCCCGTCGGTACCCTGCAGAGCTTCCCCGTCGCCTATCTGGACGGAGAGGGCGCGTCATGCAGGTACAACACGATCTGCCTGGCATCCGAGGGTTCCGACGTCGATACCGGAGGATCCGTCATACTCAACGCGCCCGGAACGAGCGCGGAGATCATGTCCAGGAGCATCAACACCGGCGGACGCATGGTCGCCCGCGGAAAGCTCGTGGGCAACTGCTCCGGCGTCAAGGCGCACCTGGAGTGCAGATCAATCGTCCTGAAAGACGGAGGGGTCACCTCGGCAATCCCCGAACTGGAGACCAGCGTCGCTGATGTCGATATGACACACGAGGCGGCCGTCGGAAAGATCGCCAGGGACCAGATCGAGTACCTCATGTCCAGAGGCCTTTCCGAGGACGATGCGGTCAGCATGATTGTCAGGGGATTCCTGGTCGGAGGCATCAAGGGTCTCCCGGACAATCTCAGGAAAGAGGTCGACAACGCCATCGAGCAGGCCAACGTCGGCGACTGAGAAACACACGATCGCCGCTGCGCACGGATGTGCCAGCGGCCGATCTTTCTTCCCTTTTTCCATCGATCCAAAGCGTTCGAGTCCTCTGTCTGGAACGGATATCCCTATAAATACAGGGAATCCGAATTACAAACAGGTGTTAATTTGGGTCTGCTCAGCAAGATCAAGTACAAGACCACCGACAGGATCGCCGACAAGGTATCCGACGGTATCGTCAACAAGATGTTCGGAAAGAAGAAGGAACAGGAATATGAGGAGCAGCCTAAGGCTCCTGCAGCGGCAGAGCCCGTTCAGGAAGAGGCTCCGCAGATGACCGAAGCGCAGGCACAGGCGATCGCGCAGCAGCAGATGGCCGCACAGCAGGCCGCCGCAGCCAGCATGCCCAGCCAGGAACAGATGAACGCCGCGATGGGAATGGCATACAACACCAAGAGATGCCCCGAGTGCCAGGCAGTCTGCTTCAACTCTCCCGTGGAGTGCCCGTACTGTCATGCGGATCTGAAAGGAGTGAAACCCCTTACCCCCGAAGAGCTCGAAGCGCTCGAGTGAAAACCATAACGGCCCCGCAATAAGTCGGGGTCAGTTCTTCTTTACCTTCCCCAGCCTGTCGACGGCATGGATGACGTTGCCGTCGCAGTCCCTGAACGACGTGTATACACCGATCGGACTGTTGATGGGGTCGCGCACGAACACGACGGCCTCGTCGATGAGCCTCCTGTGCAGGTCGAAGGGATTGTCCACGCCGATGTAGACGCCGGTATCGATGCCTGCCTTCTCGCTGAGAACGAAGATCAGGACACAGTCAGCCCTCTTCATGTACAGACGGTCGCTGTGGCTCTCCATAACATCGAAGCCGAGCATGTCGTGGTAGAACTCCGCCGTAGCCACCAGGTCGGTGGACGGTATCGTCGCCGCGCATACGACCGTGGGCAGGCCTTCGTCGGTGTACGTGAACTCCCCTCCGTGCGGATCTCCGAGCGGCATAAACGGTGATATCATCCTGCCGATAAAATCCTACCTCATCGCTCATACGATAACCCTTTAATCAGTACCGCCATTCCGAGCCAATAGGAAGTGCAGATATGGCAAAGCCGATGATCAGCGAAGACGATTTCAAGCTCCAGGAGAGCCTCGGTAAGATCAAACATGTAATCATAGTCATGAGCGGAAAGGGCGGAGTCGGTAAGAGCACCGTCTCCTCCAACATCGCCATCAGCCTCAACCAGAAGGGTTACGAGGTCGGACTCATGGACATAGACATCACCGGACCCAACATCCCCAAGATGTTCGGCGTCGAGGACGAGCAGATCGAGGTCGAGAACGAGAGACTCATACCCGTCATCGTGCCGCCGTCGCTCAAGATCATGTCCATGGCGTTCCTGCTGCCCAGCAAGGACTCCCCCGTCATCTGGAGGGGACCGGTCAAGATGACCGCCATCAGGCAGTTCCTCGAGGACGTCAACTGGGGAAAGCTCGATTACCTCGTGGTCGACATGCCCCCGGGAACCGGAGACGAGGCCATCTCGATCATCCAGCTCATCCCCAAGGCCGACGGCGGAATCATCGTCACGACGCCTCAGGACGTCTCGCTCCTGGACTCCAGGAAGTCCATCACCTTCTTCGCCGAGGCGGAGATCCCGATCATCGGTCTCATCGAGAACATGAGCGGATTCGTCTGCCCCCACTGCGGTGAGGTCACAGACATCTTCAAGTCCGGAGGAGGAGCGGCCACCGCGGCGGAGTTCAATCTCCAGTTCCTCGGGAAGGTCCCGATCGAACCCGCCATCGTCGCTTCGGGCGACAAGGGGATGCCCGTCGTGATCTCCAACCCCGACAGCGCATCCGCCAAGGCGTTCGAGGAGATCACCGAGAAGATCGTCAAGACGGTCGGGTGAACATGAAGATCGGCGTCCTATCCGACGGGCCCGACCTCGGGTCATGGGTCAGCGATGACTTCGGCCACGCACCCTTCTTCCTCATCGTGGACAGCGGGACCTACGACTACACCGTCGTGGAGAACGAGTTCATGGAGGCGGAAGGCGCCGGCATGAAGGTGGCCGATGCCATCGTCGGACTGGGCGTCGACGCCGTGATCACCGGAGGTATCGGAAACCACGGCTACAACATCCTTACGAAAGCAGGAATCAGGGTATCCTTCGACGAGGAAGGGACCGTTGAGGAATGCGTCGGCAACCTTCTCAGAAGGATCGAGCGCGAAGAGAAGTTCTCCAAGATGGGCGAGTGACTCACCTTTCGCACAGTTTCATCGCCAGTACGATCGAGTCCGTGTAATCCGTCTTCGCACGGGATGTGTCCACGAACACCTTGTCCGTGTTTATCAGCGGCGCACCGGGCGCCCCCGCGCCTGCTAGGAAGTGCATCATCCTGAAGATGAGGTTCCCGGAGATGCCCTCCGGTGCGATGACCAGATCGGCATCGCCGACTATGTTCTCGATGAGGATCTGACCGTCGTACGCGTCGTAGCCTTCCTTTTTCAATCTGTCGACGAGAGCGAGGCCGTCGTCGATGGTCTGGTCGACCACGGGGTTACGTCCCTTGTCGTCGCACCTTCCTCCGGACATGATGGCTGTCCTGCTGCCCATGCCCAGCTTCTTCAGCAGCGGCATGCACTTCACGACAAGGTCGTACTTCTGCTCCAGGGTCCATCCCTCGTCTATGCCGACGGGGGCCATGCAGAACAGTCTTCCGCCCTTGGGCTCGAGGAGGACGATGCGCTCCAGTTCCGGGAGGCCGAGCGCCTTCTTCAGTATAGGGAGCAGGACGGACGATGACATGTTGCCCCTCACGGCGGCATCTATCTTACCGGATACGAGATCATTTACCAGAGCCTCGGCATCATCGTAGACGATGACGTTCCCGGGGAAGCGCTTGGCACAATTCTCGACCGAGGTCCTGTCGCCGTGGACACCGATACCGACCTTCACATCCGGCAGTTCGGAATCCATGATGTCCTGGAAGACTGTCATAGTGCCAGTATGGGCATGGAGTAATTAATGGATTTCTTTATCCTTCCTGACAGGTTATTGGAAAAGGAGACCCCATCCTGGGATGGGGAAAAGGTTTCAGACGATGTCGTCCTCATCGTACGAATCGTTCAGTATCACATGGGGGCGCCCTTTGACATCCACCACATCGGCGTCCACGCCGTATACCGTGCGCAGGTTGTCCTTGGTGAGGACCTCCTGCGGCGTGCCGTCCGCGAATATGCCTCCGTCATGAAGCATTATGATGCGATCGGCATACTTCGCGGAGATGTTGATGTCGTGACTGATCATGATAACCAGCATGTTCTTCTGGGCCGGAAGCTTGCTCAGCACCCTGGTGACCTCCAGCTGATGCTTGATGTCCAGGTTGGAGGTCGGCTCGTCCAGGAGCACAACCTCGGGGGTCCTCACGAGACCTCTCGCCAGCATGACCTTCTGGTGCTGCCCTGCGGACAGCTGATTGAAGTCGCGCATTGCAAGATGCTGGATCTTCATCATCCTCAGCACGTCGTAGACCTTCTTCAGGTCCTCCTGACTCGTTCCGAACTTGTGATCGTTCTGGAGACCCACCATGACGGTGTCGACCACCGACAGGGGAAAAACGTCCTCGCTCGCATTGGGTACATACCCCATGTGCGCGGAGAGCTCCTTCAGCTTGTAGTCGCGGACCTCCTTGCCGTTGATGAAGACCGAACCGCCGGACGGCTTGAGGATCTTGTTCAGACAGTGGATCAGCGTGGACTTGCCGACACCGTTCGGTCCCATGATGCATACGAACTCGGGCTTATCGAAGGTGCAGCTTATCCCCTTGAGCACCAAGGTATCGGAGCTGTATCCGAATTCCAGATTGTCTATCTCGATCTTCATCGTATCACCACATCGACTTCCTCTGCTTGATCAGCAGGTACAGGAACAGCGGACAACCGATGAACGCCGTGATCACTCCGACCGGGAGGAACGTGGGCGCGATGATGACTCTGGAAATCAGATCCGCGGCCATCAGCAGTACGGCTCCGAAGGCCGCTGACGCGGGCAGCAGATACCTGTTGTCCGATCCGAGGAAGATCCTGACGATATGCGGTGCGACCAACCCTATGAAACCGATAATTCCTGTGAAACAGACCACGGATGCGGCCATTAGCGAGATGAGGATCAGAAGGATGATGCGCAGCTTGTGGGCGTCGAGACCGAGAGCAGTGGCATTCTTGTCACCCGTGATCAGGATGTTCAGCTGCTTGGACAGGAGCATCAGGATTATCGTCCCGCCGACGGCGAACAGAAGGATGACCCTGAAGGACATCCATGTCACGCCGGACAGGTCTCCGATGGACCACTGGTAGACCGCGGACAGGGATTGTTCGGACAGCGTCAGCTTGATGAGGGTCGTGCATGCGTTGAACAGATACATCACCGCGATACCCGACAGGATCATCGTGGCCGCCGAGGTATTGCGAAGGGAGGACACGGTGATGATTACCGCTGCGGGGATGAGCGAGAACACGAAGGCCGTGGCAACGAGACCGAGCGTACCTCCGAAACCTGTGACGGTGATCCCCAGTCCGAGTGCGAGCGTGGCTCCGAATGACGCTCCGGACGAGATACCCGTGGTGTACGGGTCGGCCAGCGGGTTCTTCATCATGCTCTGCATGGCGGCACCGGCCACGCCGAGGGATACCCCTGCGACCAGCCCCGTCATGATACGCGGGAGCCTGACGTCGAACAGTATCCAATCGGTCACCTCATCGATGTTGTCCTTGTCGAAGTAATGATTCCAAATCCCCTTGTACACCTCGAGGGTGCTGATTCCTGAAGAGCCTATGGTCGCAGCATACCCGAGGACGATTATCATTCCGAATATGCATATGACGATGAAGAGCAGCTTCCTAACGATATAGCGGTGATAGTTCTCCGCCATCACCGCGTCTTCTGTTTTTTCCATTGTCAATCCTTCCTGAACAAAACATCAAAGGACATGATCAGACGCTCACCCTCTCCTTCAAGGGTTCCTGCATGCCTTATACGGACGGATACGTCGTCGCATCCTATGCGGCACAGCGTTCCCACATCCCATTCGGGACGGTCCACCCTACTGAGCGGAATATCATGTGCCAGATCCTCGATTATCTTGTAATCAACATGATCTGTATTGAACTTGTAATGACCGCCGTTGAGACCTTTGCCGTTCTCCTGCGCGGCCCTGTACTGAGCTACCATCTTCCTGCGGTGCTCAGCATATCTGTCGTCGAACAGATGACGATAGTAGTTCCCGTCGGATACCATTCCCGTCCCCCCATGGCGAAGCACGCGCATGATCTCCGAATAGGCCCTCTCAGGGTGTTCCAGTGCCCAGAACATGTCGCGTGACACCACCAGGTCGAAGGACTCGTCCGGCAGGTCGATCCCCTGGGCATCCATCACCATGAATTTTGCCCTGACCCCCTCGGATTCCGCGTTACTTCTGGCCTGTTCGATCATCTTCGGTGAAAAATCGATACCAGTGACGTTGTGCCCCATCTTGCCGAAATACAGGGAATAGATCCCGGGTCCGCATCCGACATCGAGTATATCAAGAGGCTTTCCTCCTTCGCACAGCGCCCCTAAATGTTCGGACAGACGCACGTCGTTGTTCTTGAGTTCATACATCACCGCTTCGGAGAAACCCCTGCTGCGGAGATCCCAATAGCCCCTTATGCTGTCGGATATCGTCATATTATCATAAAAAAAGAGAAAAGGGGCATAGCCCCTTGTTTGATCAGGCTTTCACCTTGTCCTGATAGGTCTTCAGCTCGAGATAGTCGATGTCCTTGAAGTCCTCGAACTTATAGTCGGAGTGGTACTTCTGGAGATACTCGGAGAAGAGCTTGTCGACATCGAAGTTGAACTTGTCCGGATAGAGGTGGTTCGCAAGGTACGCACAAGCGACATAGCTTGCGGTTCCCATGTAGACACCCTGGTTGAAGAGCAGGACCTTACCGTTCTTGTATGCGTTGGTCATCTTGATGGCGTCCTCGTACTTCTTCTCGGTTTTTCCGTACTGTTCGAACATCTTCGCCTGACAGCTGTCATGGTCCTCCCATGTCTCCATGAATCCGTAGTACTGGGACGAGATGATCCAATCAGGATTCATAGTGTAGACACCTTCGGCGTCGATGCTTCCCTTGGAGTAGCCTGCATCGATGACGGTGCGTCCTCCTGCGAGGGTCACGAGTTCGTGGACCCCTCCGTGCATTCCGGAGATGCTGTTGCAGCTGTAGCTTGCGAACACGAGCGGGCGCTGACTGAGCGGGACGTCCTTGAGTGCGGTGGCGATGGTCTCGTAGACCGTATCAGCGGTCTCGGCGTACTCATATGCGTTGTCCTCGTGATCGGTAAGGTATCCGAGGGTGATGATCGCGGGTACGGTCCAGTTGTCCTCGTAGAAGGGCAGGCGCACGACATCGATTCCGAGGGGCCCGCAGGTCTCCTCCATATTGGGGTCGAACCATGCGCGGGTTCCGGAGAGCATGAAGCTGGGCTTCTCGTTTCCGTCCTTAACAAAGATCTCGTAATCGGGGGTGAAACGGCTTCCGAAGCATTTGGCTCCGTCGAACACCTTGAACCACTGGTGATAGGATCCGTCATTTCCGACCTGGTTGCAGACGTACTTGACCTGGTCCTGTGCACCGATGATGATCATGGAATCATAGTTGCTCTTGTATCCGACCGCTGCGGTGGTGAGCGGGTAGGTACAGGATCCGATGACTCCGTCGACATCGTAGAAGTAGACGAGCATGTTGTTCTTGCGGTCGACCATGTCCTGGATCCAGCGGACGTCGGACTCGTCGATCTTTCCGTCGACGTTTGCGTCGGCGAAGGACCTCTTGACGACGGATCCGCCGTAGGTCTTGTAACAGTCGTAATATGTGGCTTTCTCCTCGCCCGCGATGATCTTCTTGACGAAGTCGACATCGCGGCTGTCGAGGAAGTCGTCGTTGTTGGCATTGCCGAAGACGGTGAGACGTCCGTCGAGGTTGTTGCTCGAACGGACCTTCTCGCTGTCATTGTTGTTGTTGAGGACGGCGATACCGATTCCTCCTGCCACTACAACGATGACTGCTGCAATTGCAATGATGGCTTTTCCATTCATGTTATCACTTGGATGTATTATCCAATGTGACCGATTCTTAACTAATTACTATTTAATAATATCTTTTTTTAGGCATTTTATATGAAAAAATATTCATATATCAGCACCCGTCTGACATGCTGTGAACAACCCCGATAGCACCACGCCCGTGCATATCCCCCTCGGCAAGAAGGCACTGAAAAACGGTGTCAGAGATTATTGGGACAAACGCGCCAGAGGATACAGCGAAGTCACCCGCGTATCTCTTCAAAAAGGACAGGACGACATCATACGCATAATAGGGCGTTTTATCAACCTCAACCGCCGTCTCAGAGTGGTGGATATGGGTACTGGCCCGGGACTTTTCGCCATATTGTTGGCTAAGAGGGGTCACGAGGTCACGGCCATAGATAATTCTGAGGAGATGCTCAAAAGAGCGAGAATCAATGCCGTTGAGATGGGGGTTGAGATCAATTTCGTCCTTGGGGATATCGAGGAACCGCCACTGGAAAAAGGTTCCTATGACCTGATTGTCGCACACAACAGCACCTGGTGTCTGACCAGACCTGTAAAGGCATATGCGGCATGGAAAGAACTCCTCGTATCGGACGGGGAGATGGCGATCATAGACGGTAATTACTATCTAGATCAGTATGATGACGAATATCTCAAACGCAAAAACTACATGGAACTAAAACGGGCCGGCAGAAATGATGGCCTTCACGGAAGGACCAATGTGGACAATGTCGATTTCACCATCATCGAAGATCTGGCCTACGATCTGCCCCTGTCGCGCGAACACCGTCCGTCATGGGATGTCCACACCCTTTTGGGCATAGGTATGTCGGACATACACGTCAAGACTCTGGACAAAGAACCGTTCAGCATCCTGACGGAGAACGGCACCATGTCTCTGCCTTTCACGTTCGTGATATGTGCCAAGATGCCCATATACAAAACGCCTTATGAATCCGTCATGAAGTCCCCTGCCTTCGATGAGGAAAGTGTACGTTGGGCGATACAGTCCTCTTGCGGAAAGGAGAAGAAGCTGTCGACATTCATGAAAGCGATATCGGACCAGCACCGCCTGCGCATTATCAACGCACTCTTCATAGGTTTCCTGAATGTCCAGCAGATATCGTCCATATCCGGTTGTTCTCAATCCCTGTGTTCCCACAATCTCACCATACTGCGCGAGGCTGGAGTTGTGGAGACCAAGAAAATCGGAAGAGAATCGGTCTATTACCTAAGGGACAGGTCGAGACTGCAGATCCTGATTGAGATGTGCGACGTCATGTCCGAGGGAATGAAAAAGAAGAACGAGAAAGAACGACCCGGGTCATCTCAATGATACGCCCAGTTCGTAGGCTTCCCTGAGCGCAGGCTTACCTTCAATGTCACCGACGTCCTTGACGCCTCTGGCGAACACCTCTCCGATGCTCTCAAGCTTGAAGAACCTCAGCGCCAGTTCGTACTGGCGGACTATGGCGTCGAAGAGATCGTCCAGTTCGGTCGCTCCCGTCAGCAGGAGTCCGAGCCTCCTAATCCTGAAGGTGTTCCTCACAGGCGCATGGAGCCTGTCGATGACGGCCTTCAGCTGTGCGCTGATGCCGTAGAAGTAGACGGGAGATGCAATGACCAATACGTCCGCTCCGGCCAGTTTCTCGTATATCCCGGACATGTCGTCCTTCTGGATGCACAGATTGCCCTCGCTGGAGTAGCAGGCGTTGCATCCCCTGCAGGGATTGACCTTCACATCCGCGACGGAGATGAGTTCCACATCGTTGTTCTTACTGGCGCCCTCGGCGAAACTGCGGGCCAGGAGGCCGGTGTTCCCGCCCTCCCTCATGCTGCCGACAAGTACGACTATCTTCGACACGGGATCACGGCCTGATCTGGTCGAACTCGTAGTTCTCCCATTCCCTGACGCCGATGACCACCTCGGCCTCGGGAGGCGTGAGCATCGGACGGTCGTAACGCGCGGCATCGTCCATCGCTATCCTGGGACATGCGGTGCACACGTACGCATCGACGCGGTACGCCATGAGATTCTGCGGGGACAGTTCGTTCATATAGGCCTTGTACGCCGCGAATCCCTTGGAACGGATCTTCTGAACAAGCTCATCGGCCAGCTTCTCGCGCTTCTGCCCGACCTTGTCGCATACGATGACCAGGAAGGACTGCGCATCCTTCGCCCTCTGGATGGCGGCGAACCTCTTCCTGAGGATCCTGTCCCTGACATCGTCCACGGAACGGAGCTCGCCGGTGACGGGATTGAAGACCCTGATTGGCTTGTTGACGCCGAACGCCGCCGCGAGGGGATGGAAGTCGCCCTCTCCGATGTAGAGGAACTCGTCGACCTGATCTGCAACGGCGTAAGCGGAAGTGCAATTGCATCCCAGCACCTGTCCGGGATAGCATATCCGGTCGTCC
>Ga0310694_10007431_pt1 | contig 10283 bp, 9 predicted proteins | sample 174DNAGHGhighgp2_FD_203884 | JGI IMG/M metagenome (GOLD analysis project Ga0310694, IMG submission 203884) | Sheep rumen microbial communities from Palmerston North, Manawatu-Wanganui, New Zealand - 1742 DNA GHGhigh gp2 (v2) (version 2) | ecosystem: Host-associated > Mammals > Digestive system >... | reverse complement strand
ACCCGACTTTTTCAAACACCTCTGCACGATAAGCCGAGTTACCTCCTCCGGGAAATTTCCCTCTCGGGAAAGGACGTATCTCATCACCGAAATCCATCCATGCCGTCAGCAACGTCTTCGTATAAGGCGACATCCACTTCGGTTCTTCCGTCTCATACAACGGTATAATCTTTCCTCCGATCGCACTTATCTCAAGATGAGCATACATATAATCCGCTATCGTTCTTAGATACCATGTATCCACTAAAGCATCATCATCTACATAGACTAATATATCGCCCTTTGCCTCTTTGATACCTCGATTGCGTGCCGCAGAAAGTCCTTGCTCCGGCTCATTCGTATAACGGAACTGCACATCCTTGTGAGCCTCAGCAAATGTCTCACATATCTCGCGCGTATTATCCGTGCAGTTATTATCCACCAAGAGGATCTCGTATTCGCTCTTCTCCAAATCATTCGCAGCGATACTCTCCAAGAGATTGCCGATGTACTTGGCACGATTATATGTACAAATAATAGCTGTTAACATTATAAAGAAACTATTTTATATTTTGAAAATTGTTAATACAAGAATCCGATAATCCACAACGGAAGTTTATGACCATATGGGAACTCCATATCGTCGGCCAAGATGTATGAATTGGGCAGGTCGGCGATTTGCTCGTAGTCTTTATCAGCACCGCCCACTTCGAAGATGTACTTGCCGTCAATCTTAAAATCTCCGTGATTCTTGCCGTACTCTACCAAATGAGCGAAAGCCAATTGATTCGCTGCAAAGCACTCGCGAATAGTACCTATATTGGGTTCTTGCGCGGCTAAGGTATAAAGCATATTACTGTTATCCATGAGCACTTTATCCGGTTTCTGCATTTTCTTGGCGTTCACATAATCGGAATAGATAAGCCGAAGAATCTTGGCTTTGTCCAGATAAGTGAGGTACTCCAAGATGGTTGCCCGTTGCAACTCGCTTTGCACGGACAAACGCTTGATGTCAATATCATAGGGCACCGAATTAGCTAAGATATTCACCAGTGCCTTGATTTTTCGCGTGTTTTCGATGGAAACTTTGCAGATACGCGGCAGTTCATCGTCAATAATATAACTAACCGTGTTCTCAACTGCCGAATAATAATCCACAATGTTCTTCAATTGCAGGAAATAAGGATAATAGCCATATTGCAAGTACTCCGAGAAATATTGGAGCGGCCGACATTTATCAGTCACCTCTTCGACCAATGGCCAGGGGTTCTCAAGAATCTGCTCCAACGTATATCTGGGCAGGTCTATGTTTTTATAGAAACGCAAGAACTCCCGGAAACTAAGTCCGGGGATATCGTGATTGATACACCTTCTACTCAAATCGGCATCTCCTTGCTGCATACTCAACAGCGAACTACCGCTAATGACGATTCGCATGTCCGAATACAAGTCGGTCATCTCTTTGATCTCACGACTCCAGTTGGGATATTTGTGGATCTCGTCCAAGAACAGATGTTTGCCGCCGGTTTTATAGAACTGATCCGCCAGATCAAGCAAAGTGTGCGAAGCAAAGTACGCACCATCACACGAACAATAAAGCACCGACTTGTCCGATACAGAGTAGTGTTGCCGAATATACTGGCGCATAATCGTACTTTTACCAACACCTTTTTGACCGCGTACAGCCAACAAAGGCACATCCCAGTTAATCTCCGTTCCACACTGACGAATAATCGTCATAGGCGTTTGTTTGTAGTAACGTCTGTGCTTATCAATCAGATTTTTCATAGCTTAATCTGCTTTATGTATTGAGCATAATTTTATGTTTTGTGCTTTCTGCATTGAACACATATCGATTGCTCGTGTTTTTTACATTGAACACAAAACCAGCTGCAAAGGTACTGCTTTTTTCTGATATATGCAAATATTTCTTGAGAAAAATCATGGAAATGTGCCTATTTTATGACTTCTTACGCCCGATACGGATGCCGGTATGAATCTTTACCCAACGAATAATTTTATGTTTGAACCGATTCATCGGGGAGTGCCAACTCGCGGCAAAATGGTGAATCGTAACAGTATTAGATGTCAAATAGATATTTTCGGTAACATGATCCTTGGGGCAAAAATAGTCATTCGGATAGAATGTAATCAAGCCAGGAAAATCCTGATACGTATTATCGCGTTTCAAGCCGTACGGGATCATATAGTTAGTGATAGTGACTACATTCGTGGTGGTGTCAAAAGAACCATCCGGTTTGATAAAATGACGACCCTGATAATAATCCAGATTTTCTTTTGCCCATCGGCTCCCCTTCTCAGCTGCCATTATACCGGTTGGTACATTTTCCTCATCTTCAAATCCGGAGAAAGCAGTATGATGCAAAAATGGATCAAGCGGCTTGAGCACCTCGACATCGGTATCCATATACACGCCACCCTCGGTATAGAGAGCATAAAGCCGAACCACATCTGTCACATACGCAAATTTACCACTCTTATAAGCCTCACGAACATAAGGATACATGTCCAAATCAAAATTGTCCTCATTCCATTCCTTAAGTTCGTATTCTGGTAACACGCGTTTCCAAGACTCAATACATTTAATAGCCAATTCCGGCTTTTTACCGCGACCGAACCAACAATAATGAATAACCTTGGGTATCATAATTCTCTCATTTTAAACAATTAACAATTCTGCCACAAGCCTTGCCATCTCCATAAGGATTAACAGCATTACTCATACGGCTATAAACCTCTGCATCACAAAGCAATTCGGTAACAGATGAAACAATCATATTATAATCCGTACCTACAAGGCGCACCGTGCCGGCATCAAGGGCTTCAGGACGTTCCGTGGTATCACGCATTACCAGGACAGGTTTTCCTAAGCCTGGAGCCTCTTCTTGAATTCCTCCACTATCGGTAAGCACCAAATAAGCCTTTTCCATCAAATAGACGAACATCAGATACTCAAGCGGCTCGATAAAGAACATGTTTTTACATGCATCTGTTTTTTCTCCGAAGATTTCATGAATGGGTCTACGCACATTTGGATTCAAATGCATTGGATATACAAAATCCACATCGGGGAATTGATTTGCAAGATCGCGGAGTGCAGTACATATATTAATGAATCCCTGACCGAAATTCTCACGACGATGCCCGGTGATAAGCACTAATCTTCTGCCGGAATCGAGGCGCGATACTTCGTATCCCGCTTGTCGTAATTGATCCGTTAGCTCTATTGCGATTGAATCGTTTGATTTGATCTGATGGACGACTTGATGTAGTGCGTCTATCACCGTGTTACCGGTAACTATGATGCTTTCTTCCTTCACATTCTCCTTTAGAAGGTTGGCTTTGGACAAAGGCGTAGGAGCAAAATTATAGGTAGCTATACGCGACGTTATTTGCCTATTCATCTCTTCCGGCCAAGGAGAATAGATATTATTGGTGCGTAAACCCGCCTCCACGTGCCCGACAGGAATTTGCTGATAAAACGCTGCCAATGCGGCTGCCGTGGATGTCGTTGTGTCACCATGAACAAGAACTACATCCGGTTTTACTTGTTGCAGAACATCACGCATGCCAAGTAAAACACGAGATGTGATATCATATAGATCCTGTCCCTGTTTCATAATGTTTAGGTCATAGTCAGGACGGATATCAAAAATGCGTAGCACTTGATCCAACATCTCACGATGCTGTCCGGTAACACATACTTTGGTGTCATACAAGTCCGGGAATCGTTTGAATTCTTTTACCAGAGGACACATCTTAATCGCCTCGGGTCTCGTTCCAAAAACAAGCAAAATTGTCTTCATATCACTCAATCTTTCCAATATGCCGTAAAACCATGATGTCCCACACGCTGTTCTACCGGTGGTAATTGCATATAATCTCCAAATATCGTTCGTAAGTGCGTATCAAAATCTTTAAGATTTCTAACTATATATCCTTCAAACTCAACATCTACATATTCTTCAAAAACTTTTTTGGGACAACGAGTTACTTTTTTATATGGTAAAGAAGCATGATATGCATAATTTGCAGTAGGATAATCACAACGAGTTACTATCTTAAGTAACCAATGCATCCACGTTTTGTACTTAATTGGCGATGTTAATACCCGAACTATTGTACATGTTAAATAATTAAACTTATTATGCTTCCAAGTATATTCCATATTTCGATGACGACGAGAAAGGATATTATTTATAATACGAATAACGTAATGCCATCTATTGCATACTTTTATATCATCCTCACAAGCATCTATTGGAAAAATATCTACTTTTACTCCAAGGTCATAGCCCATATGGACAAACATATCTTCTTCCAACAGAGTCCGATTATCACATACGTTAGCATATGAAGCATAATAATTAGCATCCAGTTCTGGAGCAAAAAGGTCAAGATGATCATACACTCCACCAAAAGAATGAATGAAACGTTCATAATTTGGTCGAGTCATAGCTATATCAATATCATCATCCCAAGGTATATAACCCTTATGACGAATAGCTCCTATAGCAGTGCCGCCCTCTAAAAAATACTCAATATTATTTTGACGGCAAAAAGAATCAATTTTAATTAGAATATCAAGCATAACTTGCTTGAATTCTTCAGTAGTCATTTGCCTCATATGTTCCCTTATATCTATTATCCACGAAGTCGAATCAACGTCTCATTTATCAGTGTGCTACTCGTCCCTTTCGTATAAGGGAAATACACCACTTTCGCACCCACTTCTGCCAATTCTGCTTCGATCTTATTCCACTTATCCGTACCCTTCCAGTCATCCCCTACAAACATAACATCAAAATGGTATTTCTTCCATGCACCGAGTTTGTCCATGTTCTCCTGTGTAACAACTTCATCCACATACTTGATAGCACCTACAATCTCCTTCCGCTCTTCAAACGGAATCACAGAGCGTTTTCCCTTATACTCTACCAAGTCATCTGTAGAGACACCTACTATTAAATAGTCGCATTGTTCTTTTGCCTTACGAAGCAAATTCAAATGTCCTATATGAAACAGATCATACACACCTGTCGTATAGCCTACCGTAATCGGATCTACCATATTCAAGAATTCCTCCAAACAATAAAGCAACCATTTCTGATTTCCAGTAAGCGATTCCATATCAATATCCCTGCGGAACTCCGGACGAGTCGGACCCGCCCAATCTTTGAAATAGATATCTACCGGACGCGGCATCGGTGTCTTCTCAGGAATAGGTATCTCGGGATAACACATATGGAACACCTCTCGAATCAGATATTTCGACTCTCCACTGCGTACACGCTTCAGATCCAAAGGTTCAGCCATCTTCACCATTCCTGAAGGATCGAAGAGTGGAACATACTTCATTCCCGCAGTTATAACCGCGTTGCAATAAGATCCGCTTGATTCATGAGCAAAAATCTCATCTTGGAAACGCAAGAAATCAATCTTGTTATTCGGCAAACGGTAACGCTCATAGATATGCGACATCGAAACCGGCTCTTTAAGCACTTTCTTTGGATCCAAGAACGTATAGAAATCTACCCACTCATCAAAATCCCAATCTTTTGAAAGCATCTTGTCCATACCTCCAAAAACCAAGTCACTGCCGTCAGCGGCTACTATTTGCTCTACTCCGTCTTTCTTCGCTTGCAGAGCAGCTTCCATGATTTGCGGCTCAATCGAATGCACGGGAGCACCTTTCATCTTCATCAATGCCGGAAGATGCTTCTTCACTATATCAAAATTGATATCCACATAGTGTAGATTCAACTTATATTTCTCTGCATAGAGCTTTGCACGCTCCATATCTCCGGTCGAGAATGTACCATCCATAAAGCGGAAGGTATAAGCGTCCGTACCCGGTTTCAGGAATGCTGCCAAACAAGCCGAATCCATACCTCCGGAAAGCAAAATACCCAACTTCGTATCTTTCTGTTTCTCAGCAAACATCTCCTTATATGCCTTTGCTATATCTTCGGCTGTCCGTACCAATACTTTCTCCTCTTCAGGGAAAGGCATATCCAAAGTATGATGTAAGCCTTCCTTAAACTGCTTATTCGGATCTTCTACATAACGAAACGTTAAGTACGAACTCATGCAATAATTCTTATCTTCCATAATAGTGTATTTTGATGATTAATATTTCTGATTATTAGTAATTCCTTTCCAAATGACAGATGCCAACGATTGACTCTGCGGCTTATACTCCTCACCGGAAAGGATTAGTTTCTCTACTTTCAATTGACGCAAATTCTGCGGTTTTACGTCGTACGGGCTCTCGGACAAAATAACCATATCGGCTATCTTTCCAACTTCCAATGTGCCACGCTCTTTCTCATCAAACGTCTGATAACATCCGTTATACGTCAACATGCGCAATGCCGTATAGACATCTACCGATTGACTCGGATTAGTATGGTTACAAGCCCGATACAACCAATCCAACGGATCCGGATTCGTACAAGGTGCATCGCTACCCTGTCCTACTACACATCCTTTCTCAACAAACGTTTTCACCGGATTAAGTTGTGCGTTACGCTCCTTACCCAAGATACTCTCTGTATATTCCGGCGGCTCCTGTCGCCAATTGTCAAATGCTGACTGCATCAACAAATTAATATGATACTTTGCACATATATCCACACCTTCTTTCGTCGGCAGACATGCGTGAATGATACCATGTCTGTGGTCTTCTCTAGGAAAATCGTCCAATGCTGCCTTCAAAGCCTTCGTTGCTTGCTCAAATGCCTTGTCACCTATCGCATGCATCTCTATCTGCAAACCCATCCGATTTGCTTTCTTACAAAACGCTATCACTTTCTCATCCGAGTAGTACAGAACACCGCTATTGTTCTTGTCATTCACATACGGCTCAATCATAGCCGCATCTTGTGAACCGTAACATCCATCCAACGCACACTCGAAACAACCACCTATTCGCGGCAACTTTCTGCTTGTCGCTACACTTGTATCCATCGATTGCGGGAACACACGAATCTGGAATCCGTTCTGAACACTCTTAGCAAACAACTTCTCAATCGTAATATCTGCGTTCAGAGGAAAACCTACTCCACTCACTGTATGTACCATCCCTATTCCATGCGCCGCTTCATAGTCCACCGCCTTCTGCATATTACGAATCATGTTAGGAATAGATATCGAATTGGAAATATAGTCCGACACCGCAAAGAATGCCTCTTGATTCATCTCTCCGCTCTCAGGATGGTAGCCACGCAACTTGCTCAGCTTCTTATCCAACTTCTTCAGTAACACACTATTTACCACGCACGCGTGCCCGTCGTATTTCACCATCATCATCGGTTTATTCGGACATACACTATCCAACTCCTCACGATTAATCAGCCGTTTTTCCTTTACGGAATAGGGTGATGCTCCAAAAGCTAACAGACTCTTCTCCTCTGCCTTTGCAACGTAGTCCTTAATAGCAACCAACATCTCCTTGTTCGAAGTAAAGTCCATCACATTCAATCCCGAATGGAAGATAGCAAACGAGGCAAAATGTTGATGCGTATCCACAAACGAAGGAACAAGAGCCTTCTTGCCTAACTCAATCACCTCTGCCTCCTTATACTCCTTCGACAACACTTCACCAACATACACGATTCGTCCTTTGTCTTCTACAAGGTATTTATAGATGCTATTCTGCTCATCTACCGTTACAATGTTTCCGTGATAAACTTTCATATCTATCTTCGGTATTTAGTTTCTTTCTTAAAAATTTGCTCTGCACTTTCTGCACTTTTTGCACTTTCACCCGCCAAAGTGCAGATAGTGCAAATAGTGCAGTGCGATTTTTTCTATGTTCGTTGTGTCGGATGGTATCCGACTTTAAAATTTGCACTGAGCAATAATCGTTCTCATTTATGAGATAAGAATTGTGAGAATTCTCAGATTTCTCACTTTTCTCATGTTATTTTTTGCATGAGACTTTTGGGACACTTTCGTTAAATTCGTCTAGTTCTCAAACAAATAATTGTTGGTTAATTGTTGATAATTGTTGACCCCATAAAAAAGATTTTTGGAATCATTTTCGATCATTTTGGACGAATCCACTGTCTCAATTATCTCAATTGTCTCATATCATTTTTTTCTTTGTCCATTAGCGTCGGATCATATCCGACATCTATAGTATTATATACTTTGTATATAATACAGCACGTTCAAAACGTTAGTTATTCCTTATATATTGCTTATACATTCTTTAATCATTCTCGGTGGTATCCACTCTCCATCTGCTATCCTCGTCCTCTCAAAAACTCATCCGTCACTTCCCGTATCGCACCTTGTCCACCGGGCGTATTCAACACCCGTATCCCTTTTATTGCCTTCACCTCCGGCCGCGCATTGGGAGGACAACACGGAAATCCCACCTTACTCAGCAGCTCCACATCATTGATATCATCGCCCACAAAGCACACGTCCTCCAACGCAATCCCCATCTCCTCACAAATCTCCTGAGCCGCCTCTAATTTCGTCAGGCAATCCGGATTCACGCGACTACCAACGCCTAAGTACAGGTACTTTAACTTCAGTTTCTCAGCCCGCGCTTTCACGATCGCACTATTCTCCGACGTCAAAATCCCGCACGGAATACCGGCTTGCTGCAAGCACACCATCCCCATCCCGTCGTACACGCAAAAACGCTTCATCGCTTCGCCCTTAGATGTATAGTACATCCCTCCGTCCGTCAGACAGCCGTCCACATCGGTCAAAAAGAGTTTTATATCTTTCATTCGTTCAACATTCATTCCTTCACTCGCTACTAATGATAAAACCTTGTCCCCGGCAAACACGAGAAAGAGTCAATCACACCCGCCACATGGTTGCCGTCCATCACTATCAGCGTGTGAATCGAGTGATGGTTCATCGTTTCGCCTGCCTCGACTATCTTTGCCTCTTTGCTGATGGTTTTCGGGCTCCGGGACATGATCTCACTCACCGGCGTACCAAAGAAATCCGCTCCTAAGCGCTGCATCGCACGCCGTATATCCCCATCGGTAATAATTCCCACTAGCTGATGACTGAAAGCTGACGGCTGACAGCTAAAATCTTCCACCACAATACCTATTCCCAACGTACCTTTGGTCACGATCTCTATCGCTTCGCTCATCGGCATATCCGGTTGCACAAACGGCAGATTCTCCGTAAACATGACGTCTTCCACTTTCGCCAGCAGTTTGCGTCCCAAGTCTCCGCCCGGATGCAACTGAGCAAAGTCCGTCGGCTGAAAATGCTTCGCCTCCACCAACGCACAGGCCAACGCATCACCAAGCGCTAAAGTTACGGTCGTCGAAGCGGTCGGAATCAGATTCAGCGGATCCGCCTCATGCTCCACGGCGATATTCAGATGAATATCCGCACAACGCGCTAAAAGCGACTCCTCGTTGGACGACATAGCTATAATACGAATCCCTTTCGCTTGGATCAACGGCATAAACCGCAATAATTCTTCCGTCGCACCCGAATACGAAATAGCCAACACCAAATCATCACTCCCCAACATGCCTAAATCGCCGTGATAAGCGTCTAACGGATTCAAGAAAAACGCCGGTGTACCTGTCGAAGCCAAGGTGGCAGCTATCTTCGATCCTATATGGCCGGACTTACCGACACCCGTCACTACGACTTTGCCCTTACACGAACGCATCGCTTCCACCGCACGCACAAACGAATCGTCCAATCGTGCGATGAGCGAACGGACAGAGGCCGCCTCTTGTTCCAGGCACTCTTGAGCTCGTTGTATGATTGCTTGATGATCCATCATAAAGGATATTCATTATTAATTATTCATTATTTTTCAGGTCTTCCGAATACGTTATTTTTCGATTTCCTTCCTCGCCCGACACGACATAAATCTTGCTGCTCGGCGCGTATTTGCGTACAATACCGGCATCATCGGTGGCAATCAGTTTGTCCTCTGACAAAGCTTTCGCATAGGCCTGGAAGATGGTCTCAAAATGGAACGCCTGAGGTGTTTGTGCCCGCATATAATCGCTCCGTGCAGGAACAGTCTCCACCCTGGTACCTTGTACTTCGTCCCTTTGTACCTTATAGATCGTGTCCGTTACCGGTACAGCCACAGTAACCGCCTCATGCTCTTCCAAAGCCTCAGCTACATCTGCTAATATACGCTGACTCACGAACGGCCGGGCAGCATCGTGAAACCACAGGCTGACATTTGAAGGCTGATCGCTGAAAGCTAAAAGAGCGTACCACGAACTCTCCCATCGCTCACTTCCTCCGGGGATGATCTTTGTAACCTTTCCCCA
>Ga0310694_10007426_pt1 | contig 10286 bp, 10 predicted proteins | sample 174DNAGHGhighgp2_FD_203884 | JGI IMG/M metagenome (GOLD analysis project Ga0310694, IMG submission 203884) | Sheep rumen microbial communities from Palmerston North, Manawatu-Wanganui, New Zealand - 1742 DNA GHGhigh gp2 (v2) (version 2) | ecosystem: Host-associated > Mammals > Digestive system... | reverse complement strand
TGGATGAGCCCACCAACGGTCTCGACATCCCCACCAAGAGCATCTTCCGCAAAATCATGGCGGCCTACGCCGACGAGCAGAAGACCGTGCTCATCTCCACGCACCAGGTGCGCGACCTGCACAGCCTTATCGATGCGGTCTCTATCATCGACAACGGCCGCATGATCCTCAACGTCCCCGGCTATGTCATCACCGACAAACTGCTCTTCGATATTAATGACGAAAAAACGAAGGATGGCAAGCTTTACTACACCGAAGAGACTCCGCGCGGCATCTATCAAGTGAAAGAAAACGTCAACCACCTCGATTCTTCCCTCGATTTGGAATTACTTTTCAACGCCGCCGTCTTAAACAAGCAAGAGTTCACGGAAATGTTCAAATAACCTTAAAATCTGAAGATTATGAAAAAATACACCAATAAGATTTTAATCATCACCGCCATCGTTTTGTTGTTGGGTTTGGTTATCGGTTATACCATTGATTTCCAGACCGGCTACCGCAGCGGCAGAATTAAATATGAGAAAATCGAAAAGGATTCGACGCAAGTGCTTCATTTTAATGGTCTGGATGAAATAGAGGCATACGCCGATTCCGTAGAGACGAGCCAAGGTGCGTCTCAGCAAGACGAATCATCCACTGAAAATTAACCCGAATTGTCTCATCAATAAAATCGTAATATTATGAATATCAACAATATAATCAAATTAATCAAGGCCTATTTTTATGAAAATTGGCGGAATGATCTCATCTATTCATTCGGCATCATGGCAGCATTATCTCTGATTATGACGATGGTGTCTGGCAGTCCCGATTTGACAGGGATAAAAGTAGCGGCCGTTGTATTTATGGTCTATTATCCGTGTCGCTTCTTTTCCAAGTTGCACCAGCCTTCAAGCAGGATACACTTCTTGATGACACCCGTGACCAACGCCGAAAAAGTGGTGTCAGGTATGTTTTTGACCAACATCTATTTCGTGGCAGGCATTGTTTTGTCTGTGCTGATTGGGCAGATTTTGGGATATGGCATAGTGAATATGTATAAACCTGACATTTTCGCCATACCATACGGAATCCACAATTTAGGTGAATTCTTAAAATGGCAAGTTCTCCCCATCGATGGAGAGATTGTGTTGATGTTCTTCGCCAGTATTTCCACCATGTTTTTCGCTGCTATCTATTTTAAGAAGAGTCCGTTCTGGAAATTGCTGTTGGCTGGTTTTGTCATTTCATTGGTTTTTGGTACCATCATGGCTGGTGTAGAATGGTTGAATGTACTGTTGACGGTGCCTGCAGAAATCCGTAATGGTCATTTCTATAAGGTATTAGAGCACAACATAGTCATTTCCAGTAATTGGTTTCCGTATGTGGCCTACAGTGTGACGATTGTCTATTTCTACGCGATGAGTTTTCTGAGAATGAGAGAAACGGAGGCATAGTATGGATTTCAAGAGCACACAAACCATCTACCGGCAGATCGAGAACTGGGTGTTCGAGCAAATCTTGTCGGGCGCATGGAAGCCAGGCGAGCGGGCCAAATCCGTGCGTGAGCTGGCCGTCGCCTTCGAGGTGAACCCCAACACCGTCATGCGCTCCTACGAACATCTTCAAAACCAGGAGATTATTACCAACAAGCGCGGCATCGGCTTCTTCGTCAACGAGGACGCCCCCGAGAAAATCCACGCCATCCGAAAGAAGGAGTTCATGGAGGAGGAGGTGCCGGAATTTCTGAAGAACATGAGGCTGTTGGGGATAGATTTTCAGGAAATCATCGCAATAGCGAAATAATAACCGTGTAGAGACGCAAAATTTTGCGTCTCTACATTTTTGTTATTTTTGCACCTTCTTTGGTCAAATAGTTCAAAAAACAAACATTATGAAAAAAATAACCCTATTATTCACCCTTTTCTGCGCATTGGCGGGACAGCTGGCCGCGCAGAACAGCTATTGGGTGTTCTTCACGGATAAGCAAAACACCACATTCGATCCGTACCAGTATTTCGATGCGAAGGCCATTGAGCGTTACGCGCAGTGCGGGGCGGATTTGTACGACATCACCAACTATCCCGTGAACAGCAACTATGCCTCACAGGTGAAAACAGCTTGTGAGGAGCTGGTGGGCACATCGCGGTGGTTCAACGCGGCCGGCGTGATGGCTACGGAAGAGCAAATTGCCAAAATTAGGCAATTCCCGTTCGTGGCAGATATCCAGCTGATTGCCAGCGACATGGAGCTTGCCGAAAACAACATTACCGAAAATGTGACCAGCGACTACGCCGGTGAGCAGATCAGCATCCACCACGGCGAGCTGTTCAAGGAGCACAAAATCACCGGCAAGGGCGTGCGCATCGCCATCTTGGACGGCGGTTTCAAGGAAGCCGACACGCACCCCGCGTTCCAGCATCTACGCGACAACGGCCAAATTGTGAAGACTTGGAACTTCGTGAAGAAGAAAGAGTACGTCTATGAGGCGGAATCACACGGCCGCATGGTGCTGAGCTGCATCGCGGGCATCATGAACGGAAGCCAGATGCTCGGCATGGCCCCCGACGCACAGTTCCTGTTGGCACGCACTGAAGTGGCCTCCGAGCCCTTGAAAGAGGAGATCTGGTGGGTGCAGGGACTTGAATGGGCCGACCAAAACGGTGCCGACATCTTGAACAGTTCCCTCGGCTATGGCAAACAACGTTATATGCTCAAGAACATGGACGGTCAAACGTCCCGAGTGGCCAAGGCTGCCAATACCGCCGCCCGCAAGGGTATTTTAGTCTGCAACTCCATGGGCAACGAAGGCGATGACAGAGAGTGGCGGATGCTCATCACCCCCGCCGATGCCGACAGCGTCCTCTCCGTGGGCGCCGTTAAGAGCATTGACAGAATCGCCAGTTTCAGCTCGTTCGGTCCGACTGCGGACGGTCGCATGAAACCCAACGTGGTGGCTATGGGCGACGACAACTGGGTGGCCGGCAGCAAGGGCAACTTCACGCAGGCCTCCGGTACCTCTTTCTCCTCCCCGATGATGGCCGGTTTCGCCGCGTGCGTCAAGCAATTACATCCCGAATACACCGCCTGGCAGCTGAAGACCGAGATTGAGAAATCCGCTAACCACTATCCTTATTTCGACTATGCGTTCGGTTACGGCGTGCCGCAAGCCGGCTACTTCTTCGGCGAAAAACCGGAAGTTGGGAACAACATTTCCCTGTCGGAGGATGACGACGCAGTATATGCTACCTGCAAAAAAGGCGATGCCAGCATCTTTTTCAAGATTGTCAACGGCGACGGCACCATAGAGAGTTATAATCAAAAGGTTGTCAATGAGGACGAAGGCTCCCTCCGTTTCTCCAAAAGCCGGTTGCAAAACGGCCAAACACTGGAAATCTGGAGCGACGGTCAGCATCTGAAATATGTCGTCGGACAGAAATCGCTGCCTCAGGTGGATAGTATCACTGCTGCAAACGCCAGCTATTTCAGCTGTGCAAGCAAAATCTCTGCTCCCGACAACGACATCTACACGCGCAAATACCCGAAATCCTACAAGTTCAGCTTTGTGCTGAATAATTCGTTCATGTTGCCCTCTATGTGGGGTCCGCAAGGCAATATCTGGAGTTCCAAACGGCTCTCGCACGGTCTCACCTTCGCCTTTGACAACAGTTGGCGTTTGGCCAGATGCTATGCGTTTGGCTTCCGTATCGGTTTCGGTTCCTCTTGGTATGCCGTTTCCGACGATATTATTCCTACTTATAATCCATTAATTGATGGTCCCGAATACAACGTTGCTGGCAACATACTTTTGCCTGGAAATGAAGACGCGATATATAAACGGAATGTCAAGGTCACGAAATTCGATTTGGAGCTTGTGAACCGTTTCATTTTGAGCAGTGCCGGTTCGGAATGGTGGTATTTGGATGCCGGCATCTACGGCGAATGGAATACCGGTAGCCGCTACAAACTCGTGTTGAAGGACGATAATAACCAACAGATCACATACGTGAAGAAGCATTACCTGAACTATAATTGGATGAATCCTGTTGACTACGGTGTGCGTATGCGTGTGGGTATCACCAGACGGTTCGCTATTTACGGACAATATCGCATTTCCAACCTGCTGAAAGTGAAAGGCACAATCACTCCCGACCTCCCGAAATGGGAAATTGGTCTTCAGATTTTCTAATCATTCCGTTTGTAGAGACGCACCATGGCGCGTCTCTACAAGACAAACAAAAACCGCAACGGTCGTTTGATCGTTGCGGTTTTTCTTTATTGGGATTATTCGTTAGCTCAACGCCTTCTCTCTAAGGGAATTGAAACCGTCACCAAGCGTCTCAGAAGCATCCAAGATAGTGACGAAAGCCCTGTCATCAATCTCATGGACGAAGTGGATAAGTGTAGGCAGTTGTTTGCGGGAGATGGAGGTGAAGATGATCTTCTTTTCATCGTGGTTGTACATACCTTCACCTTTGAGGTAGGTGCCGCCGCGGTCCAGTTCGTCGAAGATGCGCTGGCGGATCTCCTCGTATTTTTCGGAGATGATCAGTACCGCCTTGTTGGCGCGGAAGCCCGTGATGACCTTGTCCATCACCACGCCCGTCACGTAAATCACCAGCCAAGAGTAAAGCGGGATGGTCCAATCTTTGAAGGCTACCAAAGCGAAGAGGACGATAGTGGAATCCACAAAGATGAGGATAGTGCCTAACGGGATGTGTTTCAGATACTTGCCGATAATCATGGCGATAATATCCGTACCACCGGAGGTGGCTTGAGTTTTGAAGATGAGTCCCAGGCCGATGCCGATAATCACGCCGCCGAAAAGGGCAAGAATGAAAGTGGCCGATGGGTCGGGGATCATGGGATCATTGGGCAGTCCGATCAGCGGGGCGTAGCCATAGAACCTCTCCCACAGCGAGATAAAGGCCGGCAGGGAGATGACGCCCACGAGGGTTTTCATGCCGAAGCGGGGACCGAGCCACAGCGTTCCGATGAGCAACAGCGGCAGGTCGAGACAGATACCTGACAGACCGATGGGGAAGTTGAAGAGGTGGTGCAGGATGATGGCGATACCATACACGCCGCCGGGCGCGAGCTTCAGCGGCGAAATGAACACCACGAACCCGATGGACATGATGAAGGTGCCCAAAATGATGAGGCCGTATGTTTTGAAAATCTCTTTTCGTTTTTCCTTTGATAATTCCATACTGTTTTCGTTGTATTTCGGCGGCAAAGATACTATTTTTTGGAAACTAACTGCCAACTACTAACTGCTAACTGCCAACTACTAACTGCTAACTGCCAACTACTAACTGCTAACTGCTAACTACTAACTGCTAACTGCTCTGTACCCTCCCGTCTTCTTGCTCCCCTCATACGTGATGAGCCCGTCCTCCTTGAGCTGCTTGAGGATGCGGTTGACGGTGGACTGGGAAATCCGGAAACGCTCGGCAATGTCGGGGTTCTTACAGCCGGGGTGCGCACTGATGAAGACCAAGATCTGCTGGATGGTTTGGGGTTTCTCCACCTGTTCAGTTTCAACTGTTTGGCAAAATTGTTCAACATTCGGATCCTCTAGTAGCGATTCGGTAGGACTACTATTAGAAAGAGTCGTTTTTTCTTCAACTTTGGGACTATTGACTTTCGAACCCAGGACATGCGATTGTAATTGCAACAAGGCATTTTCTTTATAATAATTGGTTATATTGAATCCCATAATCCTGTCATACGTTTGAACGAAGACCGTATTCTGATCAAATGATTGAACGTATGCATACATCACCACAACATTTCGTGAGATACGCACGCAACAGGCTGGCCCAATATCATCCGACAAATCTGACAGGGTACTGTTACGGTAATATCGTTTGCCATTCATAAGGTAAAGGTAGGCATAATTCTCCTCCTGCTGACAATATGTAATATCTTCATAGTCAAGCGTAACATTGTTTTTTCCTTGAATGTCTTTAGCCACAATAAGATGTTTTTGATCCTGTAAGTGCCGATACAGGTCGCGTTTGTCTTCTTTTAATGAACGTATAGTGCAAAGCATAAATGAAAACAGGAAATAACAGGAATTTCTGAGAAATACAAAAATGGTCTGACTTGTAAAATAGAGGTGGGTGTTTATACCTATTCCATTCACTAATTGTGATATTTGTGGATAAACAAGGCTTTCTTCGACTAAAGCGGACGTTATCAGACTGGCAAAAGCTACTATGAAATAGCTCTCAAAACGACACTCGCTATACAGTCTTGGGTAAAGGATAAAAAAATTTAAATAAAAAACAAGTAGTACAATTCCACCTGCAATATATTCTTTGTACAATGCCCCTATTGCCAATGGTCTTAATAATGAATTCAATCGGAAAAACAGTAAAATAAAAATGCATAATAACAGATGAACAAGAATCTCAAAAACAATTTTTTTATTCATAGCACTAATGTCAAGAACGATTTTGCAAAAGTAACAAATTCATTGACTTCTGCAATGGAAATCTCTCATTATTTCATTCGCAATGTCCACCCTACCCTTTTTATTGTATCACCTACGGATTTTATTGCGCCAAGACGGATTATTCTGTCATTATTTCAACATATTCCGGTCATAATCATCGAGATGACATAAAAAAGTATATGAAATTTTTGTTAGCATTGCAATATTTAACAAACAAAATTTGTATTTATGAAAAAAACAGATTATCAAGAAGTTGCGTATTTTTAATCGCATCATTATTGTTCTTCTCCGGCACTTCGTGTCAAAAAAGGGATTCCGTCTCGTTATCAAACAATCGAATGATACCAGTCAATTCCCAACAAAAGACTAATAATCAATATGTTGTATTTTGTAACATGGGTCACGACGGAACCAACTGCAAAGGTTGTGTAGCATTAGATGGGATAACGTTCCATGTGGACTGCCAAGGTGCGGGTGAAGCGTGTAGAAAAGCCTCTTGCGTGTCACTCATCAGCACAGGTACCTCTCTGTATGCCACCACAGTGGACACTGTTGGCTTCACCAACTTGGATTATTTGAACATGCCATCGCGTTCTTTTTCTTTAGAAGTTAACCCAGGAGTCTATTCTTATCTTAACATCCCGGCGCAGTTGGTCTATCGTGACAGCACCACGCAGCAGTTCACGTTCACGGGGCTGAGTTTCACGGATCGGCCATTGTATTAGAATCAAACATTTAAACCCTTATAGTTATGAAAAAGATTTTACCTTTATTGTTTTTTGCGGCGTTGTTTGCCGCATTGGACGTGGTGCAGGCGCAGTCTGAATACCACCCCAACCCCACCGACGTCCTCCTGTTCGTGGAATTGTCCAACGGCGCAGGCATCGCGAACATCGCCTTATTTGACCTGCAAGGTCAAGTCGTAGGGGCGAATCATCATTCGCCCCTGCAAACCCCGAAATATTCATCATTCATCATTCAAAATTCATAATTCCAAAAAATAATGTATTTTCGCTGCGAGATAATTATCAAACCCTTAAAATAACAAAACAATGAAAAAGATTATGACACCCTCCGACAAAAGCGGCGGACGGTTCGCCGCCGCAACGGCCTTCATGGCCCTGCTGCTTTCCCTCCTCGCAGGCAGCCTCTCCGCACAGAACCCTTGGCCTGACTATGACTTCAAGGCCGCCAACGCCGACGGGGACACGCTCTACTACCGCATCACCTCCGGCACGGCACCCTATACCGTGGCCGTCACACGCTGCCACGATTCCGTTTACCATACTCTACCCGTACCCACTATCGAATACGAGGTAGGACAACCCGGGTTCCTCTACCCCGTCTATGACTACGACTCGCTGATCACCATCCCCGCCTCCGTGACATACGGGGGAAAGACCTACACCGTGACCGCCATCGACAAGGAGGCCTTCTTCATGCAGAAGAACATGCACACCGTGATACTCCCCTCCACGGTGGAGACCATCGACTCCGGGGCTTTCCACCGGTCCACGATTCATCAGATTGGGATGTCCCCCAATGTGAAACGCATCAACTATTACGCATTCATGTCCACCCCTTTGGAGTCCATCGAACTGCCTTCTGGACTGACCCACATCGGAATATGGGCATTCTATGGGTCCTCTCTCCGCGAAGTGGATATTCCAGCCTCGGTGACGGTATTACCCTACCAGGCTTTCTGGCGCTGCCCCTTGACCAAAATCACCTTACACGAAGGCCTTCAAGAGATTGAACAGATGGCTATTCCGCCGCAACACATCGATTCGCTGGTTTTCCCCAGCAGCTTGCGGAAAATCAATGCACTCAACGAGGGTTGGATCATTCCAGAGGACACTGTCCTGTGCCGCTATGTGGAATTCAAGGACGGCCCCGACCCCTTGGAACTGGGAGACAACTGCTTCCTCGGATTCTCACATCTGACGACGGTTGTGCTGTCTGACAATATCACGCATCTTGGAAAATCTTGTTTCGAGGGCACCAATATCCAATCAGTCATTGTCCCTCCGTCAGTTGACACCATCCCGGAATACTGTTTCAGTGCCTGCAACAATTTGAGCAGTGTCGCGCTGCCACAGCCATTGACCACAATTGATCGGTATGCTTTTTATGGGACCACCCTGTTGGAACAGATCGCCATCCCCGCCTCCGTGACTTTCATCGGCAAGGGGGCGTTCAAAACAACCACAGGACAAGGACTCAAAATGCTGGACATCTACTGCAATGTGCCGCCCACGCTTGAAGCAAGCAGTTCCAACTCCGCTTTCAACAAGCAGGACACCATCTACGTGCGCGTGCCTTGCGGGCAAACTTCCGCGTATCAATCCGCCCCGATTTGGAGCAGCTACAGCAATTTTGTCTATGAAGAATGCGTCGGCATCGAGGACCACGAAAAGGCGGAATTCAAGGTGTATCCGAATCCCGTCCATGATGTCGTGATGGTGGAATTGTCCAACGGCGCGGGAATCGCGAATGCGGTGTTGTATGACCTGCAAGGACGCATTGTAGAGACGCGCTGCAGCACGTCTCTACAAGGGGGAACCGCAACCCTGTCCCTGAATTCCGTCCCCGCCGGCGTGTACCTGTTGCGCGTGACGGACACGGAGGGTCGGGAATATCACCAAAAAATCGTGAAAAAATAAAGGTTAACGGTTGATGGTTAACGGGGACCCGTAGGGGCGTATGCGATACGCCCCTACAACGTCCCAAATATTCATAATTCATCATTCAAAATTCATAATTCCAAAAAATAATGTATTTTCGCCAAATAATTCAAAAACAAACAGAACAATGAAAAGACCTCTGATAATCATAACGTACCTGTTTCTGGTGGGACTGTTGGTGGGATGCCATCATGAAACCACCGTGATGGAAGGGGCGGTCAAAGACTTCGACGGCAATGTGTATGACGCTGTGAAAATAGGCAAGCATATTTGGATGAAACAAGATCTTAAGACCCACCATTTTGCTGAAGGTTCCATCTGTTTGGAGACTCCCATTGCGGATTTTGACCGTGCTATGGATTCCCCGATTCGGTTTCCAAGCCAACCGCTCTACTCCAAGGGTGCCATCCGTTACCTGCGAAACACCAAAACTCCTGATATCGGACCCTGCCCCGAAGGGTGGCACCTGCCCACCGTGGCGGAATGGGAGGACCTGATCAAAACGGTCAGCAAGAACTCCAACTGGATTGAGCAAAGCGGGTCGGTGAACGGCGCCATGGTGCAGGATGTAAACCCGCTACCACAATGCGAGTCGTTCAATTCGTCGGGATTCGGCGTGATACTCGACGGACCCGGCTCCGTTACGATGACCAACAATTTCTACGGCACGACCCCGATCCCCCACTACGACCAGTACAAATGCTATTGGGCACTGGACGACGGCGACCTCACCCAAGAGGGTCGCGATGTCTGCACTTACGTGGAATTCTCCCATCCCCCATTGGGGAACCCTTACGACGACACCCCGAAAATTAAGAAAACAACCGCCACAAAGGAGGACGGACAGCCGCTCTTTTATGTCCGTTGCGTGAAGGACAAGCAAAAGCGGGAGACCTCCTGGCAAATCATCACTGAAAACATGGAATAATGAAAACGATGAATAACAGACAGTTTTTAATCTGCGGTCTCTGCTTGCTGCTTGTCGCCACTTGTTTCTGGGGCTGCAAACCTGAAAGGATTGAGACCGGAAAGCCCATGGATGTTGACGGCAACGTCTATGACACCGTCCGGATAGGGAACCAGACCTGGATGGCCCAGGACTTGTTGGTCACCCACCTGCCCGACAAGACGCCCCTGCAGAGGTTCGGCATTCGTCAGAGTGC
>Ga0310694_10007421_pt1 | contig 10288 bp, 9 predicted proteins | sample 174DNAGHGhighgp2_FD_203884 | JGI IMG/M metagenome (GOLD analysis project Ga0310694, IMG submission 203884) | Sheep rumen microbial communities from Palmerston North, Manawatu-Wanganui, New Zealand - 1742 DNA GHGhigh gp2 (v2) (version 2) | ecosystem: Host-associated > Mammals > Digestive system >... | reverse complement strand
AACATTTTCTACAACTGGCTCAGCTGGTGCTGCTTCAACAGCTTTTTTAACCTCAGGAACCTCTTTATCAAAACCGTAAGCGAGAACTTTCTTTCTCAGCCAACTTGCATTAACCTTTTTATTAAATATTTCTTTTGAAAATACTCCATCTTTTATAACTCCCCAATTAACTAGGATTTCTCTAATTGTTTCTTTCTCTGTTTTCATATAGTACTATATATTTATTCAGTAGATAAAAAATAATCAAAAGCATTTGAGAATGTAAATAAAGCGGTAAATTTTTGTATTTTTAATTACTTAGTATAGTATAATGGAGAATAAAAATAGTATATCATTAGAGAAAGCGCTTGAAGCCTATCGTGCAAAGCATGTACCGGTCGAACTGACTTGGAAACAGCACTTTGTCAATGAGCAATTTAGCTCAGATAGTGCGATCCAATTGGAGCCGGAGGAGAAAAGACGATATGTTAAGCGCTTGGTTGAATGTAATGTTACAATATTCGACAGTATCAAAGCAACCACAGGTGGACATATATGCACACTTTTGGATTTGTTAAAAACATTGATAAACCCTGATAATAAGAACGTTACAAAAATCAACCGTAAAGTAATCTATCCGACCTCTAACGGAGAACGTCCTATCGGTAAAAACGCATTTGATTTGTGGAACGGTTTCCAAGTAATCGACATGGATATTAAAGACGAAACAATGGCCAAGAAATTGAAGTTGGTGCTTTTTGAACACTTAAAAAAGTACAACTGGTTCGTTGGTGTTGCGTTGTCAAGCTCAGGTAAAGGTCTGCACGTATATACCAAAATCCAAGTATCAGATAACGAGCGAAAAGATGACAGAACAAAGAAGATTGCATATTTGACAAACTTTCGTCATAAATATTCGTTCGTTTATTTGGTATGTATCAATGCGGCAGAAGAGATTGGATTTACCAAAGAACAGTTGTTGAAGTGGATGGACTTGGCGATGTTCAAACCACAACAAGGTGCGTTCATCGGTTATGACCCAGAAGCATTGTTTTCTACCCATTTCTTTGAGGATTTCTTGTATATGAACTTCGATAACGTTGAGGATATGGGACACCCGGATGTGGATTGGGTTACCTATCCCGATCTGAAAGAAGTGTTCAAACGATGGGAATGGTTCGAGGATGAAGAGGATAGTGAAGTGAACGTTGAAGTTAAAGATGCACCTGAGCTTGATGTGAACACTCACTCCCCTGTACACTACAAACACTTTGAACGTTGGCGTCTTGCTAATACTCTGGTGAAATTATATGGTCAGGAAAAAGGCTATATTTATCTCCGTATGATTTGTGCTGGAGTAAAGAATAAAGAGCTTCAATCTGACTGTATTACTGCATCTCGTCATAATAAACCAATTGATGTGTGGGCTGTCAACCGATTAAACACACAACACGGGTTCAAAATTAAGTTAAACATTACTCAAGAAGAAGAGAATGTTCAACAACTCGTGGAAACTATTGACAATATCGAAAACCCCACATTGCTTCGAGAGTCACCCAACACTTATGAATATCACATAAAAGCAAATGAGTACTTAGGCAATATCAAATGGCAATTACTTAAGGACTGTGGTATGATTACACTCATCGAAGCTGGAGCAGGTGTTGGAAAAACCGAGATGGTGAAGTCATTAGTACATGACGGTAAACGAGTGATGATGGTAATGCCATTTACTTCTACAATTAAATCGAAAGTAGAGAATGTTGATGGCTGGCAATATTCGTATGGTAATAAAAAGATACGTCTGGATGGTAATGATTCTATTGCATTGACAGTGGACAAGTTCAGCCGATTAAACCTACTTGAATTAAAAGAAGCAGGATTTGACTATATATTTATTGATGAGTCCCATTTGCTGTTCCAATCTGAATACCGACCTGTCATGCCAAAGGTGATTGAGATGATCCGAAACACACAAGTACCGATTATCATGATGTCCGGTACTCCGGTAGGCGAAACCGTGTTCTTTGATGATATTGTACACTTGAAGGTAATTAAAGAGGAAACCCGTCGCAAGGAATTTCATGTTGTATTGACTGAAAGACCGGAAGATAATTTGAACCATATGATTGACCAGATGGCAAGAGATATTGTATCAGGTAAGCGTATATTATTTCCAACCAATAATGGAACACTCTATAAAACCAAGCTCGAAGCACAATTAGTCAAAGTGCTCGAAGCAAAATATGGTTATAAGAAGAAAGTGATTGTAAATTATTATAAGAAATCGAATGTCGGGGAGAAATTCATGGACGATGTCAATGTAGAGAAGACCATCAAAAAGACCAATGTATTATTGTGTTCTACATACTTATCTGTGGGTGTAGACATCTTGGACCGCTTCGATTTCAATATCTATTTCAATACACTATGGATGCCACAAGAGATTGAACAGTTCGCTAACCGTCTTCGTTCACATGACTTGTTCATTTATTTGTTCTTGAATAAATGTGATTCAGACGGCAATTCATTAGGTATTACACATTTCCATCCGCTGAACATGAAATATTCAGCAGAAGAGCAGAAGTTTTATAAGTCCGTGATTGATTTGTGTAATGGTATGCTGGCTCGTAACCCGATAGAGTTTAAGTATAACTCATTGATTTCCAACTTCATACTACAAAACAAATTCATTGAGTATAACGAATTGGAAAATAAATATTATGTAAATGACATCGCATACAAGACGATTTATTTTGAGCGTAAATATCGAGATTATGTGCAACAGCTTCCTGTGTTGACCCGAGGAATGAAATCATATGGTTATCTTTATTCATCAGAAGACAAAGGAGCATATCGAGCAACAAGAGAAGAGCTGTTTGGTATACGAACTGCCACGGAAACGGCACAATCTTCGTTGAAAGCTCAGCAGACATTATATGCCGAAGAATTGATGGACCTGATTACCGAAGACCGACTTACCTTGTATCGTGACGTAATCGCCGGTAGATATGAACTTATCAAATCAGATAAATGGGAAGACGACCCAATCAATAAGAAAATCTATGTAAAAGATATGGAGATATTCGAGAAGGTTGTACCATTATTCGTTTCGATGTCGAAGCTGTATGAACCAACCGATATTCGAGAGATATTCAACTTCTGTCGTAACAAAAACGGCACCTTTAATTATGCCGCGATCACCCGTATGCGTACGCTTATCAATATGGTATACAATAACAAAGTAAATCGTTTGGACTTGCCGATACAGCGATTTATGGAGAAGACCTACGAATTTGCTGAGAAAGAACAATGTAAGAGAGCAGAAATAGATAAGTTTGTCAATAAGTTTGCATTTGAATATATGAAGGCTGAGACGATTGATCCAAAAATGGCGATTTATCTTTCTGAAATTGTAGCAGACCAAGTGAAGAAAAGCTTTATGACTTTGTTCAAGTGCTTAATCAATGTATCAAAACCGAATAAGAAAGGTATTGTGAAGATGAATAAGATTGAGCTTATGTGGACAACCCGAGAAGAAAAAGAAAACGAAATATATAAAAACAAAAATGTATATGTACTTGCTGAATTTTTGGAGCACGTACAAATAAATAAAACTGTAATAGACAATGAGTAAAAAGAGAAGTACATTTGTTGATTTCATGGACAAGAACGATGATCTTGCCGAACAATACGAACAATCCGTTGGCGAGGATTTATGGTCTTTGCCTATCCAAGAAATTGAAGAATTAACCGCCGCTATCGCTTCAAAGCTAAAAATTGGATTTAGCTCAGTATTGAATAACTGTATAAATACTGCGATAAAAAATGAAACCCCATTATTAAAGGTATTATCAGATCTTGGTAAATCGGATAGCTATTCATTTGCCACAGATAGCTCACTCCAAAAATACTTTAAGGAGATAAACACGATTTACACAAAAAACAATAACAATTACGACATTCCTTTCTGTGAAGAAAACCGAGAGAAAATCATCAGTATGAATCTGAAATCTGTAATTGCTATAGCAAAGTGCTATCAAGGCCTAGGTGTTGATTTCCAAGATCTGATTAGTGCTGGTAATGAAGGATTGTGTAAAGCATTCGAGAAATACGACCCGAAACGTGCATGCTTGAAAGAAGATGTTATTGAAGCAGTAAACAATTTGAAAGGTGATGAGATTAAGTATGCGGATTGGGCATCGGTCATCAATGAGTTTTTGAAATACGGCGACACAATAAAAAAATTATTTGATAACAGGTTCAAGGAAGGCGAGACATATACCAAAGCAGAAATATTGAAGTGGGTAGAAAAGAATATCAATAATGCGAAATTCAATTCTGTAGCGTGCAAATGGATTAAAGCTTATATTGTTCAAGAGATAAACAATAACTCTCGTGTTGTCAAAAAACCCAAGGCAGAGATAGATAAAGATAAAGCGGAAACAGGTGCGTATAAGAAGGAGATTATTGTAGATATTGATGCTCCATTATCTAATGATGATAACGCCAAGACAGTAGGTGATATTTTGACCGCTGAAGATGATAGCTTGTCTAAGGATTCATTGGAGAACGAAGAGAACTACAAAATCTTCAAACAAGGATTGAATATCTTATTGACTGGTGTGAAGTCTAGAGATCGTCGTATCATTCTCAAGAAATTCGGTATTGGGATGGTAAGACCGCTACAACCGAACGAGATTGCTGTTCAAGAAGACTTATCGGTGGCACGTATTAGTCAAATCATCAATAGTACATTAGAAATTATGATTGAGAACTCGAAAAAATATCGTGACCAGTTAGATACAGAGAATTTATTCGCAGCTTTAGAAAGATTAGTGTAAATTTTTTGAATAATTTTTATATATTACATTATAATATTTATTGGTATGTTCAAATATATTGGTATTAGAGGACATAGAGGTGCTGGTAAAAACACAATCAGTTATTTACTAGCTGTTGCTTTGGACCATTACACGAGAAATAATTCTTGGGATGGTTTTGAGCAAGTATATAATGATGCCGTAGAACGGGTAATGGAAAACGAAAGTTTCCTTGCTGAGTCTGAATTTAAGAATGTATTTTTCGAGTCATTCGCTGATACTGCAAAAGTTGTTCTCAATCAAATAACCGGTATACCAACAGATTGGATGTACGATGACTGGCATAAAGAAGCCGTTATTATTGATTTGAAAGATTTTTCTTTTGAATCTGCAAGAGATAAATTGATGCTCAAATCCTTAAAAGAAGAAAGAAGATTATATACTGCGGATGAATTGGTGGAAAAGGTGAAGGCGGTGGAGATTTTCAAGAAGGAAGAGCATATTTATCTAACATTAAGAGAGCTCATCGCATACTTTAGCAAGTATGTGATGCAGACTTTCTTCGGACAAGATGTTTGGATTAAAAGTCTTGAAAATAACAAATGGGAAACAGAACGGTTTTATGCAAGCAATAAAACTGTGTATAAAATCTTTATAGATTGTAAATTCCCATCTGAAATTTCTTATATTTATAAGAACAAAGGATGTATTATCAAGATTAACCGTGATAACAATGTAAAATCAGGTACCAATATCTCGTCTGAATTAAAAAATGATGCGAGATTTGATTATGAGATTAACCTTGATGGCAATCTTAAAAATCCAGATACAATAGAAACAATTAAAAGTATAACCTCTAAAATTATTTTAGAATGACACAAACAATGACCGCATTCGACCTGGAAACAACCGGTTTGGATACGCAAAAAGATTACATTATTGAACTTGGTTTAGTAAAATTCGACACACGTACCTTCGAGGAGATTGATGCCCGATGCTGGTATATTATCCCAAAAGGCAATTTTGAAATCGATCCTGACGCTCAAGAAAAACATGGTATTTCTAAAGAGTATTTGCTTGAGCACGGCGTACATCTAGAGGACATTTGGTCTGAAGCCGTTGAGTTTATCGGGACTGATGATATTCTTTCTTATAATGGCAATCATTTCGATGTGCCAATGCTTTACTACAATCTCACAAGAGAGAACCTGAAATTTGATTTCTCCGGTCGTATCTATTATGACTCAATGATTGTAGAGAAGAAACGTTTACAATACAAGCTTGCTGAAACATACAAACGGTACACGGGTAAAGAACTAGAGGGTGCGCACGATGCACTCTGTGATGTCCGTGCGACTATCGAGGTCTTTAAGCACCAACTTAATGAGGTACAAGAGTTATTTGACCTGTATGATTTTAAGCTCGTCTCTCCAGAAGGACTTATTAAATATAATGACAAAGGAGACCTTGTTTTCGCTACAGGAAAATATAAAGGCAAGCGAACGAATGATATCTGTAAATCAGATACCTCATATATCAAATGGGTTTTTGAGAAATTTTCACCCGAAACACGCATTTCTATAAGAGATGAGTATTACAAAGAAAACCCGAAAAAATAATACTATTTATAAATCCTCTAAATTTTATATTAGATGAAAAAGGACAAAAAAAGAATTAGTGCAGAGGAAGATGAATATCAAAGACCACGTATTGAGCACGTTCAGGTTTGGGTACCGCTCCGAAGCAAAAATCTCAAGTCATCGCTAGACATCGAATGGCCTGAGTTTACAAGCGAGACACAACGTATTAAAGAGAACACGAAACGTTTCGCAGATCTGTCTATCGCTGAAGCAATGTGTGGAATCAAGGAAGAACAACTTTCCGTTCCTGAGCTTCCTGTAACCCCAGAGATTGGTGGTATTTACAAAGCACGTATTACAAAACACGGTTCTTATGTTTCAATTTACGGTTTGTCCGCCAAGGAACAAGTAATTTGTCGTAATAACTTTGCAAAATACACGAATATGGAGGTAACAGACAAAGAAGTAGATGCGAAGGTTGTAGCTATTGACAAAGCACGTCAAATCATCACTATTGATATTCTCCAACCGCTCTTTGAAAAGTGGATTAACGAGATTGTTAAGGACAAGACCGTTCAGTACAATGTAAAAGCACCGAAGATTGTTAGTGTGCATGATTTGAAACTGAGCAATGGTGGCTTCATTGGTAAAGCTGAAGTTCCGGTTATCTCTGAACTGATTGGCGAACCGTATTTCGTGGATGCCTTTATTCCAGGTTCACAGATTGTTCTGAATATCGAGAACGACTTCGAGAAATGGAATGGTCAGACAGTGGACACCTTCGTAGCCGGATATACAACACGTCCGGGATCGGTCAACCAGATGAGCTTGATTTGCTCTCGTAAGGCATTGCTTAACTTCTCTGGCAATCTTACTAAGATTGAGTTGTATGGTGATTATTGCACCAACGGCAAGAAGTGGAAGACATTCACCAAGTCTACATTCACGGGTGTTATCACAGGTGTTATCAACAGCTCTAAGAAATGCGGTGTATTCGTTGAGCTCCCATTGTTCAATATCACCGGTATGATTAACGTTGAACCGGAACGCTTGGTTGACTTCAAAACTGGAGAAGAACTTAATGTTCGTATCACTGATTTCGAGCCTATGCTTGAGTATGATCCGACGACTGGTCTTCTTGTACACGTTGCACCATACAAGATTGAGAATGGCTGTCTTAAGAGCTGTATTCTCAAACCAGTATTTGAACTGGCATGACAATTTGGCGACTAATATGACAAAAGCGGGTTTTGGCCCGCTTTTTGTTGTGTTATATAGTTGGTATATTATTCTACATCTACTATATCAAAATCAATATTGTTAAATCTAAATTTCAAATCGAATGTCTCGGCTTGTCTTTCCAATTTGTTGTAAGAGAATTGTAATCCTTCGATACCATCAATGCGGGGTTGGAAGAGTTTTATGCGTCCCATGATTTTTCCTGACTCTTCTAAAATATCAATATAGAATACGTCATCTGGTTTTTCTACATTCGCATATTCCTTTAATACTTTATGGAAGATTGTCTCATACAGCATGAAGTAATTATACAATCCTTGGTTTCTTCTAAATGTAACGGTAAACTCTCCGGCTAATTGAGATAATATATTTTTTGGAGAATATGTCACATTGGTTCTCTCTGGCTCAATACTGATACGTTTACCGGGCAATCCCATCTGGTCATTGTGGTTCTCTGGATGTTGAGGAGAGTGTTGAGATTGCTCTACAATCAAATCACTCATACCTGGAAAATCAATTCCTTGTATGGACTCATTCAAATAATCTATAGGTGTTTGTATTACAGATTTGTCTCGATTGATAATTTTTGTATACTTCTCTTCTATTTCTTTAGGCAAGAAGTCTTTTGGAAGGTGGAATACAAACAAATCCGCTCTGGGTGATAATGATAACATAAATAATCACTATTTTTAGAAAATAATAGATGTTTATGGTTAATTTTTCAAAAGTTTTTCTTATGTTGTATTGAACAATAAATGTGTATATATGAATACAGAAACTGAACGTAACGAATTGGCCAAGAAATATATGCCATTAGTTAAAAAAATTAGTCATCAAATGCTCAACCAGTGCTCACTCGAATATGATGAGATAGAGGGATTTGCATGGGTTGGGTTGGTTTTAGCAATGAATAACTACGATGCAAGCAAATCGAGTATGTCTTTCACTAGTTATGCTGCCTATGGTATTCGTAATGCTATTTTGAATGGTATTAACGAGACCGGACGTACCATTTCAATTTCTTATTACAAACAAAAGAAAATGAAAGAGAACGGCGAAGAAGTTCCGTCCTCTATTTCTTTGAATAAGAACTTTGATAATGAAGACCACTTAGCGAATTTAGGTTTTGAAGAAGATGTCTTGTTGGATAATCCATGGGACGTATTGATTAAAAAACTCAAAGAAAATTTCGACGAAGAATGGATAGATATGTTCTGTTCTTTATATGGTTTGAATGGTCATGCGGTCGAGAAAGGTAAAGATATTGCGGCACGATTGGGAATTTCTGGATGTCTTGTAACTAAGAGAACCAAGAAAATCATCAAGTTTATTCAAGATGATGCAGAACTGTCAGAGATTTTAAGAGATTTGCTATAAAAAACAAAATATATATGAACAAACTTAGATTTGCAAAACTAGAAAAAGGATTTCAAAGTAACAACCGGTTTCATAATGTACCGGCTCTTATATTGACAGTAGGGGGTTGTAATTTGAAGTGTATTAACAATGGAAAACTTTGTGAATATGCGTTTCCGAACCTAAACAAGATTTCTGTCAATGAAGCAAAGAAATTTGTAAATAGCAATAAATCTATCAATCATATTGTTATCCAGGGAGGTGAGCCATTGCTATACAAAGAAGACTTAGAGCGCTTCTTGAATGATATTTGGCGAGATGGTATGTTCATCACTATCCACACCAACGGAACACTGCCAATACTCAATCCGTTATCTAATAAATACAGGATCAGCTTGTACATAGTGAATCTGGGGGATAAGAACTTACCTGAAGCGGGAGCAAAAATCAATAACCCGATGAATAACCGGGAGTATGTGTTCGGTACAAGCGAGGTAGAGTCGATGAACACACTTGATATAGACAAACTTCGTAATCTGTGTCTATACAGTGCTGATTATCTCCTTTGCTTCAGCGCTGAACCAGATAAGCTAGAAACATTCTCTAGTAGTATAGCAAAAGAGATATGTAATACAAATGATGAATTTTTGGATAACTTCATGAAAACCCATTCACCTTACTCACATATCGCATACCGACCTAGAAATACCAAAGAAATAAAGAAAGTACAAGAACTCTGTTTAGAGACAGGTAAGTACTATTGTGATTATAACGAAAATATTTAACAGAAAAAACAAAATTATGGCAAAAGATTTGACTAACATCTACAAGATCGATGAGGCAAAAGGTCTCGTCAAGTACACAATTAAAGCGCACGGTGTATATTATACCGGCAAGTCCAAGGTAAATGTTGAGGCAGGTGATGTTTTTGACCTCGAGAAAGGCAAACGGATTGCAAAACTGCGTGCAATCGTAAAGATGAAACGCGGATTGCTTAATGAACTGCTTGACCTTCAGGCATTAGTTCGTGACATCGCTAGCTCCGAGGAAAGACTCCAAGAAGAGATTGCAGTTCTTACAAACAGTGTTACAAGAGTTCAAGAAAAACTCAATATGGAGCTCGGTATCGAGAATATCGAAGAGCCGGTAGAAATGTAATATCGGTTAAAAATGACCAATTTCGGAAAATCTGGGTTAATTTTACCCAGATTTTTGTCATGTTTATATATAAATTTTTATGTATATGAAAGCAGAAATCAAATTCGTTATTTTACTTATCATTCTCGTTTTGTTGTGTATAGCAGGAGCGCT
>Ga0310694_10007419_pt1 | contig 10289 bp, 12 predicted proteins | sample 174DNAGHGhighgp2_FD_203884 | JGI IMG/M metagenome (GOLD analysis project Ga0310694, IMG submission 203884) | Sheep rumen microbial communities from Palmerston North, Manawatu-Wanganui, New Zealand - 1742 DNA GHGhigh gp2 (v2) (version 2) | ecosystem: Host-associated > Mammals > Digestive system... | reverse complement strand
CGGTGAGGTGCACCTCATCGTGGAGCCCTATGCAGAGGGTATGCCTGATCCGACATCTTACAAGATTAACGGCCAGGAGTTCAAGATGAATATCAAGGGCAAGGAAGAGATTGATTTGGAATGGGGCGGCAAGCTCGTCTTCATCAACAGTGTCGTTGGTGGTGCCATTGACCTTCGCTTTATGCCTGCAATCCTCAAGGGTATTATGGAACGCATGGAACAGGGACCGCTCACAGGCTCTTACGCCCGTGACGTGCGTGTCATCGTCTACGATGGTAAGATGCACCCGGTAGACTCCAACGAACTCTCGTTCATGCTGGCCTCTCGTCAGGCCTTCTCTGCTGCTTTCCGTGAGGCAGGACCGAAGATCCTTGAGCCGATATACGATTTGGAGGTCTATGTGCCCGCCGACTATATGGGTGACGTGATGTCCGACCTGCAAGGCCGTCGTGCCATGATTATGGGTATGGACTCCGAGGCTGGCTATCAGAAGCTCTCCGCTAAGATTCCTCTTAAGGAGCTGTCCAACTACTCTATCGCTCTGTCGTCTATCACTGGTGGACGTGCATCGTTCTCTACAAAGTTCGCTTCCTACGAACTTGTGCCCAACGACATCCAGCAGGCTCTCATCAAGCAGCATGAGGCTGAGGCAAAGGATGACGAGTAACCGCACTTGATCGTTGATATAAAGGAAGTCCTGGTATCACTTTTGTGGTAGCAGGACTTCTTTTTTGTCAATCGGCATACTTTTTGCTGTCGGGTTTAGTAGATAATCAATTAAATATAAGGAGGGAACAAATTATGGCATTCATTGACTATTACAAGATTTTAGGCGTAGATAAGACGATTCCGCAGAAGGATGTTAAAAAGGCATACTTGAAACGTGCAAAGCAGTTTCATCCTGATTTACATCCTGACGACCCTAAGGCGCAGGCCAAGTTTCAGGCTTTGCAAGAGGCTTACGACGTGATAGGCGACCCTGACAAGCGTGCCAAGTACGATCAGTATGGTGAGCAATGGCGGCAAGCCGATCAGTTTAATGCCGGCGGTTTTGGCGGTCAGGGTGGGGGCAATCCCTTCTCTGGCTTTGATTTCAGTAACTTTGGTAGTGGCAGCGGAGGCTTTAGCAGCTTCTTCGAAGACCTTTTTGGGCGCACAGGCAAAGAGGGTGGGGGATTCGGTGGCTTCCAGGGCTTTGGCGGTGGCCGACAGTCCCGCATGCATTCTGGCGAGATGAACGCCAATGTGACCATCGACCTCTATACAGCATTGTTGGGTGGCGAGGTGATTATTACCCTCTCTAACGGCCAGAAGATAAAAATGAAAGTAAAGCCTGAGACGCAGCCTGGCACAAAGGTGCGTCTGCGTGGCAAGGGCTATGACCGTGGTGACGGCACATTTGGCGACCTTATCATCACCTTCCAACTGAAGTTGCCTACCGGTCTTACCGAACGGCAGCGCCAGTTGCTGATGGAGATGAAGAACGGCTGAACTATTATAGGCGGGCCAGAACGGCTTCAGCCCGTTGGAGATCTTCGGGCGTGTCGATACCAACGGTCTCTACGTCGGTCAGTCCTACCTTGATGCGGTATCCATTCTGTAACCATCTTAACTGCTCCAGACTCTCGGCTTTCTCGAGACTGCTCTGGGGCAGTTTCGTGATTTCTGCGAGCACTTCGCGGCGATAGGCGTAGATGCCCAGATGCTTCAGGAATGGGTAGTGCTTGAGCCATTCAGAGGTCTCGACACCTCTGACGAAGGGAATGACTGAGCGACTGAAATACATGGCATAGCCACGGTTGTCGAGGATGATCTTGGGTGAGTTGGGATTTTCCACGGCTTCCATTGTGGCGAATGGCTTGCCGATGGTGCCTATCTGGGTCTCAGGGTCGTCGAATAGTTGGCAGAGCGTCTTTATTTGTGAGACCTGGATGAAAGGCTCGTCACCCTGCACATTGACAATGACATCGGCCTGTAACCCCGTCTTCTCCACAGCTTCTTCTATGCGGTCTGTACCGCTTTTATGGTCACTACGCGTCATGACGGCATGGCCGCCGAAGTCTTCGACATGACGGTAGATACGTTCGTCGTCGGTGGCTACATAGACTTCGCTGAGCACCTGCTGAACCTGGTTGACCACTCTCTCTATCACGGTTTTTCCGCCGAGCATGGCCAGCGGTTTGCCCGGAAAGCGTGTTGACGCATAGCGGGCTGGAATGATGGCTGCAAATTTCATAACGGCGGCAAAGGTAATAAAAAGATTCGGTAAAATAGCCTTGAATGCGTTAAATATTGTACAGAAGTTTTGCAGAATCGGAATTAATTAGTAAATTTGCCGAAACTTTTTAAATTAAGACCGCATCATGACTCGATATATCATCACTATTTTTATTATGCTGACACTGCCGCTTATGGTTGGTGCTCAAAAACTTACACTGGGAACAGCCATAACCAAGGACGGTGGGGAGTACCAGGGTGAGATGTCTTCAGGCAAACCAAATGGCAAGGGAAAGGCCACATACAGAAACGGCAACTGGTATGAGGGTAATTTCGTAAAGGGCAAGCGGCAGGGCTATGGTGTTTACAACTTCTTCGACGGAGAGCGCTACGAGGGTGAGTGGTATCAGGATCAGCAGCATGGCAAGGGTATCTATTATTTTGCAAACAACAACCGTTACGACGGTCTTTGGTTTCGTGACTATCAGCATGGGCACGGCGTGATGTACTATTTCAACGGCGACAAATACGACGGTGAATGGAAAATGGACAAGCGTGAGGGCAAGGGGCTCTATACCTTTGCCAATGGTGCTTATTACAAGGGCGAATGGAAAAATGACCAGAAAAACGGCCACGGCTACTTCGATTGGGGCGACGGCTCATCGTACGAGGGACAGTGGGTGAATAATGTCTGTCAGGGTAAAGGCACCTTCCGTTATGCCAGCGGTGACGTCTATGTGGGTCAGTGGGCCAATAATATGCAGCACGGCAAGGGCATCTACCGTTTTCAGAATGGTGATGTCTACGAGGGTGACTACGTAGACGGCGAGCGCACAGGCCAGGGCGTCTCCCGTTATGCCAACGGTGACAAGTACACAGGTACTTTCTTCGAAGGTGACAAGCAGGGCGGAGGCCGGATGGTATGGAAAAACGGTGCTGTGTATGAGGGCATGTGGAAGGCCGACAAACCTAATGGCAAGGGTAAGTTGACTACGAGCAATGGCGACGTGTATGAAGGCTATTTCAAGAATGGAGCCATTGATGGCGAGGGTGTGGCCCACTATGCTGACGGCTCACGTTTCAAGGGTTCTTTCAGAAACGGAAAGCGAAACGGTCCTGCCATAGAAGTTGATAAGGACGGCAAGCGCTTTGAAGGCAACTACCAGGATGACATCCGCAACGGCAGATTCGTAGAGAAAGACCGCAACGGCAAGGTGACCGCCAAGGGCACCTATACCCGCGGACACCGGCAACTGGACCGTTGATTGCACATAGGCAGAAGACAATACTAATAATATACCAAACAACAAAAAAAAGCAAATAGTTATGATTATCGACAAACTGGAAAATCTTGACAAGTACGTCGCACTGAACCCTTTGTTCGCCGACGTCATTGAATTTCTGAAGAGCCACGACCTCAACGCCATGGAGCCTGGCAAGTATCCCATCAAGGACAAGGACCTGTTTCTCAATCTGACCGTTGCCAAAGGCCGTGCCAAGGAGGCTGCTACGCTTGAGACGCATATCAATATGATAGACATCCAGATACCTCTTTCCTGCGAGGAGACCTTCGGCTATACACCGCTTGACGACCTGCCAGAGTTCGAGTACAACGCAGAAAAAGACATCACCAAGTATGGGTCTACGATGGCACAGACCTACGTCACCTGCAAGCCGATGCAGATGGGAATCTTCTTCCCCCAGGACGGCCATGCACCATGCATCGCCACGGAGCCTGAAATCAAGAAGGCTATTTTCAAGGTAAAAGTTTGTTAAAGTATATATAAAGGTATGGCAAAGAAAGAAACCACTGCCAAGAAACCGGCAACCAAGAAAACTGCTGCCCCAAAGAAGGCTACAGCCAGAAAAACCGCAGCCAAGAAAGTTGTAAAGATAGTCGACCAGAAAGAACCCGAGCATATTGGCCTTGTGCGCAATGACTCGTGGCTGGAACCCTTCGAGGGTGCTATCCGTGGGCGTCATGACCATGCACTCTGGAAACTCAGCCAACTGACTCAGAACGGCAAGAAGTCACTCTCCGATTTTGCTGACGGGCATCTCTACTTCGGACTGCACAAACAGACCAAGGGCTGGGTGTTTCGTGAGTGGGCTCCAAATGCTACGGACATCTACCTCATTGGTGACTTCAATAACTGGACCGAAGACGAGAAGTACCGCTGCAAGCGCATCGAGGGTACTGGAAACTGGGAACTGAAACTCTCAGAGAAAGCCATGAAGCACGGTGACCTCTACAAGATGAAGGTGAAATGGAATGGTGGCGAAGGTGAGCGCATTCCTGCCTGGTGTCGGCGTGTGGTGCAGGATGACCAGACTAAGATATTCTCTGCGCAGGTGTGGAATCCTGAGCAGCCCTACGAGTGGAAGAAGAAGAACTTCAAGCCCAAGAAGAACCCGCTGCTTATCTACGAGTGCCACGTGGGTATGGCACAGGACGCCGAGAAGGTGGGCACCTATACCGAGTTCAAGGACAATGTACTGCCGCGCATAGCCAAGGATGGCTATAATGCTATCCAGGTGATGGCCATCCAGGAGCATCCCTACTATGGCTCTTTCGGCTACCACGTGTCGAGTTTCTTCGCACCCTCCAGCCGCTTCGGCACACCCGAGGAACTGAAGGCTATGATTGACGAGGCTCACCGTCTGGGCATCGCCGTTATCATGGACATCGTACACTCTCATGCCGTAAAGAACGAGGTGGAGGGTCTTGGCAACCTCGCCGGCGACCCCAACCAGTTCTTCTATCCTGGTGACCGCCACGAGCATCCGGCATGGGACTCGCTCTGCTTCGACTATGGCAAGGACGATGTCATCCACTTCCTGCTCTCCAACTGTAAGTACTGGCAGCAGGAATTCCACTTCGATGGCTTCCGTTTCGATGGTGTCACCTCTATGCTTTACTACAGCCACGGACTGGGCGAGGCATTCGGTGGCTATGGCGACTACTTCAACGGCCACGAAGATGACAATGCCATCTGCTACCTCACGCTGGCCAACTGCCTGATCCATGAGGTCAATCCCGATGCCATCACCATTGCCGAGGAGGTGAGCGGTATGCCTGGCCTGGCTGCCAAGTTCGAGGACGGCGGCTACGGCTTTGACTACCGTATGGCGATGAACATTCCCGACTACTGGATTAAGACCATCAAGGAGGTGCGTGACGAGGATATCAACGTGACTTCCATCTTCTGGGAAGTGCGCAACCGCCGTCCAGACGAGAAGACCATCAGTTACTGCGAGAGCCACGATCAGGCCCTTGTGGGCGACAAGACCATCATCTTCCGCCTTATCGATGCCGATATGTACTGGCACTTCGCCAAGAAGGACGTCAACGACATCGCACAGCGCGGCATAGCCCTGCACAAGATGATACGCCTCGTCACGGTAGGCTGTATCAACGGCGGCTACCTCAACTTCATGGGCAACGAGTTCGGACACCCGGAGTGGATAGACTTCCCACGCGAAGGCAACGGCTGGTCGTATAAGTATGCACGCCGCCAATGGAATCTTGTTGACAACAAAGACCTCTGCTACCACTGGCTTGGCGACTTCGATCGCGAGATGCTGCGCGTCATCAAGAGCGTGCGCAATTTCCAGGACAAGCCCGTTGTAGAGATTTGGCACAACGAGGGCGATAAGGTGCTCTGCTTCATGAGGGGCGACCTCGTCTTCGTGTTCAACTTCTCTCCCACACAGAGCTATACCGATTATGGATTCCTCGTGCCCACAGGCTCCTACGATGTGGTGCTCAACACCGACTCGAAGGACTTTGGCGGCAACGGCTTTGCCGACGACACGATGACCCACATGACCAACTTCGACCCTCTTTACGTGAAGGATAAGAAAGAATGGCTCAAGCTCTACTTGCCTGCACGCTCTGCCGTGGTGTTGAAGAAGAACTGATACAGGGCGCTTCCTTATGAACTATAATTATCCTGATAGAAACAATAGCACCATAGCCATCCGGCTGATGTGTGCTATTGTTTTTCTCTTGTTCGCCTTCGCCTGGCTCTATTTCTTCCAAAGCGATATGATGGCTGCCCTACAGCATGTGCTGAGCGGAGGGCTGACCCGTTACCACCGATTGACTTATACCGTGATTATCGTTGCTGTGCTCGTGGTTGTCCAGCAGGTGTGCTACGCGGTCTTCCGTCTCAGGAAGCGCAGCCATGCCCTCAGTTACCTGCCGTCGATGCTCCTCCTGGCTGTCATCTCCGACATCAACGCCGACTTCGATCTTCATTTCTCCATAGGGGCCTGGCTATGGGTGTTCCCTCTTATCCTCGTTGTGTGGATAGGCATGGCCGTCATAGCCCGTTTCCTTCAGCAGGTGGAGCCCGAACGCGAGCCTTGTGGACTCTTCTCCAAGGCCATGTGTTTCAATCTGCTATTCATGGTGCTCATGGTGCTCGGTGTGGCACTCGTCGGCAATACCAATGCCGTGTTCCACTATCGGATGAGTGCCGAGGCACGTATGGTGGAAGGCAACTATGCTGCAGCGCTCAAAACGGGAGAGAAGTCGCTCGAGAGCGATGAACATCTGCTCATGATCCGCATGTATGCCCTCTCGCGTGAACATCTGCTGGGTGAGCGCCTGTTCACCTATCCCATTACCGGCAGCAGCGAGACTATCCTGCCCACTAATGGCAAGGCACGGCTCGTCTACTATCCCGCCGACAGCCTCTACCGCTTTCTCGGTGCTCGTCCTGCAGGGCAGATGCAGCCCATGCGCTATCTGCAGTTGCTCGCTAAGAGAGATTCCACCGTCAGCCGGCAAGTGGCTGACTACGAACTCTGTGGACTGCTGATAGACAAGCGGCTCGACGACTTCGTTGCCCGTCTGAAGCGCTACTATGCCCTGGGCGACTCGCTCTCTGCCGATGACCTGCCACGGCACTATCGCGAGGCACTGACGCTCTACACCCATCTGCGGGCCCATCCGATCATGGTCTATCACAACAACGTGATGGAAGAAGACTATGCCAATCTGCGTACCCTCGAAAAGCAGTATGCCGACCCCCGCGAGCGCCAGGGTAACGTAGAGGAGCACTATCGCGGCACCTATTGGTACTATTATGAGTATGTCGAGCAAACAGAAGTATAACCATGTGTATACCGACGAGCAGCATCACTATCGACAAGATTCCCACCGGCTATTGCCATCTGCCCCAGTCGCTCTTTGAATTTGCACGACAGGCAAAGGACCGGAAGCAATGAACAAGGACGAGAAACGGCAGATGCAACGGCAGCGCTTGATGGGCAACAAAGCCTATCAGGCGATGGAGGGCCTGACCCGCTATATGGACTGCTATTATCTGGACGCGCTCATCGGAGTCATCCCTGGCTGGGGCGATGCCATCGCATTGCTCAGTGCCGTGCCGTTCGTCTATTTCTCGGCCCGTGTCATCAAGAGCGTGCCGCTGACGCTGGCCGTCCTCAACAATGCCCTCCGCGACGTGCTGATGGGCATGATACCCTTCTTTGTGGGCGACATCATCGACATCTTCCACCGTTCCAACATCCAGAACATGCAGATGATACGGGGATTCGTCGACGGTGATGAGGCGATTATCAGGCAGGTGAACCAGCGGGCCTTGCAGTCGGCCATCGTCCTCGCCCTGCTGCTCCTGCTCATAGCCCTGATGATATGGTTACTCGTCAGTTTCGGCAGCTACTTGTATTCATTGGTAGCCTCCGTATTCTAATCTTTACCTTTTCAGTATTTTGCTTTGAGAGCGTCACGGCTCTATCATCATTCCGTTCTTTGTCTTACCAGTTCAATGGCTTCCTTGCCCGTCAGGTGCTCGATGTCCATACAGATGGCGAGCATACGGGCGAGGCCGTGTTCCAGTTCCTTCTGCAGGGCCTCCTCCTGATTCGGATTGTATCGGTTGCCGAGGATTCGGGCAATGGCGAGTTTTTCCGCTTCATCCTCCACGATGCGGATGCGGCCGAAGGCTATCACGCTGCGGAAATAGGTGGTGTACTCGGCCGGCCTCACGCAGTCCTGGTCGATGACGCAGAACGATGCCTTGTCACAGCTGCGGATGGCATCCACCTTGTGGCCGCTCATGGCGCTGTGGAAGTATAGCTTGCCGTCGTCATAGACATAGCTGATGGGTACGGCGTAGGGATAGCCTCCGTCGCCAAGTAGTGCCAACGTGCCCGAAGTGGCCTTCTGCAAGATGCCGATGCTCTCTTCGTCTGAAAGCTGTTGGCGATGGCGTCTCATTTCTCTAAATTCCATATTCGATAATCGTCACTACTATCATAAACATTATTAATATCGGCGGCAAAATTACTAATAATCGGGTAGAAATGACTACCTTTGCCCTCAATTACAACAAAGTTTAAGAAACGATGAACGCATTTGGAGATAAACTCTATAAGATTAGACTGATTATATTCGACTTTGACGGTACGCTGGGTGACACGCGCCGGAATATCGTTACGACGATGCAGATGACGGCGCGGGAGTTAGGCTTGCCCGACCGCACAGACGGCGAGTGCGCTTCCAAGATAGGACTGCCCCTTGACGGCTGCTTCGAGGCGCTATATCCGGATGAGAGCAAGGAGACCATCCTGCTTTGTACGGATACCTACAGGCGAATCTTCCAGGAGAACCTGCAGACGATGAATCCGCAGGTCTTCCCAAAGGTCAAAGAAACGCTGCAGGCCCTGAAGGAGCAAGGATATACGCTCACCATAGCATCGTCGCGCTGGCACCAGTCCCTGTACGAACTGACCCACGACCTGGGCATAGCCGACTATATCTCCATGCTGGTAGGGGCAGATGACGTGGTGAAAGCAAAACCAGATCCGGAACCTGTTCTGAATACGCTTTCCGCCTTGGGCTTCAAGGCAGGCGAGGCCCTTGTGGTTGGTGATATGAATGTGGACATCCTGATGGGCAGAAACGCAGGCGCAAAGACCTGCGGCGTGACCTACGGCAACGGTACAAGAGAGGAACTCGAGGAGGCCGGTGCCGACTATATCATCGACAGCTTTGACGAACTGATCTAAAAGAACCGAAACGATATTCCGCAACCAGCAATAGACAGCGTCATCGCATCACGTCCAGAACTCCTTCTCGCCCGTTTCCTCCATCCGTCCTTGGCATTTGGGACAGGTGTTCATGTCCCAGATGCGTATCTTGTCACTGCCGCATTGTAGGCACAATCGCCCGACCTCACTCCTGTAGGATGGCGCAACATCGGCAATGATGCCACCCACGACGATGTTCTGAATCGTCTTACAGTCAGGACACGACACGGCCGTAATCTGCTGACGGAACAAGCCGCGCCCCTCATACACCTCGGCCTCGTAGCCGCAGTCCTTGCAGCGATATTTCAGTTTCCAAGCCATGTGTTACTCGTTTATCATCGTTTTCATCTTCTTCGTGTTTTATGAAATGTGCTGCAAAGTTACGAATAAACGAGGGAAACACAAAGGAAAATCGATTTGTTTTCGTACTTTTTCACCCGATATATACTGGACGTATGATATACAGATAATGTGTGAAATTACTCACGTTCTTGTGGACGACCTTTATAAAGGATATGTGAACTTCTTCGAGGGCAGGGCCGGCAATGATGGTGAGTTCTGGGCGATGCTCATCATCGAATGGCCCTGCAGGCTGAGCGTGAGGGCACTCACGGCCTTGGGGTCTATGTCAGCATCCGCCTGTTGCGCAAAATCCACGAATGCCTCCAGAAGCCTGAGCGCCGTCTTGGAGAAATGAAAATGACGCTGTGCCTGAAGACTTTCGTCCTCGTGGCACAGCGTCGCGCTCACGCCGTTTTTATTTGTAACGTGTTGACAATCAGTTAGTTGCAAAGAAATGCCCCCCCCACTGACACCACATACAGCCGCCCTTATGCTGCCTTCAGCCGGGGTGGGAGATGGGTTCTGGTCTTGGGGTATGTTCTTAGCTCTTGTCATTTCTCTATAGTTTGTTTCACTTTTGCACGGGGGTACGCAAGTGTCTCACTTGCGATAGCCGCAGGTGGGACACCTGCGTACCGGTATGTCGATGCAAAAGTAAACGATTTTTT
>Ga0310694_10007418_pt1 | contig 10289 bp, 6 predicted proteins | sample 174DNAGHGhighgp2_FD_203884 | JGI IMG/M metagenome (GOLD analysis project Ga0310694, IMG submission 203884) | Sheep rumen microbial communities from Palmerston North, Manawatu-Wanganui, New Zealand - 1742 DNA GHGhigh gp2 (v2) (version 2) | ecosystem: Host-associated > Mammals > Digestive system >... | reverse complement strand
AACCGTTTACCTGTTACTCGCTTTTGCTCTTTGCATTGGTTGCTTATGCACGCCGATTGCCCACTTCGTGGCGAGCGAGAATATGGAAATCGTGGACATGTATAATCTGTGGCTCGTATCGGAAGGCCAGCATCTGTTCTCCTTCTGCCCGGTTTTGATGGGCATCCTTGTCATCACGAGCGGATTCGTGTTTATGGACATCTGGCTTTACAAGCATCGCGCTTTTCAGATGCGGATGGTAACGATTTGCATGATATTGCTTGTCGCATGGTACATCGCATACGGTATCATCATTTATCTGTTGGCGGCAGAGATGCAGGCCAACTGGCGTCCACATTGGACGGCTGCGCTTCCTGCAGTTGCTCTCGTTCTGCTTTACCTCGCTTTCCGTGGTATATTGCGCGACGAAATGCTTGTTCGTTCGCTCGATCGCTTGCGCTAGTATTACTATATATAATATAATGTAAGAAGACGTTGCCGCATGGCAGCGCCTTCTTTGTTTGTTTATGTGCAGAAACGCTTATAAAAGCATCAATATATTTGCCCGTTTGCGCTCTTTTTTGTACTTTTGCCTAGTTTTTGGAATTAATTAGAAAAACTCATAAAAATGTTCAGCAAAGAAGACATCCTGCAGATAGAGCAGAAGGGCATGAGTATGGAACAGGTGGAGGCACAGTTGGGTAGCTTCCGAAAAGGTTTTGAATTCCTCAAGTTGAAGGGTGCTGCGGCTGTTGGCAGCGGCATCATCGCGCCGACAGAAGACGAGGCAGAAACATACATACAGGCCTGGAACGATTACAAGGCTGAAGGTCATGCCATAACGAAGTTTGTGCCGGCAAGTGGAGCCGCCAGTCGTATGTTCAAGAATATGTTTGCATTCCTGGACGCCGATTACGAGGTGCCTACTACCGATTTTGAAAAGGCATTCTTTGCCAGGATACATGATTTTGCTTTCTTCGATGCTTTGAACGATGCTTGCTTCCTGAATGAAGGCAAGGGTGTAGATGCGTTGGTTGAAGAAGGCAACTACAAGGCTGTTGTGTCTAACATGCTTGACGAAGACGGCTTGAACTATGGCCAGCTCCCCAAGGGCTTGCTTCAGTTCCATGCGTATGATGATTGTGCCAAGACTCCAGTCGAGGAGCACCTCACGGAGGCTGCTCTTTATGCAAGCAGTAGGGGAGAAGCAGAAGTTCACTTCACGGTAAGCAGCGAGCACAGAGAACTTTTCGAAGAACTGATTGACCGTGTTCTGCCAGAGGCTACAGACAAGTATAAGATTACCTATAAGGTTAGTCTGAGCGAGCAGAAACCGAGCACAGATACCATTGCTGTCAATATGGATAACACGCCTTTCCGTACTGGCGACGGCAAGCTCCTGTTCCGTCCAGGCGGTCACGGCGCTCTCATCGAGAACCTCAACGACCTCAAGAGTGACATTGTCTTCATCAAGAACATAGATAACGTTGTACCAGACAGGTTGAAAGCTGATACGGTCTTCTGGAAGCAGGTTATTGCTGGCGTGCTTGTCGGCGTACAGAAGCAGGTGTTCGCTTACCTTCGTTTGCTCGATAGCGGTAAGTTCAATCATGACGACCTCGAAGACATCATCCGATTTGTTCGCCACACGCTTTGCTGCGATGTGCCCGACTTGAAGAATATGGAGGATACAGAGCTTAACGTCTTCTTGAAGAAGAAACTCAACAGGCCTATTCGCGTCTGTGGTGTCGTGAAGAACGTTGGCGAGCCTGGTGGCGGTCCGTTCCTGGCTTACAACCCTGATGGTAGCATCTCTCTGCAGATTCTCGAGAGCAGCCAGATAGACCAAAACAATCCAGAGTACATGGAGATGTTCACGAAGGGTACGCACTTCAATCCCGTTGATCTCGTCTGTGCTATTCGTGACTACAAGGGCGAGAAGTTCAACCTGCCCGACTTCGTTGACCCTGCTACAGGCTTCATCTCCTATAAGAGCAAGGACGGTAAGGAACTGAAAGCCCTCGAGTTGCCTGGTCTCTGGAACGGTGCTATGAGCGACTGGAACACCATTATGGTCGAGGTGCCTCTTTCGACCTTCAATCCTGTGAAGACAGTCAACGACTTGCTTCGTCCGCAGCATCAGAAATAAACTAGTCGGATACAACAAATGGTAAAAATATTGACGTTATTTGCAGCATTTACTTTATTAGTGGTGCTTGCAGGGTACGCACAGACCATAAATGTGCACACAAAGGATGGCATGACCATTAAGTACGACATAGACAACATCGATTATCTTGAGTTCTCGCCAGAAGGGTCGGCGAATGATATTGAGGGAGCCGTCGACTTGGGATTGTCGGTACTGTGGGGCGCATGTAACGTTGGAGCAAGCCAGCCGGAAGAATTTGGCAACTACTATGCCTGGGGTGAGGTGGAAACCAAGAACTACTACCATCAATACAACTATGTCAGACATGCGGGTGATGGCTACTACAACAGTATTGGCACGAACATCAGCGGAGATGCAAACTTTGATGCTGCAACGCACATTTTAGGGCAGACGTGGCGTATGCCTACAAACGCAGAAGCAAGAGATCTGGTCGAGAAGTGCTCATGGAAAAAGGCAATAAGAAACAATGTGCCCGGGTATACTGTAACGGGAAGCAACGGCAATCAAATCTTCGTCCCAGCAGCAGGCGCATATATCGATGGTGATACTCTAAGTGTTGGAATAGGTGCTAACTTGTGGACGTCTGAACCTTGTGGTGCATATGATGTGTGGTGTTATCGCTTATATACTAATTCGGAAGGAGTGCAAATCGGTACCATGTTCGGCTTTTATGGCATGAACATCCGTCCTGTGTGCAATAAGCCAGATGGAGACATAGGCGGTGGCGGCCAAGGTGGCGGAGATGGTTGGGTGAGCGTAAACGCTACAGGCTATGCACCTTATTATTACTGTCCTACGACCGGAACCACCACACCCTCTGTAAAGGTTGCCACCTCCAGTATCAGAGCCTATAGGAACTCTTCGACTGGGGCTTACAAGGTGAATTGGGCAGGCACGGACTATCCTTGCAATAGTGGATATAACAAACTGACGATAGGAACACAGTCGCATACGGCAACCAACTCCTACGGCAATACCGTCGTTTGCACGGACTACTATTATCTTGAGTTCACGATTTCAACCTTCAATCCGGTGAAGACGGTCAGCGATTTGCTGAGGCCGCAGCATCAGATGGAATAAGGCACATCGTTTCAGGTATTATGTTTAAAGGGTAAAAAGTATAAAGTTCAGGATAATGAAAACAGATATTGAGATAGCGCGCGAGACGCCGTTGCTTCCTATTGTTGATATTGCAGGGAAGCTTGGCATCTTGCCTGACCAGATAGAGCCCTACGGACGCTACACAGCCAAAGTGCCCGAGTCGCTTATTGATGAGAATAAGATACGAGAGCACAAGCTCATCCTAGTCACGGCCATCACGCCGACGAAGGCGGGCATCGGCAAGACCACCGTCAGCGTCGGCCTTGCGTTGGGCATGAATCGTATTGGCAAGAAAACTGTTGTTGCCTTGCGTGAGCCTTCTCTCGGCCCTTGTTTCGGCATGAAGGGTGGGGCAGCAGGTGGTGGTATTGCTCAGGTCTTGCCGATGGATAAGATTAACCTCCACTTCACGGGCGACTTCCATGCTGTCACCAGCGCCCACAATATGATTGCCGCCCTTTTAGACAATTATATCTATCAGCACCGCGAGGAGGGCTTTGCCATGAAGGAGGTGCTGTGGAAGCGCGTCTTAGACGTCAACGACCGCAACCTTCGCTATATCATTACGGGTTTGGGTGCCAAGACAAATGGCGTTACGATGGAGAGTGGTTTCGATATCACGCCTGCTAGCGAGATAATGGCAATTCTTTGTCTTGCAAAAGACTTGAAAGACTTACGTCGCCGCATAGAAAACATTTTACTTGGTACTACCATTGACGACAAGCCTTTCCGTGTGAAGGATATGGGCGTGGCAGGTTCTATCTGTGCTTTGCTGAAGGATGCTCTTCATCCCAACCTTGTGCAGACTACCGAGCAGACGCCTGCCTTTGTACACGGCGGTCCGTTCGCTAACATAGCACACGGTTGCAATAGTGTATTGGCCACTCGACTGGCATTGACATTTGGCGATTATGTCGTAACAGAAGCGGGTTTCGGTGCCGACCTTGGCGCAGAGAAATTCTTTGACATCAAGTGCCGCAAGAACGGATTGCAGCCGGCCTTGACAGTTCTTGTTGCTTCTGCGCAAGGATTGAAGATGCACGGCGGTGTCCCCGAGGCAGAGATAAATGAGCCAAATGATAAAGGGCTTCGCGAGGGATTGAAGAACCTCAGCCGCCATGTTACCAACCTGCGTCGGTTCGGACAGAGTGTGGTTGTTTGCTTCAACCGCTTCCCGTCTGATACGGACAAGGAGATTGAAATATGCCGGCAGCATTGTGCAGAACTTTATGTCGGCTTTGCCATCAATAACTCCTTCTGTGAGGGTGGTGCCGGTGCTGTGGATTTAGCCCGTCTCGTCGTTGATACTATCGAGAAGAAGCCAAGCGAACCCTTGCAGCTTTGCTATCCCGACGAAGCCACCATTGAGGAGAAAGCCAATGCGGTTGCTACGAAGATATACGGAGCTGCAGGTGTTACATTCAGTCCTGCCGCACGACGGAAGATTGATAAAATCAACGAGATGGGCATCAGTCATTATCCCATCTGCATCGCCAAGACACAGTACTCGTTTTCTGCCGACCCCAAAGCCTATGGCGTGCCGACAGGCTTCACAATAAACATCCGCGACATCGTCATCAATTGCGGCGCAGAAATGATAGTCCTTATTGCCGGCGACATCATGCGAATGCCTGGTCTTCCCAGGAGTCCGCAGGCCGAGCGCATCAACCTTCTGCCCAACGGAGAAATCGACGGTTTGTCGTGATTCCAAACACAGGCAGCTGCGTCGGCCTTCGCAGCACGCTGCAAAGGCCGACGCAACACGCTGCAAAAGCCTTCGCAACGTGCTGCGTTTTCCGACGCAGCACGCTGTGTTTAAGGCTCCTTTGCTTTTCGTTGATTTTCAGCTTGTTAATAAAGGACTAATTCGTTCCTGCACATCAGTCTCTTCACACCGTAAAAGGAGGTGGTTGTGTTAAATATACTTAAAAGTCAAATTGTGCATTATTATATATAATGTATAGCTCGTGAAATTGTTGTATCTTTGCCGCGCTTTTGTACATGCAAGAGCAAGTGATTATTAACATTATTAATTCTTTAATTAATCTGTATGGCAGATTTGAAAAACGTTGCTCCTCTGGCAGACTTCGACTGGGAGGCATATGAACAGGGCGACAGCAACACAGACGTGAGCCGCGAGGCTCAGACAGAAGCCTATGAGGGCTCTCTGAACAAGGTAGGTGACCACGATGTAGTTGACGGTACCGTCATCTCAATGAACAAGCGTGAGGTGGTGGTTAACATCGGCTTCAAGAGCGATGGTATCATACCTATGAGCGAATTCCGCTACAACCCCGACCTCAAGGTAGGCGATACCGTAGAGGTTTACATCGAGAACCAAGAAGACAAGAAGGGTCAGCTCATCCTGTCTCACAAGAAGGCACGTGCATCTCGCTCTTGGGACCGCGTGAACGAGGCTCTCAACAACGAAGAAATCATCAAGGGCTACGTGAAGTGCCGCACAAAGGGCGGTATGATCGTGGACGTCTTTGGCATCGAGGCATTCCTGCCCGGCAGTCAGATCGACGTGAAGCCCATTCGCGATTACGATATCTTCGTAGGCAAGACGATGGAGTTCAAGGTTGTCAAGATCAACCAGGACTACCGTAACGTTGTGGTCAGCCACAAGGCTCTCATCGAGGCAGAGCTCGAGGCTCAGAAGAAGGAAATCATCAGCAAGCTCGAGAAGGGTCAGGTGCTCGAAGGCACCGTCAAGAACATCACCAACTACGGTGTGTTCATCGACCTTGGAGGCGTGGACGGACTCATCCACATCACCGACCTCAGCTGGGGCCGCGTAAGCGATCCGAAGGAGATTGTCGAGCTCGACCAGAAGATCAATGTCGTTATTCTCGACTTCGACGACGAGAAGAAGCGCATCGCCCTCGGCCTGAAGCAGCTCACTCCTCATCCTTGGGATGCACTTGATCCCAACTTGAAGGTAGGCGACCACGTGAAGGGTAAGGTTGTCGTTATGGCCGACTATGGTGCATTCATCGAGATTGCTCCTGGCGTAGAAGGTCTCATTCACGTCAGCGAGATGTCTTGGAGCCAGCACCTCCGCAGCGCTCAGGACTTCATGAAGGTGGGCGACGAGGTAGAGGCAGTCATCCTCACTCTCGACCGCGAAGAGCGCAAGATGTCACTCGGCATCAAGCAGCTCAAGGACGATCCCTGGGAGAACATCGAAGAGCGCTATCCCGTTGGCAGCAAGCATACTGCTAAGGTTCGCAACTTCACCAACTTCGGCATCTTCGTTGAGATTGAAGAAGGCGTTGACGGCCTGATTCACATCAGCGACCTCAGCTGGACAAAGAAGATCAAGCACCCCAGCGAGTTCACTCAGATTGGCAACGAGATTGAAGTATGTGTACTTGAGATTGACAAGGCAAACCGTCGTCTCTCTCTCGGCCACAAGCAGCTCGAGGAGAATCCTTGGGATGTCTTCGAAACCGTCTTCACCGTTGATAGCATTCACGAAGGCACTATCGTCGAGATGCTCGACAAGGGCGCAGTCATCCAGCTCGAGTATGGTGTGGAAGGCTTTGCTACTCCCAAGCACCTCGTTAAGGAAGACGGCTCTCAGGCTCAGAAGGGCGAGAAGCTGCAGTTCAAGGTGATTGAGTTCAACAAGGACAGCAAGCGCATCATCCTTTCTCACAGCCGCATCTTCGAAGACGTACAGCGTGCAGAAGCTCGTGAGGCTCGCGAGGCCAAGAAGGCTACTCGCAAGGCTGCTCCGAAGGAAGAGGCTCCATTGGTTCAGAACCAGGCTGCCAGCACAACGCTTGGCGACCTCGACGCTCTGGCAGAGCTGAAGGCTAAGATGAGCGAGAATACCGAAGAAAAGCCTAAGGCAAAGAAGGCTGAGAAGAAAGTTGAAGAGCCTGCTGTTGAGGAGGTTAAGGCAGAAGAGCCTGTAGCTGAGCCCGAAGCAGAAAAGACTGAGGAATAAACTCCTGTAAACAGAGGCAAGGGGCAAGGAGCAAGGGGCAAGAGGTTAGTTTCGCAGCGATGTAAAGCTGCCAGATATATTCTCTTGCTCCATGCACCTTCGCTCCTTGCCCCTTTTATTTTATGAACTTTGAACTGAATATACTCGGTTGTGGCTCAGCAAAGCCCACCACACGCCATCAGCCAACCTCGCAGATACTGAATGTGAGGGGTAAGTTCTTCATGGTTGATTGTGGCGAGGGCGTGCAGGCACAGATGCAAAAGATGGGTCTGTCGATGATGACCATCGGACACATCTTCATCAGTCATAACCATGGCGACCATGTCTTCGGATTGCCTGGACTGATTGGCACCATGGACTTGCTGGGACGTACTGCCGAGCTTCACATCCATGGACCGCAGCAGGTGGGAGAACTGATAGATTTCCTGCAAAGCACATATTATGCAGACATACAGTATAAAGTGCTCTTCCATCCTGTTGATACTCGCAAGTACGGGCTTATATATGAAGACCGCAGCATTACTGTTCATAGCATTCCTCTGCAGCACCGACTCCCCACATGCGGCTATCTCTTCCGCGAGAAACCGAATCTGCCGCACATCAAACGCGAAATGATTGACGCTTACGGCATTCCTGTAAGCCAGATAAACAATATAAAAGCGGGTGCGTCATGGACTACGGAAGACGGTACAGTCATCCCTCACGAGCGGCTGACTTCTCCCGCAACGCCTGCTCGCTCGTATGCGTATTGTTCCGACACGGTCTATCTGCCTGAACTAAAAGGGATTTTAGAAGGAGTTGACCTGCTTTATCACGAGGCAACATATTTCCACGAACGTGCACTTCGTGCGGAGCAAACGCGCCATACGACTGCACTTCAGGCTGCAACTCTTGCGCGAGATGCAGAGGTAAAACAACTTTGTATCGGTCACTTCAGTGCCGCCATCAAAGATGAAAAAGCACTTTTGAAGGAGGCTCAAAGTGTTTTCCCAAATACCGTCCTTGCCAACGAAGGACTTGTCATCAGCATTTAATAATTAGTCAGACGAAAGAACAAACGATTCCTTTCGCCCTGTTTTGCCATATCATCGTTCATGGTGAATGAGGCAGTAGCCGTGTATCTTAGATACTTGGGAACTCATCGTCTTCTTCGACGGAGTTGTCTGGAGCGATGGTATAGCTGCCGTCAGGTCCAACGGTCAGGATGAAGGGACAGGACATGTCGCTCTCCGGATAGCTGACGCAAGTATTGAAATAGAGTTTGCCTTCTTCGGCACGATTGAAGCGAAGGCCGTCCATGATGCCGTACTTCTTAAAGTCCTCTGGGAGTTGCGACTTGAAATCTGTCTTCGTAAAACTGTGTTCGAAGAGTTTCTTACCATCCTTTGTTATGACAAGTTGCCAGCTGTTGTCCATGTACTTCACGCCGTCTTCATCTACAACGATAGGCTGTTCCTCGTCACCTTTTCCTATGATGGAATAGACGACTTTGTGGCTGCCTTGCATCACGGAATCGGTGTAGGCATAATCTGGCATAGCGTGAACTTCGTTGACGACTTGTTCGTCCTGTCCGGCCCCCTGTGTCTCAGTCTTCTGCGGACCACAAGATGTAAAGAAGATAAGAGAATAAGAAAATAAGATAATAAGGGATGACTTCTTCATGTGTTTTCAATTATCAGTTATCAATATTTAATAAATAAAAGTCAGTATGCCGCCTTTCTTGAGTTCATTGACCGAGATGCGAAAGTCGGGGAGCGACTTGCCGTTCCATGTAACGCGTTTTACAAGCTTCTTCCCGTCTGCCTGCTGTCCCTCCTTGCGGATTATGACAGTTGTTTGTCGGTCTGCGCCAAGGTGAAGAGTGACTTTGTCGAAGAGGGGAGGGAAGAGTTCATAGACTGCTTCGCCGACTACAAGCGGATACATGCCGATGCTGGAAAAGACGTACCAAGCACTCATGGCACCGTCGTCCTCGTCCATCTCGAAGCAATAGCCGCGAGGCTGATTCACGAAGGCACAGCCCACGAAAGGTGTCGGATAGGCATCATTTCCGCCGTAGCGGTGGGTGATGCTCTCTGTGGCAAGGGTGCGAACAATGCCTGATGTCTGTTGGGGCATTCCGAGACGTCCGAAGAGGAAAGGTACATGGATGTCTGGCTCATTGCCTTGGTTGTAAAGTTCCTCGCGGAAGAATCTCTGCAATTGTTTTCCGAGTTCCTCCTTGCCTACCAGTTCTATCATTCGTGGCAAATACATCGGTGCGCCCCAGCGGTATTGCCAGCGCGTTCCCTGATAGAGTCCGTTGCCCTTCATCTTGGTGTAGGTCTCGTCGATGTGTTGGAATTCCTTCGGCCAAATGCTGTCGAAGACCTCCTGCCCACGTTTGGTCCACTTCTCGGCGTCTTCCTTCATGCCCAGCTCGCCTGCCAATTGTCCGAGAGCCCAGAAGTCGCCGCTTGCCTCGAGGCATTGGTCGGGACTCTTCATACTGAGCCGCTTCACCTCTGCCACCATGCCGGGATAGGCGTCGCGAAGGGACGGGATGCTGATGCCTTGACGGTAAGCGTCGAGAAGTGTTGCGATGGCATGTTCGGTTCGCACCGTCGGCACACACTCATAGTTTGTGCTCCAGTCCTTCTTGCCCGTTATGTAAAGTTGTGCCAGCGATTGCATAATGTACGGAGAATGCACCTTGTCGAGCAACGTAATGAGGGGGAACTTCGTGCGATAGGTGTCCCAAAGCGACCACGAGCTGTAGTGGAAGCCCTTTGCCTCGTGTGTCTTGCCGTCCGTGCCGAGGTAACGGCACATCAAAGGGTCGGTGACGAGGAACGGGCTGTGGAATGTTCGGTAGAGCGAGGTGTAGAAGATAGTCTGCTGGTCTTCCGTTCCGCCTTCCACCTCAACTGTTGAGAGCAGACGCTCCCATTGTCTCTTGGCGCGTTCTATCATGTGTTCGAAGCTCGTAGCCCATACCATGTTTGGCGTCATCTTGTTCAGTTCGTCGGCTAAACCAGTAGAAACGACGATGCGCACCTCCACATACTTGGCTGATAGTTCAGGGAAAGTGAGGCGTTTGCGACC
>Ga0310694_10007417_pt1 | contig 10289 bp, 9 predicted proteins | sample 174DNAGHGhighgp2_FD_203884 | JGI IMG/M metagenome (GOLD analysis project Ga0310694, IMG submission 203884) | Sheep rumen microbial communities from Palmerston North, Manawatu-Wanganui, New Zealand - 1742 DNA GHGhigh gp2 (v2) (version 2) | ecosystem: Host-associated > Mammals > Digestive system >... | reverse complement strand
CGCCAGTGACCTCTTGCGTACAAAATACGACAAAGGTACAGCATACGGAGGTATAGGGTACAGGAATATCTATAGTCTGTATCGCGATGCCCGCAGAATTGGGTTCAATGTCTCTTGGAAATTCAATGCCACCAAGAGCCGCTACAAAGGTAGCCACGCAGGACAAAGTGAACGCAACCGACTATAAATTCTCTCTCGTTCGGGCAGTTCGCGTTTTTTATTGTTTCACGTCTGCAAAGGTACAAAGTAGTTTTCAATAAACCGTATCTTTGATTGTGTCTTGCTTCTTTTTGCGGAAAAAGTGTTACCTTTGCAGGCAAAGAACGCAACGCATGAAGATTTTTGGAGTGGGAATGAACTATGCGGCACACAATAAAGAGCTGCATAATTCGTTATTAAAAACAGAGGAACCTGTGATTTTCACCAAGGCGGACTCGGCATTGCTGACGGGCGGGAAGCCGTTCTTCATCCCCGACTTCACGCAGCAGTGTGACTACGAGACGGAGTTGGTGGTGCGCATCAGTCACTTGGGACGCAGCATTCCCGAACGCTTTGCACACCGCTATTACACAGAGGTGACAGTGGGCATCGACTTCACGGCACGCGACCTGCAGCAGCGGCTCAGAGCAAAGGGCCTGCCGTGGGATTTGTGCAAAGGATTCGACGGCAGCGCGGCAGTGGGGCAGTGGGTGCCGCTGGCAGAACTGGGCAATGTGCAGGACCTGCACTTCCGCCTCGACATCAACGGGCAGACAGTGCAACAGGGACACACGGCCGACATGCTCTATCGGGTGGACGAACTGGTAAGTTTCGTGAGCCGATACTTCATGCTGAAGACGGGCGACCTCATCTTCACCGGCACGCCGGCAGGCGTTGGCCCCGTGCACATCGACGACCATCTGGTTGGCTACCTCGAGGGACGGAAGGTGCTGGAGTTTAATGTCAAATGATATTTGAGGATTAGAGATTAGGGAGTAGAGAATATAGGATGCGACGATACCTTATATATATAATAGGTGTGCTGTTTGCGGTCTCGGCCTTTGCCGAGGGACGCAGCAGGTTCACTACGCTCGATTGGCAGGAATTGCACATCGATTCGATGCTTCCTGTCTATAGCGAGGTGGTTCCGCTGGAGACTGATTACCGCAGCCATACGTATTCCGTCCTGCTTGAGTACCCCGAGTTTGCGCCACTATCGCGCGCTGAGGCTCAGGCGGCCGCCCGCTTCGACAGCCAGATTGGCGATACCTTGCGCGTAGAGTCGCATGTGGGCGTGCTGCGTCGGCAGGGCATGATGGATATTTCGTTCGTTCCCATCGTCCGCCGCAACGGTCGGTACGAGAAACTGCTTAGTGCCCGCATTACCATCGTGGCTACACCCAAGGCGCGTCCGGCGCGAGTGACTTCGCGCAGCACAGGACGCTATGCCGACCACTCGGTGCTTGCCACCGGCCGGTGGGTGAAGATAAGCATCACGGAGGACGGCATGTACCGCCTCACGCGCTCGGCGCTGAAAAAGATGGGCTTCGGCAATCCCGCCAACGTGCACCTCTATGGCTACGGCGGACACCGCCAGAGCGAACTGCTGGATGCCGACCGCGACTTCGACGACCTTGAGGAGGTGCCGCTCTACTACAGTTCGTCGCTCGACGCATGGCTCTTCTGGGGTAACGGCCTGCTATACTGGAACGGCAATACGCGTGTAGTAAACAACTACGCCAACGCTGCCTGCTATTTCCTTACCGAGACCGACCAGCCCAGCCAGATACAGACCGTCACTTCCGACGCTACGCCGCAGGGCGGCTACAACGACTTCACCGACCACGCGCTCTACGAGAAGGACGAGTACTCGTGGTACCATGGCGGCCGCGAGTTGTACGAGAACGTCAGCTTCGCCAATTCCTCCTCGCGTACCTACAAACTCAGCACGCAGGACTCACAGGGGCAGGAGCAGCTGACCGTGGCATTCAGCAACGGCGCTGCCAGCCAGACCGTGCTGCAGCCCAACGTCAATGGTTCCAACCTTGCCGAAATATCGCTGTCCGCCACAGCCAAATACATCTATGCCACCGAGGCAACACGCACCTACGATGTAAGATCGTATTCGCAGGGCGCTGATTGGACCGTGCGGCTCACCAGTACGGCGGGCAACGAGGCGCGGCTCAACTATTTGGCGCTCCATTACAGCCGGCAACTCACGCCTCGTCAGGGCTACGTCTGCTTCTCGCGAGAGGCACGTCCGGCTCAGTTCAATATCACTGGCACTGGTCTGCAGGTAATGCGCATCGGCGAGCGTGGCGATGCTGCCTGCTTGATGACCGGCACGCAGGATGGCATCACGCTACGTGTGACGGTGGACGATGCGTCGCGTCGCTACGTGGCATTCGACCCGTCGTATTCTTTCCCGCAACCCAACGTGGTGGGCGAAGTGGCGAATCAGGATCTCCACGGCTTGGACAGCCTCGACATGGTTATCCTTATTCCCTCCAGCGGCAAGCTGCGTGCGCAGGCCGAACGGCTGGCCGATGCGCATCGGCAGTACGACCAACTGCGGGTGGCGGTGCTCACTGCCAACCAAGTGTACAACGAATTCTCGAGCGGCACGCCCGATGCCACGGCCTACCGCCGCTTCATGAAGATGCTCTACGACCGCGCCGCGTCGGGAGGCCTGTCGCCTCGCTATCTGCTGCTCTTCGGCGACTGCGCGTGGGACAATCGGATGATTAGTACTGCATGGCGGCGTACGAATCCCGACGACTACTTGCTCTGCTTCGAGAGCGACAACAGCGTCAGTGCCACGCGCTGCTTTGTGATGGAGGACTACTTCGGTCTGCTAGATGATGGTGAGGGCGGCAACCTGCTGAAGGACAAATGCGACCTTGGCGTGGGCCGCTTCCCTGTTGTCACAGCTTCGCAGGCCAAGGTGATGGTTGATAAGACAATCGCCTTCCTCAGCAACCAGAATGCCGGCAGCTGGCGCAATGTGGTCTGCATGATGGGCGACGACGGCGACGAGAACGAGCACATGCGCTATTCCGACGACGTGGCCGAGCGCATCCTGCAAGACAATCCCTCGATGGAGGTGCGCAAGGTGATGTGGGACGCATACACACGTGTCAGCACCACGCGGTGCAATACCTACCCCGAAGTGGTGAGTCTGCTGAAGAAGCAGATGGACGAGGGCGCGCTGGTGATGAATTATTGCGGCCACGCCAATGCCACTTCGCTTAGCCACGAACTGGTGCTGATGCTCGAGGACTTCCAGGCATTCCGCGGCACGCGTCTTCCGCTTTGGCTGACGGCTGCCTGCGATGTGATGCCTTTTGACGGCGCTACGGACAATATTGGAGAGACTGCTGTGCTTAATGAGAACGGAGCAGCCCTGGCATTCTACGGCACCACACGCACCGTGTATGCCACGCAGAATCTGGCCATGAACCGCTACTTCATGCACTATCTCTTTGCCTCTGATGCTGCAGGTCAACGATATAGAGTGGGCGATGCGGTGTGTCTGGCCAAGAACGATATCATTACGGATGGCGGTTCCGACCTCAGCGCGCCGGAAAATAAGCTCCACTACGCGCTCCTTGGCGACCCGGCCCTCACGTTTGGAGCACCGCGTCAGCAAGTGACACTCGACAGTATCAACGGGCAGGCTGTTGATGGCTCGGAGATCGTAACCCTGAAGGCAGGCCAGCACGTTCGCTTCAGCGGTTCCGTGCGTCAGGCCGACGGCTCTCTGCTTCCGGCGTTCCGCGGCGTCGTATCGGCGCGGCTCTTCGACAGCCTGCATAAGATTACGTGCAAGAACAATGCTGGAGCCACTACGTCCTTCTCGTTCTCCGACCGTGGAACGGCGCTCTACACTGCGCAGGACAGTGTGCGCGACGGCCACTTCTCGCTCTCCTTCATCGTGCCGCTCGATATTGCTAACGGTGTCACGGCGGCCCGCCTACTCTTCTATGCACTCAGTGCAGATGCCACGGTGGAAGCCAGTGGTTACAGCGAGGACTTCGTGCTTGGCGACGTCAGCGACGAGCTTGGTGCCGACACCCTCGGCCCTGCCGTCTATGCCTATCTGCGGAACGAAGATTTCCAGAATGGCGACGTCGTGAATGCCGAGCCGTATTTTGTGGCACAACTCGAGGACGAGAGCGGTGTCAGCGTCAGCGGAAACGGAGTGGGGCACGACCTGCAGCTCTGCATCGACGGGCGTGCCGACCAGACCTACAATCTCAACGATTATTACGTGGGGCAGTTTGGCGACTTCACTCGTGGCACTGTCGCATTTAGCATTCCTCGTCTCGAGGCCGGCCCGCACAGCCTTACGTTCCGTGCATGGGATGTGCTCAACAATACCAGCCTGACGTCGCTCGACTTCGTGGTCAATCCGTCGTTGAAGCCCGACTTGCTGGCACTTACGGCCACGCAGAATCCTGCCATCACCAGCACCACTTTTGTGGTCAGCTACGACTTCCCCGGTGCCGACTGCACTTTCACGCTCGACGTCTTTGACTTCTCTGGCCGGTGCGTCTGGACGAAGACCGAAGTGGGTTCCAGTCCAACAGGTCAATACCGCATTCCGTGGAATCTCTCCACCGGAGCTGGTGGGCGTCTGGGCTCGGGCATCTATCTCTATCGTTGCACCATCCAGTGCGGCAGCAGTAAAAAAGTGTCAAAAACGCAAAAAATCGTTGTGCTAAACAATAAATAACGGCTCCGTGCGGTTATTATTTACGTATGAAAACGAGAACATTCCAACATAGGCTTTTGCTTCTTGTGGCGCTCGTGCTTGCCGTCGGCTCCTTGCGTGCGCAGGACAAGAAGAATATGTTCAACCCCGTCAATACCAGCGTTACATCGCTTTCTATCGCGCCTGACGCTCGTGCAGGTGCCATGGGCGATGTCGGTGCTGCCACCGAAGCCGACGTCAATTCGCAGTATTGGAATCCGGCCAAGTACCCTTTCAATATCGCTCGTGCAGGTGCCTCTGTCAGCTACACGCCGTGGTTGCGCAAATTGGTGAATGACATCAATCTGGCCAACCTCGTAGGCTTCTATCGTATCGGCGATTACTCGGCAGTCCACGGCTCGCTGCGTTTCTTCTCGCTGGGCGAGGTGTATCTCTCCGACATGGAGGACATGACCATCAACCCCTACGAGTTTGCTTTCGACCTGGGCTACAGCCGCATGTTGAGCGAGTGTTTCTCGATGGCTGTAAACATGCGTTTCATCTATAGCGACATCAAGTACGACTACACGGCCGAGAGTAGTGCCGGCAAGGCTTTCGCTGCCGACATTGCCATGTATCGGCTTGGTTACTTCATGGCTGGCAACCGCGAGTGCAGCTTCGGATGGGGACTAAACATCAATAATATCGGCAGTAAGATATCTTACGGCGGTGATGACGACGCTGAGTTTATTCCCACCAACCTGCGTCTGGGACTCAACCTCACGATTCCCTTCAACGAATACAATAAGTTCAGTGTGGCCACAGACGTCAATAAAATGCTTGTGCCCACTTATCCGAAACAAAAGGACGGCGAGGCCGACAACGACTACACCGATCGCGTACAGAAAGACTACTACGATATCTCGCCCATCTCGGGTATCTTCAAGAGTTTCCACGATGCGCCGAACGGATTCAAGGAGGAAATGCAAGAATTGCAATGGAGCATGGGTTGCGAGTACACCTACAACGACCGCTTTATGCTGCGTGGCGGCTACCATCACGAGGCTGCCAACAAGGGAAACCGCAAGTACTTTACGGTGGGTGCGGGCTTCCACATGAGCGTTTTCACGGTCGATGCGTCTTACGTCTTCAGTACGAGTCAGAGCAATCCGCTCGACCAGACCATGCGCTTCTCGCTGAGTTTCGACCTCGACGGAATGCGCGACCTCTTTGGCCGCAGACGATAACTGCCATCCCGGCCCGTGCGACAACGGAAAGGCGAGGCGGAAGATTTGTTTCCCCGAAACGTTGTGCGTTTCGGGGAAACTTTGTATCTTTGCCCAACGTTAAAGCTATAAAGGAAAGATGAACAGACATTCTAACCTGCTCCTGCTGGCAACGTGCCTCTTGGCGTTGACCATTTTGCCCACGAGGGCCAAAGTCGTGCAGAAGCCTGTGTATATATTCGGTTACGCCACTTCGATGCTTGATTCCGTCGTGTACCTCACCGATGTGCAGCGCTTGGACTCGGCTTTCGTGGACGAAAAGACGCATTTCCTGATGGACCGCGTACTCTACGCCACGCAGTTGCAGTTCCATCTCGAGGAATATACAGGGAAGAAGAACCTGACGTGCACCGTGCTCTTCGACGAGAAGAAGGCGCGTGCGGAGAAGAAACTTTCGAAGGTTCGGAAGAAGCAGCAGGCGCTCTCTTTCGTGCGGCTGACGGCCATGCCCGATGCCGACTTCCGCTTCCACGCCGAGCAGTACATCGAGACGAAATCCGTGGCACCCGAGAAGAATAAGAAGCAGAAGGCCGACAAGGGAAAAAAGAATAAGAAGTGAAGACGCTGCATTACATAGTGGGCGAGCATGCGCTGAGTATTTCGTTTGCCGACGAAGCCAACGACGAACGCCTGATTCCCTCGTTTTCGCGTTTTCGCGTGGATGCGTTGTCGCAGGCGCCTTTGTTCTGCGTGCTGGTGGACGATGCGTTCCGCTGGGAGACGCTTGGCCGCGAGATTGGTCAGTTTGATAGTGCTGGCAACAACTATGGCGTTTACAAGACGGCCGAGGGCGGCTATCAGTTTACCATCAGCGACCCGGACGGCGTGTTGTGCAGTCACGTGCAGACGAACACCGACTTCGGAGAAATCACCGTGGCGCTGAAGGGCGAAACGTGGCAACAGCGCAATTTCGGATTGAACAATGCAATCATGCTTGCTTACGCTTTCGCTGGGGCGGACAAAGGCACGCTGCTGATGCACGCATCCGTCATTCGCTGCGATGGCAAAGGCTACCTGATGACGGCACCGAGCGGCACTGGAAAGAGTACGCACACCAGACTTTGGTACGACAATATTCCCGGTTGCGACCTGATGAACGACGACAACCCTGTGGTGAGAATAAAGGACGGACAGGCCATCGTCTATGGCAGCCCGTGGAGCGGCAAGACGCCGTGTTATCGCAACATACAGGCACCGGTGGGTGCCATCGTGCGCATCCAGCAGCGTCCGCAGAACACCATCCGTCGCTTGCGACCTGTGGAAGCTTTTGGCGAGTTGCTCCCCTCGATGAGTAGCATGAAGTGGGACGAGCGTGTGTACCGTGGTGTGTGTGACAGCGTAGGCCAGCTTGTGAGTTTGTGCGGCATTTTCGAACTGGGTTGCCTGCCCGACGCGGCGGCTGCCCATCTGTGCCACGACACCGTAACGAGATTAAAGCACTGAAGAGAGTCATACGCATGCTGTTGCACACATTTTTGTGGCCATGGCGCAAGGCATACCGCCGCCGTAACGGGGTGGCGGTGCAGGAGGAGCGCCACGAACTGCCGAATGACGCATTTCTTGGGCTTGTGGGCGAGAAACTGGCCGAGGGACACACGGCTGTAATATGGGTGAAAGGTTACAGTATGCGTCCCTTCATTGAGTTTGGTCGCGATCGCGTGAAGTTGGCGCCGTTCGATGAGTTGAAAGTCGGTGATGCCGTGTTGGCGCAGATAGCCCCTGGACATTACGTGCTACATCGCATCATTCTGCGCGACGGCGAGCGTCTGACACTGCAGGGCGATGGAAACGTCCGTGGCGTGGAACACTGCCTCTGTGGCGATGTCTGTGGCGTGGTGACGGAGTACATACGGCCCGGACGGACACTGCTGGCAAGCGATAAGCGTCTGCAACGACGCATCCGCCTGTGGCGCTGGCTTCGCCCGATAAGGCGCTACTTGCTGTGGCTCTACAGAGAATGTATCTGAGAAAACGTGTGGGACGTAGTTCCCGAGGATAATAAAACGAAATTATGAAGATAAAGAAAGGTTTTGAGTTGCGCCAGATTTGCGGCGAAAATATCATCGTGGCATATGGCGAGGCAAACATCGACTTCAGTCGGATTATCAGCCTGAATGAGTCGGCTGCTTTCTTGTGGAAGACTGTTTTGGACAAAGAATTCACTGAGCAGACGTTGGCCGATGCGCTGTGTGCGGAGTACGAGGTGGATGCTGCTACGGCGTTGCGCGATGCAAAGGAGATAGCTGCCCGCTGGAAGGAAGTTGGACTGACGGAGTGACACCGCAAACGTAAAGTATGCACGACTGGCTTTTGGATTTGCTGCAGGAGATGGGTGCCACGCTGCGGTTGCCCACGTCCTTTGTGGTAATAGAGTTCATCGGCACGTTTGCCTTCGCCATTAGCGGCGTCCGGCTCTCGTCTGCCAAACGCTACGATATATTCGGAGCGTGGATTGTGGGAATGGCCACAGCCATCGGTGGCGGAACCATTCGCGACCTCCTGCTTGGTGTGGATGTATTCTGGATGACGAACGGCAGCTATTTTATCTGCTGCGCGCTGGCGGTGTTATGGGTCATGTGGTTCGGCAAATACTTGATTCGGCAAGACAACACCTGGTTTCTCTTCGACACCATTGGCTTGGCGCTTTTCAATGTCATCGGCATCGAAAAGACGCTGGCTCTGGGCTTCCCCTCATGGACGGCCATTGCTATGGGCTGTGTCACGGGTGCTGCGGGTGGCGTGATCCGTGACGTGCTTATCAACGAAGAGCCGATCATCTTCCGCAAGGAAATATACGCTTTGGCTTGTGTGACTGGCGGCATCATTTATGTGCTCGGCGATCATTTCGGGCTGACAGCGGAGGTGAATGCGTTGCTCAGTAGCTTTATGGTTGTACTGATGCGCATCTTGGCTGTCTGCTTCCATTGGCAGTTGCCAATCTTGAAAGGACGAGAGTGACGTTTCATAAATCGTATGCTTTGTTTGATATGCAGAGGTTCTTGGTAATTATTTTTTCTGTTTTGTGCCTTGCAAGTTTGCGCTTGCACGCTCAGCAACAGCGTATCCTTGACGAAAACGTCAGGACGCTGCAAGTCATTGTGGAGGGCGACCCCACGCTGCCGCCCATGCTGGCGTATGGAAAACATAAACACCTCGAAATCTCGTGGGACGAGATGAGCCACGAATACAAACGCTACGTATATCATATTCAGCATTGCGACGCCGACTGGCAACCGTCCGACGGAATCTTCCAAAGCGACTTTATGAGCGGCCTCAACGACCAGCTGATTGAAGACTACGAAGTAAGTTTCAACACGACGCAACTCTATACGCACTATCGCCTGCGGCTTCCCAATTCCGATGTGGCTTTCCTCTTGAGCGGCAACTACAGCGTAAAGATTTTCAATGAGGGCGACGATGTCGAAAACGACGAGCCGGTCCTCGAGGCGCAGTTCTGCATCTACGAGAATACGGCTGGCATCCATGCCGAGGTGAGCGGCAATACCGATATCGACTTCAATCGCGACCACCAGCAACTGACGCTCTCCGTCGGCTACGGGCCTTTGCGTGTGGTGGACCCTGCACGCGAACTGAAGACCATCGTTATGCAGAACCGCCGTCTGGACAATGCCGTACGTCTGCAGACACCCGACATCCGCAAGCAGAACGGCATCGAGTTTACGCACCACCGCGATTTGATTTTCCCTGCCGGCAGCGAGTTTCACAAGTTCGAGATTCTCGATGTCCACCGCACCTCGCTTGGCGTGGACCGCATGGAGTGGTACGAACCGTATTACCACGCCACGCTTTTTCCGCTTTCGGTCCAGCGTAATTATACGTACAGCGAGGATGCCAACGGCGTCTATGTGTTGCGCAGTGCCGATGACGAAGACGATGCGGTGACGGCTGAATACGTGATGACGCATTTCATCCTTTTGTCTCCACGTCTGCCGAACGATGTCTATGTATGCGGCGACTGGACGAATGGCGCGTTCGACCCGCAGTGTCGCATGGAATACGACGAGCTGCACGGCCAGTACGAGTGTGGCGTTCTCTTGAAGCAGGGCTACTACGGCTTCCAGTTCCGGCAGTCCGACGGCAGCACGGCACGTACGATGGGCGACTTCTACGAGACAGAGAACGAGTATTCTGTGCTGGTGTACTACCGCGGGCAGGGTAGCCGCTTCGACCGTCTTGTCGGATACACGCGGCTGCGTACTGGTGACCGCCGATAACCTCCATTTCCGAATATTGAACATAAGAATATGAATCGCGACCAGAAAAATCCTTCCCTTTGGGTGCCCAGCCTCTACTTGGGCGAGTCGCTGCCT
>Ga0310694_10007415_pt1 | contig 10290 bp, 8 predicted proteins | sample 174DNAGHGhighgp2_FD_203884 | JGI IMG/M metagenome (GOLD analysis project Ga0310694, IMG submission 203884) | Sheep rumen microbial communities from Palmerston North, Manawatu-Wanganui, New Zealand - 1742 DNA GHGhigh gp2 (v2) (version 2) | ecosystem: Host-associated > Mammals > Digestive system >... | reverse complement strand
AGCAGGCGTGGAACCAGCCCATCTCCTTGTCCATCTCGCGCCGCCCGTCCCCGATGGGGGAGACGAAAATCTCACCCGAGAGCAGGTGGCTGCGGCAGAACCCGCACTCGCCGTTGCGGCAGTGGGTGTCGATGGCGATGCCCGCGCGCTCCAGCGCGACGGCGACCGGTTCGGAGGCTTTCGCGTCGATCACGTCCTCATGGATACCGCGCACGACGGTGATCTTGAAAGTCTCCTTCTCGGTGCCCTTGGGGTAGCCGGGCACGGTGGAGATATCGGCGGGGTTGTTCACCACGTCGTGGCGGAAGCGGCGCACCGGCACGCCCATGGCGTCCAGCGCCTTCTTGACGAACCGGAACATCGGCAGCGGGCCGCAGAACAGGAAGGTGCTGTTCTGCGTGGAGTATTTCTCAATGATCTCGCGGGTGATGAAGCCCTTCTCGCCGGGCCAGTCGGGTTCGTCGGACAGGACGTGGACGACCTTGACATCCGGGCAGGCGGCCTCCAGCGCGTCAAGCTCCTTTTTCAGGACGATGTCGTTGGCCTTGACCGAGCCGTAGAGGATGGTGAGCTTGCAGCCTTTCATCTTCCCGTAGGCGATCTCCTTGGCCATGGAGTGAAACGGCGTGATGCCCGAGCCTCCGGCCAGGGCGACAAGCTCCTTGGTGTCGCGCAGGGTTTCCCAGTAGAAGTTGCCAAACGGCAGCGCGCCTTCCAGCGTGTCGCCTGCATGGACGTTTTCAAACAGGTAGTCGGGCACGAAATAGGGCAGGTTGCGCCGCACGGTGATCTCAAAGAAGGGGTGCTCCCCTCTTGCCTCAAAAGGCGCGGAGGAGATGGTATAGGGGCGGGAGAGAACGCTCTCCCCGATTTTGAGCCGGAAGTTCACATACTGCCCGCACTGGAACACGGGGATATGCCCGTCGGCGGATTCAAAGCGGAAGACGCGGGAGGTGGGCGACGCCTCACGGATATCCACAACCTTGAAGGTCATGTGCTCCGGGTGCAGCCGATCCGCCAGTTCCCGGATGGGATCCTTGGGATCAGCAATCGGGGAGCCTTTGGCAAAGTTTTCCTCTCTGAGCTTCGTGACGCGTGAGGCGCCGCCGATGTCCTTCAAAAAGCCCTTGACCGTGATGCTCATTTCTTCGCTGCCTCCTTTTTCTTCTCCAGGTCTTCCTTGACGGCCTTGGCGGCCGCGCGGCCGTTGGTGATCTGCGGGCCCATACCGTCGCCGGACATGCCGTGCGCCCCGGCAAACTCCAGCCCCTCGATGAAGTGATCCTTCTCCTTCATCTGAAGCCGCGCCACGGCGTGATCCTCCATGGAGTGCAGATAGCCGTAGATATTGCCCTTCCAGGCGCCGACATAGTGCGAGACGGTCACGGGAGTCGTGACCTCCAGTTCGGTAATGCGGTCGCGGAAGTCCACCTTCGTGATCTTGATGCACTCGTCGATCATCTCGCTGGCCAGGCGGCGCTTGAGATCGTGGTACTCCTCCTCCTTGACGCCCTCAAAGGGCTTGGAGGGCACCAGCGCCGTGATGGACAACTGGGTGTAGTCCTGGGGAAGGTTGGGATTGGCGTAGTTGAGGCAGATGGTGGTGATGTAATTATAGGGTTCGGTGATGTTGGAGTAGTTCTCCCAGATTTCGTTGGTGTCCATCGTGGAGCCGGAGAAGGTGGAATAGTTGATGATGCCGTTGTCCTTCGGGCTGCCCTCGATGACCATGATGACGGACACGGGCACCACGGAGAGCTTGCGGTTGTTGATCATGCGGATCGCGCCCACGGGAACCTCGCTGAGCGGTTCGATCATCTGGGAATAGACCTTGTTGGGATAGGGGCCGGAGATGACGTAATCGCAGTGGATCTCATCGCCGCGCCGGGTACGCACGCCGTAGACCTTGCCGTTTTTGACCAGAATCTTCTCGACCTCCTGGTTGAACTCGTACTGCGCGCCGTTCTCCTCGCACTTGGCCTGGAGCTTCATGCTCATCTCATGGCTGAAGCCTCGGCAGACGTAGGAGCCGGTGAAGTAATCGGCCATCAGGAAGGCGTAGATCGTAAAGGGCAGATCGTCCATGCGGTTGCCGACGTAGATCCAGTACGGGGTCAGCATCTCCACGGCCTTTTTGGGCAGGTGGAAGGTGTCAATGACCTCGGTGGCGGTGTAGCCCACGGTCTTGACAAAATCGGGGTGCTTTAAGAGCATCTGCACCTTGCTCATCGGCGTGACGGAGAGGATGTTCATGCTGTCGTAGACCCGGCGGCACAACAGCATCAGCTCGTGAACCTTCTCGTAGGTACCGGGGCAGACCTCGTCCACCTCTTTGGCGACGGTGGTATAGCTGTCGTCGTAGTCGTGGTGGAGCAGCTTGTCGATGCCGGAGTTCGGCAGGGCGACACGGTAGCACTCGGGCACCGGCAGCCAATCGACCTTGACGCCCATGTCGTCAAAGAACTGCCCGACCTTCAGGCGCTTGCCGGGCTGGCCGATGGACATCATCTCATGCAGCGTCGCCTCGATCTCAAAGCCGTTGCGCACAAAGTCGGTGGCAAGGCCGCCGGGCAGGTTGTGCTTTTCCAGGATCAGAATGTCCTTGATGCCCCAAGCCTGAAGCTGCAGGCAGGCGGACATCCCGGCCAGCGCGCCGCCGATGATGACGACATCGTAATGGTCCTTATAAAATTTCATCAAATCGTCCTTTCAGAAAGGGGCTGGCGCAAACCAGCCCCCGTATGAATTAAAGTCAGAAGAAGCGCTCCACCAGCTCGCGGGAGTACTCCGCCGTCTCGTCCATGTCGCCGAAGGACATGACCTCGCCGGCATAATAGGTGTCGTACTTGCCCTGCATAGCCTCGACCTTGTCGTACCAACCGGCGGCATAGTCCTCGGTGAAGACATGGGGGAAGTAGTACACCGACCACTCGTTGATGACCTTCTCGGCCGGATTGCCCATGATTTCGAGGTCGTCCTGCACCATCTTGCGGCACTTGTCATAGGGGATCTCGGGCATGTTCTTGTGCTTGCGCAGGGCGTAGGTGGTGATGACCTGGTCAACCTCGTCGCGCCAGCGGCGATAGTAGACCATCAGGTGCCCCAGTGCCTTGGGAACCATGTTGTCGAAGACATAGTAGGAGATCTCCGGGTGGTTCTCGGGCTTGGTGAGGAACGCCTGCACGTCATAGCGCTCGTAGTCGATCTTGGAGAAGAGGGTCTTCTCGTCCTCACGGGCGTCGAAATACTCGACCATGCCCTTCTGACCGTCGTCGCGCTTGTTGGGGATGTAAAGCGGCGCGGTGACGATGACCTTGTCGTACTCCTCAACCTGGCCGTTGACCGTGACGAAGACCTTGCCGTCGTGCCGCTCGACCTTGGTGATGGTGGAGTTGAGGCGAGCAGGGTGCTTGAGGTGGTCGTTGAGCTGCTCCCAGATGTACTGCGTACCGTCCTTCCAGGTCCAGAGATTGACCTTGACGAAGTTCATGCAGGTCTGATAGTCCAGATACTTCAGGACGTAGGCGGCGGGGATCTCGTCAAAGTAGCCGTAGCCGAAGGAGGTAAAGGGTCCGATCCAGATCTTCTGCACCAGAGGGACGCCGTTCATCTCGCAGAAATCCTTAAACGGCATAGCCAGATCCTTCAGGTTGGGGTTGACACCTTCGACGCGCTCACGGCCGGGCGTGACCGCGTAGCCGTCGTAACGCCCCTCGGCAACGCCGCGATGGCCGTTGAGGTCATAGCCCTTGTACTTGGTCTCCAGCAGCTCGCCGAACTTCTTGAGCTGGCCCTTCATCTTCAGCAGCCAGGGGTTCTTGATGATGTTGCCAAGCGTGCGGGCAAAAGGCTCGATAACCTTGCCGCTGGCGTCCTTATAGTTGCGGTTGAGCTTCGGCCCGTCGTGGGTGATGCCGCAGAACTCCTCCACGTCGTGAACGGCGTAGTAGCTGGGCACGCCCATGATGGCGCCCATCTCGTAGCGGCGGCCGTTGTAGTGCGGCGACCAGCACTTGCCGCCGACGCGATCCTGGCGCTCAAGAATGCTGTAATTGAAATAGCCCTTCTTCTCCAGGTACATACCGGCGGACAGCCCGGCCGGGCCGCCGCCGATGATGCAGATACGGGTATTCTTATCCATAGTGCAACCTCCAAATCCATAAAAGTTGTCGTTTCCGCGCAGTCAAAAACGCTGTTTTCATTATACAACACGCTTTCCCGTTTTGCACTATGCTTTTTCAAATTCTGTCATATTTTTCGCAAGCAGCCTTTTCAAAGCGCGCCGCGTGTGTTATAGTAACAAATGGAAATCAACACGGGAGATGAGGCCATGCGTTTTGTCAGCTTTTCACAAATGCTCTCCCACCGGGCAGCCGAGACGCCTTCCGCCCCGGCGCTCTGCTTCGGAGAAAAGAGCCTGAGCTTCGCCGCTTTGAACAGGGCGGTAACGGAGCGTGCCGCCGTCCTCTCCCGTCAGGGCAAAAGCTGCCTGGGCGTGCTCACGGACGGGAGTCTCGCGTGTGTGACGGAAATCTTTGCCGCCGTGCAGGCCGGTCTCCAGGTGGTGCTGCTGGATACCGCCGCGCCGGATGAACTGCTCCGGGAGCTGATCGCCTACACGGACATCGACAGTCTCTGGGGCGATGGAGAGCTTGTCGAGGCGCTCGCGCCGTATCTGACAAATGGCGTCACGGACGGGCGGGGGAAGCTTTTGTTTTTCACCTCCGGGACGACCGAGCGTGCCAAGGCCGTGGTGCTGACCGAGCAGAGTCTCTGCGCGAGCGCCTATAACGGCGGGGCCATGCTCCCGCTCTCCGCCTCGGATCGACTGCTGTGCCTGTTGCCGCTGGGGCATGTGTTCGGCTTTGTGTGCGGGCTGCTGTGGGGTCTGAGCTGCGGAAGCTGTGTCTGTCTCGGGCGCGGGGCGCGCCACTATGTGGATGACTGCGCCTTTTATCGGCCCACGGCGGTGTCCCTGGTGCCGCTGCTGCTGGGCTTTCTGCTGAAAAATCGCCTGTTCAACCCCGAACTGCGCCTGGTTCTCGTCGGCGCGGGGGATTGTCCCGCTCCCCTGCTGGACGCGGCGCGTGGGCTGGGTCTGCGCGTGAGCTTCGGCTACGGGCTCACGGAGACAAGCTCCGGCGTCGCCATCAGCGTCGGAGGTGATCCCTATGCCATGGAGGTCTGCCCGGACGACACGATCACCCTCGCGGAGGACGGGGAAATCCTTATCCACGCCCCGACCTGCATCATGCAGGGCTACTACAAACGCCCTGAAGACACCGCCGCCGTGCTGATCGACGGCGTCTTGCACACGGGCGACCTCGGGCGCTTTGACGATGCGGGGCGGCTGCACATCACAGGCCGAAAAAAAGACGTGCTGGCGCTGCCCGACGGGACGAAGCTCTACCTGCCCGAGTATGAGGCCGCGCTTGCCGCCGCGCTGGGTCAGACGGAGCTTGCCGTCGTGCTCCGGGACGGCCGTCCCGTGCTGCTGCTCCAGGGCGAGGGCGAGGAGGCCGCCGTGCTCGCGGCGCTGCGTCCGGTGCTCGCGGAGCGGCCGCGCGGCCAGCAGCTCGCCGCCGTTCGCTTCATCCGGGAACCGCTGCCGCGCACGGCAACGGGCAAAATAAAACGCTGGGAACTCCAGCAGGAAAGGGAGAGAAACGCCTTATGACCAGACAGGAGATCATCGACCAGATCAAGCGCATCATCTTTGACTGCTTCCCCGACATGCAGGGCATGGACATCCGGGAGGACACCGTTATCAACACCGACACAGCCATCGACTCCATGGGCTTTGTGCTGGTGATCTGCAAGCTGGAGGCGCTGTTTGACATCAAGATCCCCGAGCGCCAGTGGCCGAAGCTCCAGACCCTCGGGGACGTGGCCGACGCCATTGAGAAACGCCTGCCGAAAAAATGAGCGTTTACGAACGGCGTATCCTGCTGCGCAGCAAGGATGTGGACATGTACCGGCGGCTGCGGCTGTCGCGGCTGTTTGAGCTGATGCAGGAGGCCGCCATCGCCCATACCGAGCAGCTTGGCATGGGGCGGGAGAGGACGCTTGACCGGGGGCTTTTGTGGGTCGTGACCATGCAGCAGGCCGCGATCACGCGGATGCCGGAGTACGACGAGGCCGTGACGCTCCGCTCCTGGCCGGGGAAGACGATGCACGTCTTCTTCCCGCGCCACTACGAGCTGACCGGCGCCGACGGCGAGGCGCTGGTGCGTGCCAACGCCCTGTGGATGCTGGTGGATCAGCAGAGCCGCCGCATGATCTTCCCCGACCGCTACGGCATTGTGATCGGGGGCGAGGCGCGGGATAACGAACTGCCCCTGCCGGTCTCTCCGGCAAGGCTCCCCGTCGCGCAGGAGCGGCGCTTCACCGTGCCGTACAGCTATGTGGACTTAAACGGCCACATGAACAACACCCGCTATTTTGACCTGATGGAGGATTCCATCCCGGCTCCCGCCGCTGGGGAAAAACTGCGCTCGATCCATGTGGAATACACGAGCGAGGCGCAGCTTGGCGACACGCTCTGCCTCCGCTGGGGCGGCGAGGGCGGCCGGTATTACCTCGAAGGCAGTCTGGAAAAGCCCTGCTTCCGCATGGGCATGGAATACAGCACCCCGTAAAAACCGGCACCCATCCGCATGAATCCGCAAGCCTCCCCCATCGCCGCATCCGGTCGGGGGAGGCTGTTTTGATCCGTCGCGCAGCGACACCTCAATTTTTCATTTTTATCTTTTCACTTTTCATTTTATTCCCGTTCCGTCCCATGCCGGGATCATGTCCTTTGTGGCGGCGCTGCCGTCCTGCCAGTAGCCGGCATCCGGGCCATGGCGCTCGAGATAGCTCAGCAGCCGCGCGTTCGTCTCCGCGTCCACCGGGCTTTGCAGCTCCGGGAAGAGCTCCAGCCCCGGCATGGGCGTGTACTGGCTCATCAGCGAAAACAGGACGCTCCCGGCGGGAAACTCCTCCTGGATAAAGTCCATCACGTCCATCGCGGCCAGATCCTGCCCCGGGAGGATCAGGTGCCGCACGAGCACCCCCGATTGCAGCATTCCCTCCCCGTCCAGAACATACGCGCCGCGCTGGCGGAACATCTCCCGGATCGCCGCGCGGGCGACCTCCGGGTAATCCGCCGCCGCCGAATACCGCCGCGCCGGGTCGGATTTCCAATATTTGAGATCGGGCATGTAGACCTGCACCAGCCCCTCGAGGCGTTTTAGCGTGTCCACGCTGTCATAGCCGGAGCTGTTCCAGACCACGGGGATGCCGAGTTCAAGCCCGTCGAGCGCCTCGGCAATCGCGCGTGAAAAGTGCGTGGGCGTGACGAGGTTGATGTTGTGCACCCCACGGTCGCGCAGGCGCAAAAGCGTGTCGCGCAGCTCCGGGACAGTCTGGGTCTTGCCGGTGCTGTGCCGGCTGATGTCCCGGTTCTGGCAGAACACACAGCGCAGGCTGCACCCGGAGAAAAACACCGCCCCCGAACCGCGTGTGCCGCTGACGCAGGGCTCCTCCCCATAATGCGGCGCGGCTCGCACCACGCGCGGCAGCGCGGGGCTTTGGCACACGCCGCCGGGTGTATGCTCCCCTCTGAAAGCGCCGCAGCGCCGGGGACAGTCGCAGCAGATAAAATCCATTGTCAAGCCTCAATCCTTAAAAAATACAAAACCGGCAAATTGACGAGAAAAACAGCATTTCCGGCACCCATTATACCCGGAATTTGTCTAATATGCAAGAACTTGTAAAAACTTGAAAAAAGTACATGATTTTTCCTAAAAGTGTGCTAAAATGGTTTGGAACCGGGTAAAGTAATACAGAGTAGTCTTCGATATGCCCGTCACGGCAGACTACCTGGGATCACGGAGGCTGTGCCATGCTGGATATCGTGCTCGTCGAGCCGGAAATCCCCCACAATACCGGCGCCATCGCCCGTACCTGCGCCGCCACCGGAGCCAGTCTCCACCTCATCAAGCCCCTAGGCTTTGACATCTCCGACAAGGCGGTCAAGCGCTGTGGGCTCGATTACTGGCACCTGGTCGATCTGCATGTCTACGATAACCTGGACAGCTTCTTTGCCGCCAACGGGGACGAGGATCTGTTCCTCGCCACCACCAAGGCGCCGCGCGCCTACCACGAGGCGGATTTCGCCCGGGGGCATGTGACGCTGATGTTCGGCAAGGAGACAGCGGGGCTGCCGGAATGGCTGCGGGAAAAGTACCGCGAGCGCTGTATCCGCATCCCCATGATTTCGGATGCAAGGAGCTTGAACCTGTCAAACTCCGTTGCCATCCTGGCATACGAAGCGCTGAGGCAGCAGGGTTTCCCCGGGCTGCTGGAGACGGGGAGTATGGCAGAATAGATCGCGTTTCATTTACTCAACATTATTTTTTAGGAGGATTCCCATGAACTACAACAAGAAAACCGTTTATGACGCCGACGTCAAGGGCAAGAAGGTTCTCGTTCGCTGCGATTTCAACGTCCCCCAGGACAAGAAGACCGGCGAGATCACCAGCGACAAGCGCATCGTCGCGGCGCTCCCCACGCTGAAGTACCTGCTTGAGCAGGGTGCCGCCGTCATCGCCTGCTCCCACCTGGGCAAGCCCGTCGCCACCTTCGAGGGCTATGTGAAAAAGCAGGTCGAGAAGGGCAAGAACGCCGATGACATCACCCGCGAGGAGTGGGAAAAGTCCCTCAAGAAGCTGACCCTCGCCCCCGTCGCCAAGCGTCTGAGCGAGCTGCTCGGCCAGGAGGTCATCTTCGCGGCCGACACCATCGGCCCCGACGCCCAGGCCAAGGCCGCCGCGCTGCAGCCCGGCCAGATCCTGCTGCTTGAGAACCTGCGCTTCGCCAAGGGCGAGACCAAGAACGATCCCGCCTTCGCCAAGGCTCTGGCCGATATGGCCGAGGTCTATGTGTCCGACGCCTTCGGCACCGTGCACCGCGCCCACGCTTCCACCGCCGGTGTCGCCGACTACCTGCCCGCTTACTCCGGTCTGCTGGTGCAGAAGGAACTGAGCATCATGGGCAAGGCGCTGGACAACCCCGTGCGTCCCTTTGTGGCCGTCCTCGGCGGCGCGAAGGTCTCCGACAAGATCAATGTCATCAACAACCTGCTCGAGAAGGCCGACACCATCATCATCGGCGGCGGCATGGCCTACACCTTCAAGAAGGCTCAGGGCTATGAGATCGGCAACTCCCTGCTTGAGGCTGACCGCATTGACTACGCCAAGGAGATGATCGCCAAGGCCGAGGCCAAGGGTGTGAAGTTCCTGCTGCCGGTTGACAACGTGTGCGCCAAGGAGTTCGCCGCCGACGCCGAGCCCGTTCTGGTCGAGGGCGACATCCCCGCCGACATGATGGGCATGGACATCGGCCCCAAGACCCAGGAGCTGTTCGCCAACGCCGTCAAGGGCGCCGGTACCATCGTATGGAACGGACCCATGGGCGTGTTCGAGTTTGACGCGTTCGCTGTCGGCACCAAGGCCATGGCCAAGGCGCTGGCTGAGAGCGGCGCTGTCACCATCGTCGGCGGCGGTGACTCCGCTTCCGCCGTTGAGAAGCTCGGCTTTGCCGACAAGATCACCCACATCTCCACCGGCGGCGGCGCTTCTCTTGAGTTCCTTGAGGGCAAGGAGCTGCCGGGCGTGGCCTGCCTGCTCGACGCGTAAAGCTCCATATCCGCAATCTCCTTCTTCCTTTTCCGGCGCAAACCCACTTCGTTGGGCTTTGCGTCGGGAGGGGACGGAAGACCGCTATAAGAAAGGATCGCAAGATGAACAGAAAGTATCGTAAGACGATTATCGCCGGCAACTGGAAGATGAACCAGCTTGCCTCCACCATCAAGCCCTTCATGGAAGAGCTCAAGGAAAACATGCCCAAGGTCAAGACCTGCGATGTCGTGCTGTGCACTCCCGCTGTGATGGTGCCCGCGATGATCAAGGCCGGCAAGGACTGCAAGGTTGCCGCCGGTGCCCAGGACGTGTCCAAGTACGAAAAGGGCGCCTACACCGGTGAGATTTCCGCCGATCAGCTCGCGGATATCGGCGCTAAGTACTGCATCGTCGGCCACTCCGAGCGCCGCCAGTACCACGGCGAGGACGACATGCTTGTCAACGCCAAGGCCAAGGCGCTTTTAGCCAAGGGCATCGTCCCCATCATCTGCGTGGGCGAGAGCCTGGAGCAGCGTGAGATGGATCTGACCATGGAGTATGTCTCCTACCAGGTCAAGGCCGCCCTCAGCGGCATTGACGCCACCCAGGTGCGCCACTGCGTCATTGC
>Ga0310694_10007413_pt1 | contig 10291 bp, 7 predicted proteins | sample 174DNAGHGhighgp2_FD_203884 | JGI IMG/M metagenome (GOLD analysis project Ga0310694, IMG submission 203884) | Sheep rumen microbial communities from Palmerston North, Manawatu-Wanganui, New Zealand - 1742 DNA GHGhigh gp2 (v2) (version 2) | ecosystem: Host-associated > Mammals > Digestive system >... | reverse complement strand
AAATGAAAAAGGCAATTTTGAAACTGGCCGACGGCTCTGAATATGAGGGCTTTTCGTTCGGCTGCGAGCGGTCGGTGGCGGGCGAGTTGGTCTTCTACACGGCAATGACGGGCTACCCCGAAAGTTTGAGCGACCCGTCGTACCGCGGACAGATTCTCATCCCGACCTACCCAATGATTGGCAACTACGGCGTGCCTGGCGACGAGACGGTCAACGGCGTGTCGCGGTTTTTTGAATCGGACCGCATACAGTGCTCGGCGCTCGTAATTTCCGATTATTCAGAACGTTACAGCCACTGGGACTCGCGCCGCAGCCTTGGCCAATGGCTCAAGGAGTGGCAGGTGCCTGGCATCTGCGGCATCGACACGCGCGCGCTCACCAAAAAACTGCGCGAGCAGGGCTCAATGCTGGGCAAAATCATATTCGACAACGCTGACGTGCCCTTCTACGACCCCAACAAGGACAACCTTGTGGCGCAGGTTTCTACGAAAGAAATATCTACCTATGGTACAGGACGATACAAGGTCCTGCTGGTTGATTGCGGAATGAAAAACAACATTCTGCGCTGCCTTTTGAAGTACGACGTTACCGTGAAGCGCGTGCCGTGGGACTACGATTTCACCGCTGAGGATTACGACGGCCTTTTCATCTCGAACGGCCCTGGTGACCCCGCGCAGTGCACGGCCACTATCGCTCACATTAGCAAGGCTTTACAGCAAGACCGACCGATAATGGGCATCTGCCTTGGCAATCAGTTGCTTGCTCTTGCCGCTGGCGCGAAAACTTACAAGTTGAAATACGGCCACCGCAGTCATAATCAGCCTGTTAAGGTGCCTGGAACGCACCAATGCTTCATCACGTCGCAGAACCACGGATTTGCCATCGACGGCGAGACGCTGCCAGCCGACTGGGAGCCAATGTTCGTCAACCTGAACGACGGCACCAACGAGGGCATCCGCCATCGCTCTAAACCGTTCTTTTCCACACAGTTCCACCCCGAGGCATCGAGCGGACCTGAGGACACCGAGCCGCTCTTTGCGGAGTTTTTCAACAATATGGTAAAATATAGAAAATAAGATAGTTATGGAAGATTGCAAGAGAATATTGGTTCTGGGTTCGGGCGCGCTGAAAATCGGTGAGTCGGGCGAGTTCGACTATTCGGGCTCGCAGGCGCTCAAGGCCTTGCGCGAAGAGGGCAAATTCACCATCCTAATCAACCCGAACATTGCCACGGTGCAGACTTCGGAAGGCATTGCCGATTTGATTTACTATCTGCCTGTTACGCCCGAATTTGTGGAGAAAGTCATCCAAAAGGAGCGGCCCGACGCCATTATGCTCGCCTTTGGCGGTCAGACGGCGCTGAACTGCGGCGTATCGCTTTATAAATCAGGAATTTTAGAGAAATATAACGTCAAGGTTCTGGGCACGCCCGTCGAGGCCATCATCAACACCGAGGACCGCGAACTGTTTGCCGAAATTATGCACAAAATCGGCGTCAAGACTGCTAAAAGTGTGGCTGTCAACTCGATAGACGAGGCAATGAGCGTTGTGCGCGAAATCGGTTACCCCGTGATTGTGCGCGCCGCCTACACGCTGGGCGGCTTGGGGTCGGGCTTTTGCTCGAGCGACGCCGAACTGGAGCGGCTTGCACAGACGGCCTTCTCGTACTCGCCGCAGATTCTTATCGAGAAATCGCTAAAAGGCTGGAAAGAGATTGAATATGAGGTGGTTCGTGACCGCTACGACAACTGCATCACCGTCTGCAATATGGAGAATTTCGACCCGCTGGGCATCCACACGGGCGAGAGCGTGGTGGTGGCGCCTTCGCAGACGCTGAGCAACCACGAGTACCATCTTCTGCGCAGCATCGCCATAAAAATTGTGCGCGAGGTGGGCATTGTGGGCGAGTGCAACGTGCAGTACGCGCTCGACCCGAATTCTGACGACTACCGCGTGATTGAAGTGAACGCCCGATTGAGCCGCTCGTCGGCGCTGGCATCGAAGGCGACGGGTTATCCGCTGGCCGCCGTGGCCGCCAAACTGGGCCTGGGTTACGGTTTGGACGAGATTCCGAACGCCGTCACCAAAGTTACTTCGGCCTGCTTTGAGCCCGCACTCGACTATGTTGTGTGCAAGATTCCGCGCTGGGACCTTGGTAAGTTCGAGGGAGTCAGCAAGTTAATCGGCTCGTCAATGAAGTCGGTGGGCGAGGTTATGTCTATCGGCCGCACCTTTGAGGAGGCCATTCAGAAGGGCCTGCGTATGGTGGGACAAGGAATGCACGGCTTTGTGGGCAACACCATCAGCATTCCCGACCTTGATTTTGAACTGAACAATCCGACCGACAAGCGCGTGGCCGCCATCGAGATTGCCTTCGACCGCGGCTATTCGGTTGAGCGTCTGCACGATATGACCAAAATCGACAAGTGGTTCCTGGCTCGGTTGGAGAACATCCACCGACTGAAACTCGAACTGGCCAAATGCAACTCAATCAGCGAGATAAGCGCCGAACTTATGCGCGAGGCCAAGCAAATGGGCTACAGCGATTATCAGATTGGTAAAATCGTATTGAAAGACAATAAGATAGACGCTCACGCAAAGGGCATCGAAGTGCGCGAATATCGATTGAAACTTGGCATCAAACCTGTTGTTAAACAGATAGATACGCTCGCGGGCGAATATCCTGCGCAGACCAACTATCTGTATCTGACCTACAACGGCGCGGAGAACGACATCAGTTTCGAGCGCGACGGACGCTCGGTAATTGTCTTGGGTTCAGGCGCTTACCGCATCGGCTCGTCGGTTGAGTTCGACTGGTGCGGAGTGGCGGCCGTGAAGAAGATTCAGGAAATGGGCTACCGCGCCATTATGATAAACTACAACCCCGAAACCGTCAGCACCGACTACGACGTGTGCGACCGCCTGTTCTTCGACGAGTTGACGCTGGAGCGCGTGCTCGACATCTGCAGTCTGGAGCAGCCGAAGGGCGTCATCGTCTCAACTGGCGGGCAGATTCCAAATAACCTTGCGTTGCTGCTTGACAGTCAGGGAATTAATATCCTTGGAACATCGGCAAAATCGATTGATATGGCCGAGGACCGACAGAAGTTTTCGGCAATGTGCGACTCGCTCGGCATCGACCAACCGCGCTGGAAGGAACTTTCGAGCATCAACGACATCTACAGTTTTGTTGACGAGGTGGGGCTGCCCGTGCTCATCCGCCCGTCGTATGTGCTGTCGGGCGCGGCAATGCGCGTGGTTTCGAGCCGCGACGAACTGGAGAACGCCCTGCACAACGCGGCGGTGGTGAGTCAGGAGCACCCTGTGGTTGTCACGGAGTTTCTGCAGCACGCCAAAGAGGTTGAAATTGACGCAGTTGCGCAGCACGGCATCATCAAATGTTACGCCATCAGCGAGCATATTGAGTACGCGGGCGTCCACTCGGGCGACGCCACTGTGGTCTTCCCCGCGCAGAAACTCTACTATGAGACTGTTCGTCGTATTAAAAACATTTCCAAACAGATAGCGCAGGCTCTAAACATCTCGGGGCCGTTCAATATCCAATTTTTGGCCAAAGACAACGCGCTGCGCGTGATTGAGTGCAACCTGCGGGCGTCGCGGAGTTTCCCGTTTGTGTCGAAAATCACCAAATTCAACTTCATCGGAATGGCCACCGAAATTATGCTTGGCAAGGAGGTTGAACCTTACGGCAAAACGTTCGCCGACATTGATTATGTGGGAGTTAAGTCGTCGCAATTCTCGTTTGCGCGTCTGCTCAAAGCCGACCCTGTTCTTGGTGTGGATATGGCTTCGACGGGCGAGGCGGCCTGCATCGGCGACAACTATCACGAGGCGCTGCTCAAGAGTATGCTCTCGGTTGGGCACCGCATTCCGTCGCCCGACAAGGGAGTGCTCATCTCTTCGGGAACGTCGAAGTCGAAGGTAGAACTGCTCGAGGCTTCGCGAATGCTGAAGGAGAAGGGTTACAAACTTTACGCCACAAGCGGCACGGCGGCGTTTATGGCCGACAACGGCATTGAGGCGGAGGTTGTTCACTGGCCCGATTCGGAGAAAAAGCCGAACGTGCTCGACTGCATTGCAGCGCAAAAGATTGATTTAGTTATCAATATCCCGAAAAACCACACGCAGCGCGAGTTGGAGAACGGTCACAAAATCCGTCGCGCCGCCGTTGACCACAACATTCCGCTCATCACCAACGCCCGCCTTGCAAGCGCCTACATCTGGTCGGTCTGCAAGATTGGCATTGAGGGGCTGGGAATTAGGCATTGGGGGGAGTATTGAGGTTTTGTGTGGAGAAAACTCGACATTGGCAGTGCATTATTTCTTGCGGGAATCGCTTGGTAGAGTCTTGTTCGATTATGGTTTCAAAAGATTATTCGTTGTAATACAAATTCATAATGGATGATTATTAAATACTCACAGAAGTAAGAGTTATGATTTAAAATCAGTCATATTGTATCGTGTATATATAACGAACAAATAATTATCTTTGTGAAATTTTTTTAATTACAACATATTATGGCGGTTTTTAAAAATATCCATATTTCGAAATTCCGCGGAATAAGAGATTTGGATGTAACTGATTTAAAGAATATTAATGTTTTTTTGGGAGGGAATAATGTCGGGAAGACAACTATTCTTGAGGCATTCTTTTTACTAACAGGTATGTCAAATCCGACACTGCCAATGAGAATAAACAACCTACGAAGCAAACGTTTGTTTGCTGATTCCGCAATAGGTCAAAATATGTTCTTATTTTATAATGTCGACACAAAAAACAATCCTGTTTTTGAGGCCAATATGAGCAATGACGACTTTAGAAGATTGTCCATATCGTTATCTGACAAGCAAAATACAGAAAAAGCATTGTTGCCAAATTATGTTTCTGTAGCGTCTTCTGATGAAAAACATATTGGAGCCGAATGTGTTGTTTTGAATTTTGAGATAAAAGGGAAAAATGATAAGACATCCAAAAGGTATAAAAGTGAGTTCTGTACGTTAAATAACGGTAATGTTCAGCAAAGCATCTCTAATAATTATCAAGAACAAATACTTGCTCAATTTATCGCTTCAAGCGCTGACCCATCGACATTGACCGCGAATATTTCAGAACTAATTAAAGCGGGTAAAAAAAGCGAGATTGTGGAATTAATAAAATTATTCGACAATCGAATAGTTGATTTAGAAGCATTAATTGACTCGGTGTATATAAAATATCAGGGAGTGAAAAACTTATTGCCAATTGATATGTGTGGAGAAGGTCTGAAAAAATTTCTGTATATAATTACAGGAGTGGCTAATGGTAAAAATGATATTTTGCTTATTGATGAAATTGAAAATGGAATTCATTTTTCGGCATATTCCCTTTTATGGAAAAGTATTTTTGAATTGGCCCGAAAGAATAAACTGCAAATAATGATAACCACCCATAGCAAAGAGGTTTTAACATATTTGACCACTGCAATTAACGAAGAACTTTTAGTGGACGCTTGTCTATATTCAATAACTAAAGGTGCAGATGAGAATTTATACAGTTATCGATATTCTGGAATGGATATAGTTTCTGCCGTGGACAACAATTTGGAATTAAGAGATTAATCAATGTTGTATGAAGAGAATAAAAGTTTTTGTCGAAGGTGTAACAGATGCTGTTTTTATTCAACAATATGTTAAACATTGTTTCAATAAAGATTTAGGAATTAGAGAAGAGAAGGGGTTGAAATTTGCAGATAAGTCCATAACTGCCGTTATTGGAGAAATCCAAATTTGTAATGGGTATACGAATTTAGCGAAAAACGTTTATATAAATGAGTTAAAGAAAAACACACAAGGCGAAGGTGTTAATCTTGTAATATTTGATGCTGATGCCGATATAGAAAGCCGTAGGAAAGAATTATTAGATATAAAACAAAGATATAATGTGGAATTTGAGTTATTCCTTTTTCCAAACGACAGTGAGAATGGCGCAATAGAAAGAATGCTTGAAAAAATTATTAATCAACAAAACAAACCCATACTTGATTCTTGGTACGCTTTTGAAAATGATTTGAAAACGAAGGAAATACCTTGGAAAACGCCTAAAACACCAACCACGCCTGCAGATAAAACAAAAATTTATGCCTATTTAGAAACATTAGTTGGTGATACCAAGACAGAAAAGGAACGTATCAAAGATAGAAATAGAATATATACAGACTCAAATCACTGGAATTTGGAATGTGCATATTTAGAGCCGTTAAAGGATTTTTTGAGAAACAATTTGTTGTAACATATTCTTGTGCGAGTTGTCACAATTATTGTTAATTGTTAGAAGTCTTTTTATAAAGGCTAATTAAAGTCCACCATTTTTGTTTTCAAATAATGCCATTATTTTTTGGTTCGTTAAGTGCAATTTTCAAGACAGACAAAAACTCCTTAATATGTTGCATATTGCGACAAACACAATAACCGCGAAAAAAATAGAATGCTTTTTTGTGAGCAATCGTTGCTATCAAAATCTTTCATAACGGTTTAAATTTCCAACCTATTTTTTATACTTTTGTCTTGCTCTGCATTTTGTTCTGCAAATGAGCGGAATGCAGGTGTGACATATTGGAAAGCGTTTATTGCGCTTTGTTTGACGCATTGAAATCTCGCAAGTTTCTATTGATTAGTCAATTCAAGGCAGCAACGAGTGCTTACGTGTTGTGGTATTGCAATATCCATAACAGCGTGGGTTCGTTGTTGCTCGTTTCGACTAATCGGGCAATGCGAGAGCCTCAATGCGTGGAACGAGTAAATCGGATTCCACGCTTTTTTTATGTCTGAACGTGAAATGTTGAATGTTTTAAACAAATTAATTATGAAAAGGTTGATTAAAAATGGTTTGCTATGTTTTCTTTCATTAGCAATTTGGAGTACAAATGATTGTGTTGCCCAAAATCTTAAGTCCTATGGTTTAGTAGGTAAAGTGAAAAGTGTACGAGAATACCACTATAAGCCTTTGGAAGATTGTGATTATTGCGAAGATATACAAAGAGATTCTACAATTTTGGAGTTTAATTTAAGCGGAAATATAATTAAATTGACAGAATGGAATAATTCTCATTTTGTTGAAGGTTTGCACAAAGATGTAACAACTTATAAGTATAATGGAAATGGAAAAATTGTTGAAGAAAGAAAAGAAAGTCATAATGATAATGTTGAAATTACTAAATACATTCGAGACGCTCAAGGGTATATTGTACGAGAAGAGGAATATCATAGATACTTCGCCTTTAAAAAAATGAATGAAGAATTAAGCAGTATAAAATATCGGAAAAACAATAGCAACGGGACCGCAAGTGAAACATCGCTTTATCATTGTTCTTACACTGGTAAAAAATTACTCAGTCGTTCATTTTTTGATGAAAATGGGTATTTGACAAAAACTATATACTATTCTGATAATGATGAAACTTCAGAGGAAACATATTCCAGAGAATTTTACTCTACGGGGAAAGTGGCGAAGGAAAAACTGTTTTTTGATGTTGGAGGAGTGAAAAATATAACCTCTTGGGATGAAAAAGGGCATATAACTAGTGACACGCGTTACATAATTGATGCTAAGGGAAACCACAAATTTTGGTGGAAAAAGACTTATTCTTTCACATACGACAGTTATGGAAATTGGATTACTATGAAAATTATCACAAACGATGACTATATGGATATTTACAAACGAAAAATAACGTATTATAAATAGTTACATTCTGCGTAACAAGTAGTATTAAGTCACCAATAAACTACAAATGCCTTACATAATCCATTCTCTCGTGGAGGATGCGGACAATTAGTGCTCGGCCGTTTGCTTGCACAATGAAGAACACCATATGTTTGCGTACGTGACAGGCTCTGATGCCTGGAATGATTTCGTCGTAAGGTCTTCCTGTTGTTTGCGGGGCGGCGGCTATTTCGTCCATAGCGGCACAAAGGATGTTGTAGTAGGCGTCGGCCTGTTTTTCCGACCACGTGTCGGCAGTGTATTCCCAAATATGGTAAAGGTCGTCGGTGGCCTTTGGGGTGATGTCATACTTTGCCATATTTCCGCGCTTTCATTTCCTGAAGGAAGGCCTTTGAGTCAAAATTTTCAACCAAACCGCTTGTCAAACCTTCGTTGATGGCCGAACGGAGTGCAACAATTTTTTGTTCCTGTTCTTCAAGAAGACGGAGTCCCGAGCGCACTACTTCGCTGGCATTGTTGTAGCGGCCGCTCGCTATGCTGGTCTGTATAAAATCTTCGAAATGAGCGCCTAACGCAACCGATGTTGTTTTCATAAGCATATAATTTATTCACAAAGTTACCAATATTTCGTAACTTTTCAATGTTTTTTACAACCCTATATCTGTGCGCTTTTCCAATTCGTAATAAAAACTCGTAATTCATAACGCAAATAATATTTTTAAGCGGATATTTCTAATAAAATATCGAATTTTGCACCGTAATAATTATAAAATGTAAAACAATTGAATTGATAAGAAGAAATTCGAAAGCGAAATAAATAGCGTTCAACAACTTCAATCATTCAATTAATCAGTCATTCAATTTATGGGTGTTCATCACGAGTGCGGTGTGTTGGGAATTTACGGGGTGCAGGACGCCGCGCGGCTGGCCTACTATGCGCTTCACAGCCTTCAGCACCGCGGGCAGCAGAGTTGCGGAATTGTTACTTTCGACAACGGCGAAATGCACATTATGAAAGGTCAAGGACTTGTGAATGAGGTTTTTAACCAACAGAATCTCACAACCTTGACAGGCAATATCGCCATTGGGCACGTGCGCTACCCCACAACCAACGTGGGCGGAATTGAAAACGTGCAGCCTTTCTCGTTCCGCCACCATACGGGCGATTTTGCGCTTGCTCACAATGGCAATATCGTCAATTTCAACGAGATACGCCGCTATCAGGAGCAGCGCGGAAGTCTGTTTCAGACCACGTCGGACAGCGAACTTTTCGCGCATCTTATCAAGAAAAACTACTCTGACGACCACCGCATCCACAACATTCTTGACGCGCTCAACATTCTGGAGGGCGCCTTCTCGCTTGTGGTTATGACGGCTAACCGACTCTACGCCTGCCGCGACAAGTACGGCTTTCATCCGCTGTCGGTGGGGCGTCTGGGCGACGGCTACATTGTGGCGAGCGAGACGTGCGCTTTCGACGCCGTCGGGGCGGAATTTCTGCGCGACGTGGAGCCTGGCGAGGTGCTCGCCATCGACCATCACGGCTTGCGCTCGAATCGCTATACCGCTGAATGTCACCACAATATGTGTGCAATGGAGTACATTTATTTTGCCCGCCCCGACAGCGACATTGAGGGCTGCAATGTTCACGCATACCGCAAAAATTCGGGCAAACTGCTCTTCAAGGAGCATCCCGTTGAGGCGGACATTGTGGTGGGCGTGCCCGACTCGAGTTTGAGCGCGGCCATTGGTTATGCGGAGGCGAGCGGGATCCCTTACGAAATGGGGCTGCTGAAGAGCAAATACGTTGCGCGGACGTTCATTCAGCCTACGCAGGAGTTGCGCGACCGCGGCGTGAAAATGAAACTCTCGCCCGTGCGCAGCGTGGTCAGCGGCAAGCGCATTGTTCTAATCGACGACTCGATAGTGCGCGGCACCACTTCGCGGCAGATTGTCAGAATGTTACGCGACGCGGGCGCCCGCGAGGTGCACTTGTGCATTGCAAGCCCGAAGTACGCTTTTCCGTGCTATTACGGCATCGACACTGGCACGTCGGAGCAGTTGATTGGCGCAAGCAACAGCGTGGAGCAGATTCGCGATTTTGTGGGTGCCGACTCGCTCTATTTTCTGTCGGAAGAGGCTATGTTTCAGGCAGGTAACCGCACCGATTTGTGCGCCGCCTGCTTCACGGGGCGCTATCCGACGAAATTGTACGATAAGAATTAGGAGTTAGGAATTAGGAATTAGAAGTTGGGAAATAATTAATAATTAACAATTAACAATGGACAATGAACAATGAAGGCAGAATGGTAGGAAAAACGCTAACCGATTCAATCCGATTTTAACCGATAACTTATTCTGATTGAATCTGATACAATCGGTTAGAGATAATAAAATCTGTGTTAATCAGTGTTTTCTGTGCCATCTGTGCGAAACTGAAAATCAATAATCAAAAATAGATATGTCAAAATTTGTGTTTGTAACAGGCGGCGTGGTGTCAGGATTGGGCAAGGGCATCACGGCATCGAGTGTGGCGCTGCTGCTTAAAGCGCACGGCCACAAGGTTTT
>Ga0310694_10007412_pt1 | contig 10291 bp, 9 predicted proteins | sample 174DNAGHGhighgp2_FD_203884 | JGI IMG/M metagenome (GOLD analysis project Ga0310694, IMG submission 203884) | Sheep rumen microbial communities from Palmerston North, Manawatu-Wanganui, New Zealand - 1742 DNA GHGhigh gp2 (v2) (version 2) | ecosystem: Host-associated > Mammals > Digestive system >... | reverse complement strand
TTTCCTTCCTTAAACATATCATCTGGTAATTCACAAATACCAACGATTGATATCTTTTCTAATAAAGCCTTTTTAAATTTCTGATCTTTATCATAATCAAAAAAATCATTTTGAATAATTACAATCATCGCACCATCATTAGCTAAATAATCTGCCATATGTAATATCGCATCATATGGGAAGAATTTATCTTTTTCAGGTAAGCAATTAGGGATATCAGAAACTATAATATCTATATTATTTAAATTTAAGCTCATCATATCCTGATAAAATATTTCAACATTAGTTTCCATTAAATCAGCTGAAATCTTTGTTAGCTTAGTCATCCACGGATCAATATCACAGGCATATAATGTAGTTAATTTATCTAAATAATTAGATATAGTAAATAATAAATTACCAACACCGCACATAGGATCACATACGCTTATTTCTTTCTTATTAGTTAGCTTAGAAATAAGATATGTCATGAATATACCTAAGGTATCAGGTGTTGTATTACCATTAGGGATTCTCATTTCCTTAAATCCCCTTAGGATAATTGATTGCAAAGCCTTTCTAATATCCTCAACTGAAAAATCAACATTATCAAGCTTTTTATAAATCTTCTTAAGCTTTTTCACATATTGATCATCAACATCAGATAATACCTTGCCCTCAAGGATGTTTTCTGCAGTCATTTCGATAAGCTCGAAATAATTGTTTTTTGTTGCTTCATACAATAAATTATTTGATTCATCTAATACATCATAAAACAATTCTAAATTGCTAATTTTGACATCCTTCATAAATTTTATTCACCATAGTGATTATACCATAAATTAAATCAAAGTAAATTATTCATTTAATGATTTAACGTAGTCTAATAACTGAGATACATTATCATACACAGAGTTTGTTTTCTTAAGTAATAATTCCTTATCTCTATATCCATAAGAAACAAATGCTCCTAAAATATTAGCATTACATACTGTTTCTATATCGACATCACTATCTCCTATATATAAAACCTTATTTTTATCACTCACATTTAATTTATCCATCGCGTAATAAATAATATTAGGATTAGGCTTTCTTTCTAAGCCAATATTCATTTGATCTCCTAATACTAAATCAAAATAGCCATCAAAATGTGAATCAATTAATTCCTTAGCTGCATAATATGCTTTATTTGTAACAACTCCCATTTTGATTCTCTTATTTTTAATATAATCTAGCAATATATAAATATCATTATAAGGCTTTGTATGAACATTACAATTTTTAGAATAATATTCTTTAAATCTTTGATGCATCAAATCAATATTATCTAAATTAAAATTAACACATCTCTTTATTAGCATTAAAATCCCATTGCCAATATTTTTCCTTACATCCTCTTTTGTTACCTCATTAAAGCCATATTTAGTTATTGCATAGTTACACGCATCCCTTAAATCCTCTAATGTATCCAAAATAGTTCCGTCTAAATCGAATAAAATTGCATCTAGCATAAAAATCACCCCAAATATTCGAATTTTATTCTAAACAATTTTAACATACATAATTAGTTGTGTAAATTTTTATACAAAAAAATAGGAAATCTTTAATTTTTCGGAATAAAATTTGTGAAAAATGCCTATTTTTAAATTTTTGTGCAAAAAATACTTTAATTTTCGAATATGATGTGCTATACTACATTTGTCGTTGCTTAGGCAACAAATTAAATTTTATTAGAGAGGTTAATTATTATGGCTTTTAAAAATGCATATGTAAAATCAGTTTATGATGACCTAGTTAAGAAGAACGAAGGTCAAAAAGAATTCTTACAAGCTGCTCAAGAAATCTTAGAATCTCTTGAATTAATTGTTGAGAAGAGACCAGAAATCGAAAAGGAGCACATCCTTGAAAGATTCGTTGAACCAGAAAGATTAATTCAATTCAGAGTTGCTTGGTTAGATGATAACAACGTTGTACGTGTTAACCGTGGTTACCGTGTACAATACAATTCAGCAATTGGACCTTACAAGGGAGGAATAAGATTCCATCCAACTGTAAACCAATCAATCCTAAAGTTCTTAGGTCTTGAACAAGTATTAAAGAACTCATTAACTACATTACCTATGGGTGGTGGTAAGGGTGGTTCTGACTTCGACCCTAAGGGAAAATCTGATAAGGAAATCATGAGATTCTGTCAAGCATTCATGACTGAATTATATCGTCATATCGGTGCTGATACTGACGTACCAGCTGGTGATATCGGTGTAGGCGGACGTGAAGTTGCTTATATGTTTGGTCAATATAAGAGATTAAGAAATGAATTCACTGGTGTATTAACTGGTAAGGGATTATCATTTGGTGGTTCATTAGCTAGAACTCAAGCTACAGGCTATGGTCTATGCTACTTCACTCAAGAAGCATTAAAGACATTAAAGAATGATTCATTCAAGGGTAAGGTAGTTGCAGTATCAGGTGCTGGTAACGTTGCTACTTACGCTATTGAAAAGGCACAAGCTTTAGGTGCTAAGGTTGTTACATGCTCTGATTCAAATGGTTGGATTTATGATCCAGAAGGAATCGATGTAGCATTATTAAAGGAAGTTAAGGAAGTTAAGCGTGCTCGTTTAACTGAGTATGCTGCAGCTAGAAAGTCTGCTCAATATTTCGAAAAGAAAAATGGTGAGCATGGCGTATGGCAATATAAGGTAGATATCGCATTACCTTGTGCTACACAAAATGAATTAAATCTTGAGGATGCTAAGATGTTAGTTAAGAATGGCGTAATCGCTGTTTGTGAAGGTGCTAACATGCCAACTGAATTAGATGCTGCTAAGTATTTAATTGAAAATGGTGTAATCTATGGTCCAGGTAAGGCTTCTAACGCTGGTGGTGTTGCTACATCTGGTCTTGAAATGTGTCAAAACTCAGCTCGTCTATCTTGGACATTCGAAGAGGTTGACTCTAAGCTTGAGGCTATCATGAAGAACATTTTCCACAATGCTCATAACACAGCTAAGAAATATGGCGTTCGTGAGAATGACCTATTAACTGGTGCTAATATCGCAGGTTTCGAAAAGGTTTGCGATGCTATGTTAGCTCAAGGTGTATTCTAAAATACAACCCCCGCACTGCTTCTATTGAAGCGGTGCTTTTTTTATGCATTTAAAAAGGGGATGCAACGCATCCCTCTCATTTAAAATAATATTGAATTATATGAATGCTCTGCAAGTGTTGGAGAATCTACTCTATAAGAGATTCCATATACACTGCTATTATATGAGGCATGATCTGATAGGAATTTTTTTCCATTTAGGAAATATTTACCATTCTTATTAAACTCTCCTACAGAACCATCATTCCATGTAACATCCATACCATACCATTTTTCATCTAATTTAACATAATTCCAAGCATGTCCACCACTAGAACCATTAGATTGAGCCATACCAGTAGCCATAATAGTTTCTAAATCTAATTGATCAGCTATTAGCTTAAAGCTCTTGGCGTAGCATTCACATACACCCTTAGAATAAGTACTATTAACTAATCCTTCAATATTATGAGCCCAATAATCATCTGCTGGAGTAACACCATCAGCTTCATAGGCATATTGAATCTTATTCATAATATATTTATTAATAGCTTCATATTTATCATAATTAGTTGAATCAGTAAAATCATTATTTGATTCAAAATCATCAAGCATTGCTAATATTTTATTATTTATCGCACTTCTTGCATCAGCTGTTCTATATTCCTTGACTAATGTTAGTTGGATAGAATCCTGACTAGATAAATATCCAGTATTTAAGAAATAGAATAATGGATTATCATATATCATTTCCATAACCGCAGATGCTGCTATATTAGCATTCATGCTAGATGAATAATCTGATGTATTAAATTTAATAGCTGGCAATATTACATATTCCTGCTTTTCTGTAGTCTTTGTTCCATCAGGATTTGTTACAGTAACATTTATTTCCTTAGTATCATAATCATTAGCACTTGTAAGAACATCCTTAGCTAAATTATATGCCTCAACATAAATCTTTTGCATATCATAGCCATTTTCATCATTCAATAAATTAATGTAGCCATAATCCTTAGTATAATCTAACAAATAATCCTTTATTTTTAATTCATCCTCATTTGTCTTTTCATTATCAGTTGGATCACTAACAACTATTTCTTCTTCAATTTCTTCAATGATTTCTTGGATTTTATCACTAATTGGTTGGACTACATCATCTTCTGTTTCTTCTTTTTCTTCACTATTATCAGTTTTATCAGTTGATTCATCTTTATTAGTTGAATCGGTATTATCAGTATTTCCTGTATTTACATTACTATCATCAGTTTTTTCTTTATTGTCATTTTCCTTATCATTATTATTAGAATCAGTTTTTTCTTTATTATCATTACTAGATTCAAATAATTTTTCAAAATGGAAATCACATGATGATAATGTGAATGTAAAGCTAAATAATAAAATAATAGTGAATATTTTAAATATTTTTTTCTTCATAAATCATCACCTGTTATCATATTCATTATTTTCTTTTATTATATCAACTTTTGTTTTAATATTCGAATTTTTTATATCTAAATTGTCTACATTTTTTATATATCCATGTTCGATAGCATTCGCATTTATATTGTTAAAATAAATATTTCTTATATGAGATGTATCTAATCCCTCTAAATGAAATACTCTACTAATTCCATCATAATCATCTAGAATTTTAGAATTTACATTATCTATATAAATATCATCAATTATAGTATCAGGGAGATTATCACAGGTTTTTAACAATAGACTATAATAGTCTTTAATTACACCATTATAGGATGCAGGAATCACACATTTATTATAATTAGGATTCCAATTTAAATTAATATGGAATAAATATTTAACATTAATGCATTCTAAATTATAAGCATGTATATTTTTAGCATAGCCCTTTCTCATATTTGATGATTTTATTCTAAATGCACAATCTGTATTTTTATATTTTATATCATGAATATTAACATTATAAATACCACCAGATAATTCTGAGCCTAAAGTAATTCCAAATCCCTTTTCAATTAAGCAATTTTTAATTTCTATATTAAAGGACGGAATATTTACTCTTATTCCATCACTATCACGACCTGACTTAATAGCTATAGAATCATCATTTGTATTTGATATAACATTTTCTATTAAAACATTATTTGATGAATCAATATCTATTCCATCTGTAGATGGAGCGTAATCTATAGCCGAATCAATAATAACACCATTAATTTTAATATCCTTAGAATATAATATATGAATATTCCAAAAGCCAGAATCCTTTGATTTTATATCATATATTTCAATATTATTAGATGATTGTACCAATAAATTTCTAGGTCTTTTGCAGTCATAATCACATAAGAATCTAATTCCTTTTGAATCATATTCCGCTCTCATTCCGCCTTTCATATCAATACCCCAATATTTAGAATACCAATATGGACCATTACCATCAATTATTCCCTTACCCTTTATAATTACATTATTACAATTAATTACATTAATTAATGCAGGATACCATTCCATTTCAATTCCTGCAACTCTTGTTTTAATATCATTATATTTTTCTTCATCTAATGTAGCCTTTAAAATTGCTCCATCTGAAATTTCTAAAATCATATTAGAATGCAAAAAAAGAGGAGCTATTTCGTAAACTCCCTTATCAATTTTTACATAATTATTACTATCAATTAATTTTTGTAATTCCTTTGTTTTATCCATAATTAAACACCTAAATAATAAGAAAGAACAATCCAAACCGCAAGACCAATCAAAATGATACCACCAATAATTCCAGTAAGCTCAATTTTGCCCTTAAATAGTTTTTCTATTTTACCACCTAAGAAGAGTCCTACTAGCGATATAACAAACGTTATAGCCATAATTATGCCTACATGAAGCCATATTGTAGTATTAGTTGATAATCCTGAATGTAAGGCAACGCCTGAGCCTAACGCATCAATCGCAGTGGCAAAGCCAAAATATAGAACCTCCTTTATAGAAAAAAGCTTAGGATTCTTTTCCTCTAAAGGAGCCTTCAATTCCTTAACTGATTCTATAATCATTTTGCCACCGATAATTAATAATAATGTAAATGCTATCCATGTAACAATTACACTTATTAAACTACCTGCGTTACCACCAGTTTGTTCTCCGACTATATTAGTAACTATCTCTACTAAAAAATACCCAATTAAAGGCATTAAAGCCTGCATAAAGCCAAAGACAAAGGCAATGAAAAAAGATTTTTTCTTGTTTATATCCTGATATATTAATCCACTAGTTACAGATACAGCAAATGCATCCATAGAAAGGGCAACACCAAGCGATATTATTTCAATTATACTTTTAAATTCCATTATAGAATTTCCCCCATATAAAAATAGGTCTATCGACCTATTTCTTTTCATTTAATTCATATAGCATAGAAACCAGCTTACCAACATACATAGCTAAAGATACTTCTCTTTCCTGCCATACTCTTAATAATCTATTTTCCATTATAGCTAAATATCCACATGTTTTAGTAACACCCAATTTAAAAGCCATTATAGATTGAGTATTAGTAGATGTCATATATCTATTAATTCCTGGCGATTTCATCTTATAATCCTTTAATTGATTAGAAACTATATATTCAGTTTTATCATCAAACAAAAGACCAAAATCCTCCATAGAAGGCTTCAATAGATTTTTAGCACCATTAGATGTTAATGTTTCAATATTTAAATCATTTATAACCACTAGGCAATCTGTAGATGAAACAGCATTAACTAAATAATCTAATAAATATTTAACCTTAATCTCAAAAGGCTCGCTCGATCTTGTAGCCTTACAAAGGCTAGCAAACATATCAGGTAAATATGCATTATCCCTTCTATGAACATCTATATCCTTATGCTTATCCTCAACATAAATAATATAACAATTTCTACCCTTTTGCTTACCTCTATATAAGGCCTTATCTGCCTTTTGGAATAAATCATCAAAATTTAAAGAATCATATGGGAATGATGCAACACCAGCAGTTGCAGTAACAAATAGACGAACACTACTTAATTCTAGGGTTCTTCTTACAATCTGCTTATCATGGAAAAGTCTAGTAAAGAATTGATGTGAATTTTCATATGTAGGCTCCTTACATAAATAAACAACAATGAATTCATCTCCACCATATCTTCCTACAACTCCGTCATTACCAATATAATTTATAAATGCATTAGAAATATTAATTAAGCATTCATCACCAACAGAATGACCATAATTATCATTAATTAGCTTAAAATTATCTAAATCAATAATAGAAAAGGCAAATGGCTCCTTATTATCAATTAGATATTTTACAAATCCAATAATATATCCTCTAGATACACAGCCAGTTAAGTCATCTAAAACATATTCCATATCTAAGCCTTTAAAATATTCATATTGCTCTAATTGTTCCTTAGTATACATAGATGCCCCCAAAATCGAACCTTACTATAATATTAGCACAAATATATTTTTTTGTAAAACTAACTCTTTTGTTTTACTAAAACATTATTATTTTTAATGGCTAATAGGTCATCATTTAATCTAATATTTAAGACATCATTCTTAAATTCAACATTATTGATTACAGGATTATTATATTTTTTATTTAATCCATCATAATCAAATGTAAATTCAATTTCATGATTAACATCTAATTCAGGTCTATAGCCATTAGCTATTAATTCTAAATATGCTACTACTATTACAGTAATTATCAATTTATTATTTCTTATCTCAGCACTTTTAATTTCTAGATTTTTTAAATCATAATTATTATAGAAAAAATCTAAGGTCATTATATCACCTAATCCTTTAAAGCTTCAAAATCAATTTGATTTGTCAAGCTTAAATCAATAAAGCATTCATTAATAGGGTCATTTGTTTTACTAATAGCATTAACAAATAGATAAGCCATAAGCTGAGCACCCTCAATCATTAAATGTGAATGATCATCTGAGCCATTTATATAATTAGAATATCTATTAGCCTCAAATATCATATGATATTTTTTAGTTTTTTCTTCTCCTAGCTTTGTATAATAATCTATAGATAGCTTATTTAAATCAATGCATGTGTGATTAGTTTTTTTACAATAATCAATCATAGCACTAGGATATTCACCATGACTATTTACACATTTTCCATTTTCAAATTTATGTCTAGTGATAGATGTAGCATATACAATATGTCCACCTCTTTTTTCAACCTCTTTAGCAAAATAATCTAAATTAGATATATATCCACCATATGGTTCTGTATATCTTTTTGGATCTTGGATTTTCTCATCATTATGACCAAATGAACAAATTACAAAATCTCCCTTTTCTAAATTAGATAATAGCTTATCGAATCTTCCTTCATCAATAAATGATTTTGTACTTCTACCATTTTCTGCATAATTATATATTAATATATCATCCTTAACAAAAAGCTCTAATCCTTGTCCCCATCCAAATTGAGGATATGAATAATAATTATTTCTTTTCATTGTAGAATCACCCATCATTAATATCTTCATAAAAAACACCACCCAATTAATTATACAATATTTAAAAAAATAAAGGGAGCATTTTGCTCCCAAGTTTTTACTTAAATCTCTTTCTAGCTTCTTGACGCTTTTGTTTACGTACATCACTAGGCTTTAAATAATATTGACGTTTCTTCGCCTCTTGAAGATTACCAGATCTTGAAACATCACGTTTAAATCTACGTAGTGCATCTTCGATACTTTCTTTTTCACGTACAACGATTTTTGGCATACTAAGCCTCCTTTCAAGGACGAATTCCGAGAAGAATTATATCAAAACAATTTTTATTTGTAAAGAGTTTTTTCACACTTTTCATTATTTTTCGACAATTCCTAGAATTTTATTATTTTCTACGCTAATAATTTTTACATTTACCTGCTTTTTTATTAATGACTCATCAAGAGGCATAGTTACCTGTAAGAAGTTAGATGTATGACCAATCATTCTGTTTTCAGCTGATTTTTGCTCAACAATAACATCTAAAACCTGACCTATAAATTTTTTAGCATAGGCTTCCTCTAATTCATTAGATAATGCTATTAATCTAGAAGCTCTATCCTTTTTAACACTATCATTTACCTGTTCTAGCTTAACAGCTAATGTACCAGCTCTTTTAGAATAAGGGAAAACATGAAGCTTAGACATTTCTAATTCCTTAGCGACATTACATGTTTCAATAAAATCCTCTTCAGTTTCTAATGGGAATCCTACAATAATATCTGTAGTAATAGAAATATCAGGTCTAACCTCTTTTATTTTCTTCACCTTATTTTTAAAGAATTCTACATTATATTTTCTATGCATATTTTTTAATGTATTATCGCTACCAGCCTGAAGCGGTAAATGTAAATGATTAGCTAGGACCTTAGAATTCTTCATTAATTCTAAAAATTCATCATCTATTTCATTTATTTCAATAGACGATAATCTAAGTCTTTTTAAATCCTTTACCTCATTTAATATTCTTTTAATTAATCCAGATAAATTTAATTTACCATCATTATATCTTCCTGTATGAATACCAGCTAAAACTACCTCACTATAGCCATTAGCTGTAATATTCTTTAATTCATTAATTACAGAATCTGAATCCTTACATCTAACAGGGCCTCTCGCAAATGGAATAATACAATATGTACAGAAATTTTGACAACCATCCTCTATTTTAACAAAGGCTCTTGTATGATCATATGTTGTTACACCTAAAGGCTCATATTCTTGAGTATTTAATATATCCAAAATATTAATATATTTTTCTTTTCTTTCGCCATTTAGGAATTCCATTATTCTATCAACGGCTTCCTTTTTATTACCATTACCAATTAAAATATCAACACCATCGATTGTTTTTGCCTCAGGATTAGTTTGAGCATAACAGCCCATAACACAAATAACGGCATTAGGATTCATCTTTATGCATTTTCTTATCATTTTACGGCTTTTAGCATCTGCCATATTTGTAACTGAGCATGTATTAATAACATATACATCACAATCATCCTCGGCATCTATTACTGTAAAGCCTCTCTTTTCTAGTTCTTCCTTTAAGGCATTAGATTCATAAATATTTACCTTACAACCAAGTGTAATAAATCCACACTTCACTATTTCAGCTCCATTTCATAGCTAATTGAAGATAAAACATAGAAAACAGCAGTTTCTGTTCTTAATATTCTAGGTCCTAAAG
>Ga0310694_10007411_pt1 | contig 10294 bp, 11 predicted proteins | sample 174DNAGHGhighgp2_FD_203884 | JGI IMG/M metagenome (GOLD analysis project Ga0310694, IMG submission 203884) | Sheep rumen microbial communities from Palmerston North, Manawatu-Wanganui, New Zealand - 1742 DNA GHGhigh gp2 (v2) (version 2) | ecosystem: Host-associated > Mammals > Digestive system... | reverse complement strand
GGCGCTTCGGTCGCGGCGACACATTCACCATCAAGGCGCACAACGCCTCCCGCGCCAACAAGTACGTGCAGAAGGCCGTGTTCAACGGCAAGCCGCAGAACACCTTCCTTCTCGACGCCCGCGAAGTGCTGAAGGGCGGTACGCTTGAACTCTGGATGGGCTCCGAGCCGAACAGGCAGTGGGGACTATGAGGAGAAGGCGATGACATTGCACTTGCAATGTCATAACATAAAATGCTACACTATGCCGTGAAAGCCAAACAGGAAATATCATGACAAACACAATCACATCGTTACCTCGGACGGCGACTTTCCAGTTCCGGATCAACCCCAAGGTCAGGGAGCGGGTGGAGGCTGCCAAGCGCGAACAGGCGGTGAATCGTCTCATGTCGGAGATTGCCATTGGCGAAGCCTCCGCCGAGGACGTGCAGGGAACGTGTGGCCGCGACGGCGCATGCGAATGTAACAGTTGCTGGGTACGGCGCGGCGGATACAACGTTCCTCGCTAGGCCCCGCGCTAGGGTTGGTAGGATTGGCTTTGATGGTATGTCATTGTCGATGGATTTTGGTATAATGTCTCCCATCTGACAAGAGAGGATGATAATCGGTAAAGAGATGAACGAGGAGTTGTTGAAGCAGCGGTGTGGAGATTGGCGGCTTGAGCGGAAGGTCGGTCAAGGCGCTTATGGCGTGGTTTACCTTGCCGTCGGTCGGGACGGAGAACATGCGGCGGTGAAGGTCTGCCGCCGCGACGCCGTTGGCGATGAACGTTATGAGCGCGAGTTGCGCGGGGCGAAGCTCTACAGGGCGATTCCTCCGCAGGTGGGGCTTGTCCGCATGAGGGAACTCGTAGAGACGGAATGGGGCTTCTACACAGTGATGGATCTCGCGGACGACGAATTCGGCGGATCGCAGGAAGCGTCGTCCGGCTATCGTCCAAAGACGCTCGCCAGTGTGATTGCGGGAGAGAAGGCGTTGCCGCTCAAGGTGTGCGTTGGACTTGCCATGGTGCTTGCCAAGGGGCTTGCAGCGCTTCAGCGTCATCACTTGCTGCATCGTGACATCAAGCCCGCAAACGTACTCTACGTCAAGGACCGGCCCGTCCTTTCCGATCCTGGACTCCTTGTTGACGAGTCGGATGCGGCTTCGCTCGTCGGCACGCCCGGATACATCCCTCCAGAGAAGTTCACCGGCGCGGAAAGCGACATCTACAGCCTGGGCCTCACGCTCAAGGCCGCGAGCTTCGGCAGGAAATTGGAAGACCTTGACAAGGGGCCTGCGCTAGAGGCCGATACGGGCGCACCTCTTTTCCCCGTATGGTGGCGTATCCTCAACAAGGCGACCGATCCCACGCCGTCCCGCCGTTACCAGTCCGCCAAGGCGCTCATCAATGACCTCAAGTCTCTGAGGATGAGGATGGCGTTTGCGGCGACGGTTTGGTCGCGCACGGGAAAGATCGCAGTCGCGTTGTCTGTGCTTGTGCTCATTGTTGCTTCAGCGTTAAGTTTTATGCGTCAGGATGCTTTGAACAGGGAGGTTATGCAGCAGAAGGAGCAGATTGCGCCACTCAAGAAGTTCAAGACAGACACTGAAAATATGTTTGAGAGATCGCGTCAGGAGACTCTTTGGGACTTTTATTGTAACGATTTCACAAGAATACTTGGAATGGAATCTCCTCTTGCGCACCATAGGCGCCATATCGCCACAATCGAGGCGGTTGATAAGGTCATGGCTGCGAAGTACCGATCGCTACTAGGCAAGTTGGAAGAGCTTTGCGCGAAAGAGGACGCACTACATCAGTCTATTGTTGAACTGCACAAGGTTGCAAAGGAAAAGAAAAAGAAAGGCATTTACATCACAGAAGAGTTTTATCAGGCGGAAAAAATCTACAAAGAGAAAATCCATTTCAATAAAACAGAGGTGAAACCTCTTGAAGACGAACTGGAGGCTATGTGGAAAGAGTTTAAGGCGCGGAGAATGTAAATGACTTATAGGCACTTCAATAACGAATCAACGCGTTCCAGCGTGCTGAAGGCGGTTGCCAACACCGAGAACGAGGTGGCGTGGCAGAGGCTTTTCGACCTTTACGCCGGATTCGTTTTTTCCATTGCACGTTCGAAAGGACTCAACGACGCGGATGCCGACGACATCGTGCAAGTTGTGTTCGCAGACCTTGCGCGGAACCTGCCGACGTTCCAGTACGACCGTGCGAAAGGCAAGTTCAGATCGTACCTTTCTGGGCTTGTCAACTGGCGCGTCATGGACAAACTGAAGGCGGGCAAGCGCGATGCGGATATGAGGGCGTCGTTTTGGGAAGAGGCCAAGGCTGCGGCATCATCTGGCGACGACGGTTTCGCCGAACGTGAATGGCAGGCGGCCGCGCTGGAGGAGGCGTTGCGCCGCGTCAAGCCAGACGTCAATCCCGAACACTACGCGGCGTTCGTCGCGAGCGTGATTGAGGGGCAGGACACCGAGACCGTGATGCGACTCTACGACCTTTCCCGCGACAACCTCTACCAGATACGCAAGCGCCTCACCGCGAAACTACGCGAGACCGTGGCATCAGTCCTTTCCGAGATGGACGCCCCCAGCGGTATTCAGACGTACCTACACTCCAGTCGGACAATTCAGAGGTGCGACATGAAAGCAATGCAAAAGAAACTTGAATGGACGCGGAACAAGTAGAAACGCAGATGTCGATGATAGATGAAGTGAGAGAGCATTGCCGGTTTGTCGGAGAATACGGCGGCGTGAAACCGTATTCGGACGCCGAACGTTCCTCGTGCGTGGCACCGACCGCGTCTTCGGGGACTAAATAGCGACGAAAGACACCGGTCCGGTAGTGATGAGCTACAAGTCGCCGCAAGTCGCCGCTCACGAAGGGCTTTTGTATCGGCAAGTAAGAGGTGGCGCGACGGCAATGGCGGAGCGTGATGAGTCTGTTTTCTTTCTGCGAGGTTTTTCGGATGAATCGAGGATGACCGGCAGAAGTTGTGGTATAATATTGCGCGACGGAGGATAAAGAGATGATGAAGACGGTGAATTGGGTCAAAGCGTATCTGATCGCAGCGGTTGCGTGTGCCGCTGCCGGCTGCGGCATGAACTCGGCGCAGTTGGGCGAGTACGTCCGAAAGGAAATGCAGGAGGAGCTCGTCAAGAACGACGTGTTCAGGAATCTGCAGATGAGGGAAGTGCGCCTGATAAAGGGCGAAGGGATTGAATTCTCCGGTGTCGGAAAGGGCGAAATAGACGGGTACGCGGTCAAGTTCGACGTGAAGTGTAAGTATGACGGGAATACTGTGCTCTGGGATGCATCGCTTAAGGACGACAACATGCTTACGCTTGCAGGCGCGGCCGCGGGAAAGGCCGTCCGCGAAAAGGCCAAGGAGCTTTGCGACAAGATCAAGGCCGCATGGCCTGACGTAAAAAAGGGAATCCGACAGAAGTACGAAGAGGCGTCGAAGAAGGCCGGCGAGTATTACGACGCGGCCGTGAAGAAGGTTGAGGAAGGCGTTGACGCCGCAAAGAAAAAGTTCATTGAGCAAAAACAGCAAGGGGAACGCAGGTGAGATCGTTTCTGCGTAAGCTGACGAGGAGTCGCGGAAATTTCACCTGAGGCGTATCCACGTGCCGTAAACATGGTATAATATTTCCCATGCAGCCGCCAAAGACATCTTTCACGTATGAACTCGACGCAGAGCAGCAGGAGAAGCTGCTCGCGATGCTCGCACTCGGCAACTACCGTCCGAGGCAGGTTCCGTATTCAATCGTGGCGGTGGAGGGTGACGGCTTCAACTGTGCGTTGTACCAGAAGGAGAAGCACGGGCGGCGCAAGCTGTGCATACAGGGCTCGAAGGCGCAGGATTTCGTGGAGTTCTTCCTCGAGCCAAACGTGCTTGGAGTTGCGATGGTGGGATACGAGGACGTCCTTCACCCCGAGGGCATTGCGGCGCACGCGGGCAGCGACGAGTCCGGGAAGGGCGATTACTTCGGCCCTCTCGTTGTGTGCTGCTGCTACACGGACGAAGCCCTATCCGGCGCGATGCGCGAGATGGGCGTGAAGGACTGCAAGCAGATGACGGACAACGCCATCCTAGCCGTCGGGCGTCGGCTGCGCGGAATCCTCGGCCAGGACCGGTACGCCGTCGTCAAGATCGGCCCCGCCGCCTACAACCGCCTCTACGCCAAGATTAGGAACATCAACCGTCTCCTCGCGTGGGCGCACGGCACGTGCATCGAGGACCTGCTCACGAAGCAGCCCGGGTGCGGGCGCGTGGTGGTGGACCAGTTCGCGCCGACGGAGGCCGTGATCCGCCGCTCCCTCAAGGAGCGTGGCAAGAAGGCGGTTGTCGAGCAGCGCCACAAGGCGGAAAGCGACATCGCTGTGGCGGCGGCGAGCGTGATCGCGCGTGAGCTGTTCCTGCGCGCGTTGTGCGACATGGCGGCGGACGTTGACCCCAAGGCGGAGGTTCTGCTCGGCGTGGTGCCGAAGGGAGCGAGCGATCCGCGCGTAAGGGCCGTCACGGAGCAGATGGTGCGCGAGCACGGCCCGACGTGGCTGATGAACCACTGCAAGGCGCATTTCCAGACAACGGACAAAGTGCTCGCCGCGTGCGGGATGTCGCGAGCGGACCTGCCTCCGGAGGGGCAGGTCACGAGCGCGGTCCAGAACGGTTCTTTCAAAGGCTTCAAAAAAGGAGAAGAGTGATGGTTGAGTTTTTCGCCAATTCCCTGATGAACGGTTTTGTGAAGTCCAGCATGATGGGTCAGGGCATCGTGCTGGTGCAGATACTCGCGAGCGTGTTCATGTTCGCGATCGCGTTCAACAAGTGGAAAGGGCTTTCCAGGGTGTCGGCGGTGGCGCGCCGCGTTACGCGCGACGTGATGGGCGGGCGCGACGTGCTTGAATACTATCTCGCGCGCCACCCAAACGGGCACACGCCCATTGAAAACATCTACTGGGCCACGTGCGACCGCCTGCTCAGACTGCTCGCGCCGGACGCGCGGAGTCTGCTCGTGGGACGCCAGCCGGGCGCGGTGGTCGCAGTCACGGACAACGAGATGGAGCTTGTAAGGGCGCTCGGCTACCACGTGCTCGACGAGGAGGAAATCCGCGTAGGGCGCGGCATGGGCGCGATAACGGCCGTCGTAGCGCTTGCGCCGATGCTAGGCCTGCTTGGAACGGTGTGGGGCGTCTTGGACGCATTCGCCGACATGGGCGAGGCCGGCAGCGCGACGATTGCAACGATGGCGCCGGCGATTTCGTCAGCGCTCGTCACCACGGTGGTGGGCCTGCTCGTGGCGATTCCGGGCGTGCTGCTCAACACGCACCTCAACGCGCGGGTGCGCGCGCTGACGAGCGACATGGAGGGCTTCACCGAAGACCTGCTCGGGCGCATCGCGCTCGAATTCAAGGGGAGATCCGCCTAATGTCCCGCCGCGGCCGCCGCAGAGGGAACTTCGTCGAGTCGAAGGCTTCGATCGACATGAATTCCCTGATTGACCTGACGTTCCTGCTGCTCGTCACGTTCATGCTCACGATCCCTGCGCTTGAACAGGGCATTTCGATCATGCTGCCGAGGGCGAAGACTGACGTGCTCCCCAGCAAGAACGCAAAGGCGAACACGATCACGGTTGACGTCAACAACAAGATATACCTCAACGACGCGCCCACTACGCTCGACCAGCTAGAGGCGGACCTCAAGGCAATGGTCGAACGCGACGCAGACGTCCCCGTACTCGTGCGCGGCGACGAGCGTCTTGAGTATGGCGCGGTGATGGACGTCGTGAAGGTGGTTTACAAGTGCCAGGTCAAGAAGATGGCGCTTGTGACCGTGGAGAAGTGAGGATTGCGGGACCATGCTGGACAACGGACAGACAACGGACTACGAGGGCGGGCTCACATGGCGCGCCTTGGGCGTGGCCGTTGGTCTGCACGTCGCGCTGTTCCTGTTTTTCTGGGGAATGGGAATCATCAGCTTTCGGCGTCCGGACGTGATCATCCCGATAGACATGACCATCGTGCCGCCGTGGGCGCAGCAGACCGACGACCCGGAGCCCGACCCCGCCCCTCCGCCGCCGGAGGTGAAGCCGGTCAAGCCGCTTCCCAAACCCCCGGAGCCGGTGAAGACCGAGGTGAAGCCGAACGTCGAAGCGGTGGAGAAGGTAGTCGAGAAGAAGAAGCCCGACCCGCGAGACCTCAAGAAAAATGCGAAGCTCGTCAAGAAGCCGCCGAAGCCGGAACCTCCGAAGAAGAGCCTGAAGGATACGGCGAAGGTCGTAACGCCCAAACCAGTGCCGGTGGAGCGTCCGCCAGATCTGAAACTGCCAGACAACATAAAGAGATACGGCAAGGGAACGGCGGCGGACAAGCCCCTAGACAACATCGACATGAAGAAGATGTTGGAACAGGGCTACCGTTACGGTGCGCGCAACCAGCTCGCGACAAGCGAGGAACAGCTGTGCGTGAGCCTGATACGAGCGGCGATCCTGCGCGAGTGGAACAAGGAGTCCTTCAAGTGGTACAGCGGATTGCGTCCGATCGAGGTGAACCTCCAACTCGGCTCCGGCGGTACTGTGAAGGGATTCAGGATACACTCCGGCAGCGGCGACGCGGACGTTGACCGCACGGCACAGAGCGCACTAGCCCGTCTCAAGGCGAACGGGCGCATTGCGGGCCTCACGGCGCAGTTCCTTGAGAAATTCCCAAGCATAAACATCGTTATGGAGCCCACCCGGGGCCGTTGAAGCGTTTTCGAAAACCCAAAGAAAGACAAGGCGGAAATAGTGAAGAACAACAAAAAGAAGTATGCAGTCGCGTGCGTGACCTCCATGGGTCTGCGCATCACCCCTGAAAACCGCATGGCGGTACACAACTCCAACCGCTTTCTCCTCCAGGCGACGAGCGCCGAGACGAACGTGTTGAACGTGACGAGCTCGCTCGGACGTGAATGTCTCGCGCTCACGCGCTTCGTCGAGGGCAGCCCGATGGCGGCGTTCATCAAGACGCAACTGCGCGCGCGCAACATCGCGTACGAGGCGAAGGAAGTGCCGCAGGGCGGCCCCTGGGGCTATCGCCATCAGTTCAACATCGCGGACTCCGGCTTCGGCCTCCGCGCGCCGCGCGTGTGGAACGACCGCGCCGGCGAGGTCGGCCGCACGCTCGATCCGAAGGACTACGACGTTAAGCGCATCTTCGGCGAGGAAGGCGTGGAGATTCTTCACCTCTCCGGCCTCATTGCGGCCATGAGCCCCGAGACGACAAAGTGTTGCCTCGCGATCGCCAAGGCCGCCAAGAAGTACGGCACGCTCGTCTCGTTCGACCTCAACTACCGCGCCACCTTCTGGAATGGACGCGAAGCCGAGCTCCGCAAGGCGTTCCACCAGATCGCCTCGGTGGCCGACATCCTCGTGGGCAACGAGGAGGACTTCCAGCTCTGCCTCGGCTTCAAGGGACCCGAAGCCGGCGGCAAGGACCTCGCGGCGAAGATCGAGTCCTTCAAGACGATGATTACCAAGGTCGTGAAGAAGTACCCGAACGCGAAGATGTGCGGCACAACGCTCCGCCAGGTCATCACCGCCAACGAACACCTCTGGGGCGCAATCGTCTATTCCGGCGGCAAGTGGTTCGTCGAGGAGCCGCGTCCGATCGTGGTGATGGACCGCATCGGCGGCGGCGACGGCTTCACGGGCGGACTACTCTACGGCGTCCTCAACGGCTGGAACGGCGAGAAGTGCCTCCAGTTCGGCTGGGCGAGCGGCGTCCTCGCGGCGTCCTCCCTCAACGACTACGCCGAACCCGCCGACGAAAAGCAGGTTTGGGACATCTACAAAGGCAACGCCCGCGTGCAGCGTTAGTGGTTAGTGAAAAGGAAGTGAAAATGAAGAAAGCTGATATCGGTTTGATCGGGCTCGCCGTGATGGGCGAGAACCTTATCATGAATATGGAGTCGAAGGGCTTCACCGTGGCGTGCTACAACCGCACCGTCGAGAAGGTGGACGCCTTCGTCAACGGACGCGCCAAGGGCAAAAACATAATCGGCTGCCATTCGATCCAGGAACTCGCCGACAACCTCGAGAAGCCCCGCAAGGTCTTCTGCATGGTCAAGGCCGGTGCGGCGGTGGACGCGATGATTGAGCAGTTGCTCGGCGTGCTCGAGCCGGGCGACATCATCATCGATGGCGGCAACTCCCACTTCCCCGATACTATCCGCCGCACGCAGTACGTGGAGTCGAAGGGACTCCTCTACGTCGGCACGGGCGTCTCCGGCGGCGAAGAGGGCGCGCTTAAAGGCCCGTCTATGATGCCCGGCGGCTCGCCCGCCGCGTGGCCGTACGTGAAGCCCATCTTCCAGGGCATCTGCGCTAAGGTCGAGGATGGCTCGCCATGCTGCGACTGGGTGGGCGAGAACGGCGCCGGACACTTCGTCAAGATGGTCCACAACGGCATCGAGTACGGCGACATGCAGCTCATCTGCGAAAGCTACCAGCTCATGCGCGACCTCCTTGGAATGAGCGACGACGAGATGCACGAGGTGTTCAAGCAGTGGAACACCACGGAGCTCGACTCCTATCTCATCGAGATCACGCGCGACATCCTCGCCTACAAGGACACCGACGGCTCCGCGCTCGTGGAGAACATCCTCGACACGGCCGGACAGAAAGGCACCGGCAAGTGGACGGGCATCGCCGCGCTCGACGAGGGCGTGCCCCTCACGCTCATCGGCGAGGCCGTGTTCGCGCGCTGCCTCTCCGCGATGAAGGCCGAGCGCGTGGAGGCCGCCAAGGTCTTCAACCGCACGGTCCCCGCGTTCACGGGCGACAAGGCCGCGTTTGTCGAGAACATCCGCCAGGCGCTCTTCGCCTCGAAGATCATCTCCTACGCGCAGGGCTACACGCTCATGCGTACCGCCGCGAAGACGTACGGCTGGAACCTCAACTACGGCGGCATTGCACTCATGTGGCGCGGCGGTTGCATCATCCGCAGCGTGTTCCTCGGAAAGATCAAGGAAGCCTACGACAAGAACCCCGAGCTGACGAACCTCCTGCTCGACCCGTACTTCAAGGCGACGATCGAGAAGCTCGTGCCCGCATGGCGCCAGGTGGCCGCGGCGGCCGTCTCGTACGGCATCCCCGCCCCGGCGATGACCTCCGCGCTCGCGTACTTCGACGGCTACACTACGGCGCGTCTCCCGGCGAATCTCCTCCAGGCGCAGCGCGACTACTTCGGCGCGCACACGTACGAAAGGCTCGATTCCCCGCGCGGCCAGTTCTTCCACACGAACTGGACTGGCCATGGCGGCAACACCTCCGCAGCCACGTACAACGCCTAACGCCTAGATTAGCGGGTCAGTTGCGTTCGGCAAGGTGGCGCGTGAGCGCATCATTGTCGGAGAGGCGACGGTGCGCCATGTGCCGGTGCCGGATGATTCGGCGTCCCACACCGATTTGAACACGGCATATCCATCGCACAGTTTCGAGATGGGGTTGTCGAGCGCCCATGGGCGTGAGGAGTGTCCGCCCTTGCCGTGTGCCACGAGCTGGATGGTGGCAAGCCCTTTTTCGCCGATGAAGAGCTGTCCTGGTTCTTCTCCGGCGGAGTCGCCCACCAGCACCATCTTTTTAGGCACGTATCCGCGGTTGATCATCATCTTCGGCGTTGGTGTGCCGATCTTGCCGCCTTCCTCGTCCGTCGCGATCATTGCGCCGACGGACGCCTTGCCGACTAGGTTGGCCAGTACCTGTGCGATGACGACGACGTTGCCCTTGGTATCGCAGGCACCGCGCGCGTGGATCCAGTCGCCGTCCCTGCGCGGCGTGAACATCGCATCGTCAGCCGGCACCACATCGACGTGCGACACGAACACGTAGTCGTGCGTTCTGCCGGGCGTAGTGGAGGCATACAGTGCGACCATGCCTTTTTCATTGGATTCCACAGTGCAGTAAACGCCTCGCGCCTCAAGCCATGATTTCAGGACGTCAACGGCCTTGCGCAGGTTCGGTTTGTCGCGGGAGACACTCTTCACGCGCAGGAGCGTGTCCAGTAGGTTTTCGTCGATGGATGAAGCGGCCTGTGGCGCCGCAAAGGCGAAGCAGGGAAACAGCAGTATCACAAGTATGGTGTTTTTCATGGCGAGAATTATAGCATATATTTTTGATGGCTGCCTAGCGTTTTTCCGTTGCCCCGGAATTGTGTCGTGTGTGGCAGATGTGATATACTATTCACTCCAAAGCGAAAATGGATGAAAGAGAGAAGAGGAAAAAAGATGACATTGTTCGAGGAGTTGAAGGCGCGC
>Ga0310694_10007410_pt1 | contig 10294 bp, 8 predicted proteins | sample 174DNAGHGhighgp2_FD_203884 | JGI IMG/M metagenome (GOLD analysis project Ga0310694, IMG submission 203884) | Sheep rumen microbial communities from Palmerston North, Manawatu-Wanganui, New Zealand - 1742 DNA GHGhigh gp2 (v2) (version 2) | ecosystem: Host-associated > Mammals > Digestive system >... | reverse complement strand
GAGGGGTGACCAACGGGCTGGGGGCAGGCCGCGATGTTGACGCGACAAGAGACTCCAGAGGTGTAGTAGCCATGCGTGGCGGGCAACTGGCCCTGGTCTGCTGAATGCATGGTGAGGATGGTCTCCAGGAGTCCGGATGCGCCAAGGGTATGTCCGAAATAGCCCTTAAGGGCGACGAGGGGAACGGCGGAGAGACCTGCCTGCCAGAGGGCAACGGACTCCATCTGGTCGTTATACAGCGTGGCGGTGCCATGTGCGTTGACAGCTCCCAGGGTCTGCAGGTCGATGCCTTGTGTGACATACCGGATGGCACTACAGCATGCCTCGCCCTGGGGCGAGGGACTGCTGATGTGACAGGCATCGTTGCGGAGGGCTCCGCTTACAATCTGCCAGCGAGAATCACGGAGAGTGGCTGCTTGATTCTGACCAAAATCATGAACCTGAATGCATGAATCGTTCGCGAGGATGAGGGTGGCTGCGGCCTCGCCAAGGTTTAGTCCGGCGCGTTCGATGTCGAACGGACGGCAGGGGGCGGCCGACAGGGCCTTGAGCGACTGGAATCCAGACACCACAAAATGGCTAACGACATCGCACCCAGCGACAATGGCCGTATCGTAGCATCTTGTTTCAAGCAAGCGCTGGGCCGTGACGATGGCGGATACTCCAGAGACGCAGGCATTGCAGACCACGACGGGCTGGGTGGAAACGCCCAGAAGGGCCGCTATGCGCCAGGCCGACTGTGCGGGAAGCAGGGTGTCGGGGCCGGCTGAGGACAGGTGGTCAATATTGCCCTTGGTGGTACTGAGTATTAGCAAGGTGCGCGAGGTGGTGACGTCGACGCCTGAGTCTGAAAGGGCTGTGCGGATGCTGCGATACGCCAGCGACTCGAACCAGGTGAGGCCCTCTACCATCAGCTGGCTGCGCTGGGCTGCGGTGAACTGTGACGCCACGTAGTCGTCATCACGGCGACCGGAGAAACTGGCATGGCGGCGCAGTGAGGAGCGACCCTCCATGAGTGCCTGGTAATTGGCGGCCGTTGTGAAGCCAAGGGGTGACAAGACATTGTCTGCTATCCGATATACCATTACTATTTACTATTTACGGATTTACTATTTATTTTTATGATTATTCCAGAAGTCGAAAAAGTTGTACCATTGGGTAGGATACATGGTGAGCATCCGTTGCAGTGTGTCGGCATAGGCTTGTGCCAGCTGCTGTATCTGCTGATGGCGAGGGGCCTGCTTGTCGTAGCGCAGCGGGGTGACGTATATCACATAGTGCTCCGTAGAGCGCTTCATGACATGGACGGCCAGGGCATCAAGCCCTCGCATGCTGACTACGCTGAAAGGTCCCAAGGGTAGTTGGGCCGGAGCGCCAAGCAGATTGACGGCCACTGACTTCGGGGAACCGAAAATTCTGTCGGCCGGCATACTGACTATCTCGCCTGCCTGAAGAGCACGGTCGATGAGGAACAGATGGCTCATGTCCTGACTGACTGGTATCATGCGGATCTTCTTGTCGGCAAACATGTGGGAGCGGTTCTCCATCACCGACTGCTTCTCACCGTCGAACACCAGGGCATTGATGGGTTTCTCTGGCGAGAGCGCATAGCCGGCCACTTCGTAATTGCCAATATGAGCACTCAGCTGCACAAAGGGTGCCGGAAGGGATGACAGACTTGTATAATTCTCATATCCCTCGATGTCAAAATGGAACCGCCTGCCGCCATACATCGCAAAACGGTCGATGACCACCTGGCTGAAGAGGTAGTGGTTAAGACAGGCATTACGGAAGGCACAAACGGCACTCATCCCCCACCGGTCACGGAAATAGCGGTAGATATATTTAAAGCTGGGACGGAACAGGAAGAACGGGATGACAAAAACACAGGTGAAGGCATAGACAATCCTGATGCCTACAACACGCAACAGTCTGATGAGCCACCGGTGCATCAAGCCACTGCCGTATGTTGTGCCTGTCCACTGTTTCTCCGCCACGCTGCCTACCCTACTTTCTTCTCAATATAACCGCAGAACTGGCTGAAGGTCTGCACATCCTTCAGCTCTTCTATTTTAATCCTGAACCCGAAAATCCTGTCTACGATGACGACGATGTCAACAAGATCAAGACTGTCAATACCCATGTCGTCCTTCAACCGTGCAGCGGGATAGACTGTTTCCTTGTCGATCTCCATTTCGTCGATGAGGAATGTCTTGACTTTTTCTTCTATTTCCTGTCTTGTCATCTTCATGCTGCTGTTAAATTTCTTTTTTTCTGCATACCAATATAGAATGCCCCTGCCCCAAATGGTCGTGGATGGTCTCTATCTCCAGACCGGCTGTCTCAAGACAACAGCGCAGGTCGGCTGTACTGTACATCTTGGAATTGCCGTTGGCCATGGCAGCAAAGTACAGGCTTGTCATGGTCAGGCAGAAAGTGGCTGTCTCGTATTTCTGCCTGTCCCAGAGTGTCTCCATAATATATATACGTGTTGCTGCTGTCATCACCTGCCGTGCCCGCTGAAGGATACTGATGATCTGGCCGGGGCTGAAACAGTCGAGAAACTGGCTCATCCAGATGGCATCTAGCCCGCCCGCGCAACGCGGGAACAGGGCATGTGCATCCAGCAGGTCGATTGCGTAGCCCGCTATTCGTTCAGAGCCAGCCTTGCCCTTGATGTTGGCTGACATCATGGAAATCTGTTGAGGAAGGTCTAAAACAGTCACTTCGACATCCGGGCTGTATGCCACACATTGCAATGCCCAACGGCCTGTATTGCCTCCGACATCGTAGAGCGAACCGATATGATGAGTGTCGAAAACGATTTTCAGCGCCTCCGGGAATGACGAGTCGCTATAGAAATGATCAAATGCGAACCAGCTTTCTTGCACCTGTGGCGGAAGACTTGCCAGGCCCTCATAGATGGTGGGCCAAGGGCCAAAATGCTTCAGTCCCGCAGGATGACCGGTGGCAAGCGACTCCTCCAAATAATACCAGCCCATATAGTTGACATCATGACTGAAGTCAATATTAACACGGGTTGCCGGATCGTTGATAAGGAACCACCCCGTCTTGGACAAGGAGAAACGGTCTGTTTCCAGGTCTGCAAGGACGAGTCCTATACTCAAGGACGCTTCCAGAAGGCATTTCACCGCATACTCCGAACGTCCCGTCGCACTGCATATCTCCTGTAGTGTAAGACCGTCGGTCGAGTGGCGCAGCATATCGAGTATTCCCCATTTCAGCATGATTCGGGAGACCTGAAAGACCACCGGCCCCCAGGCAATAAACTCTGCCAACCGTTGTGCTTCAGGAGCGGAAAGACGCTCTTTTGTATAAACAGACTGTAAAGACTCTGACAGTTCCATCATTCACTTAGATTTCTTTCTCAGGCATAGAGCCCTCTGTTAATATTCACTACTTCGCCGGTGAGGTTAGTCCACTCGACGGCTGCAAAGATAATCATTTATAGCGTTATTATAGAGGAAATAATTTAAAATCTAATTAAATAATGTAAATTTTTGCAATATTCGATACAGAATGACAGCCCAAAGGGGGCTGGAGACTATAGTATGGCCTCCATTCCCGTCTTCTGCACCTGCATGCCCATGCGCTTATAGAAACTCAGTGCCGCAATGTTTCCCTCCCAAACATTCAGGGTGATGTTATAACAGCCAGCCTGCCGCGCATAGGCCAGCACATATTCGTAGAGTGCTTTACCTACATGACGGCCGCGCGAGGCTCGCTCGATACAGATATCGTCGATATACATTGTCTTGACGTCTTGCAACAGCTTGTGGCCACACACCTCGATGAGTTGGCAAAAGGCATGTCCCAGAACCTGACCGTGGTCGTCGTAGACAAAGATGGGCCTACTGTCATCGGCGAGCAGCATCTCAAGCTCGTGCTCGTCGTATTTCGTGGTGTCGCCCTTGAAGAGGTCGGGACGAATATCGCTATGTACGGTGTCAACCTGATGCAACAGCTGCATCAGGCTGGGGATATCCTTCTTTTCTGCTTTTCTAATCATATTGTCTGGGGAATAAGAGAATGGCCGCCCGGGCAGTGGCAAAACTTTCCGGACGGCCTGGTTTAAATACACAATCTAAAATAAATACTACATCTGGGGCAGCTCGAGCCACTTCACGTAGCAGAAGTCCTGACGGTGGGGCAGGTGCTTGTTCTTCGGGTACATGCGGACTGCCGACTTGTACTGACCGAAGCGCTGCGGCGAAAGCGTGGCCTCGAAGGTGTAGTTGTTGCCGTCCTTCTTCACCATCTTCAGCGGCTCAACATTGTAAACACGCTCCTCGCCTTCCTTGTTGATGTAGACGTTGACCTTCTCCAGTCCTACGGCATCGTCCAGACCCTGCTCGTTGATGACATACTTCAGGGTGTATTGCTTGCCAGCCTCCAGTCCGGTAGCGGGGAAGTCCCACTCGCAGCTCACCACGCTGATGGCATCCCAGCGCTCGGCTACGGCTTCCTTCCACTGGGCAATATCCTTGGCCAGCTTGTTGTTGTCCTTTGAGATTTCATGGAAACGCTTGGCTTCCTTCTCATAGAACTTGCTGTAGTAATCGTCGAGCTGACGCTTCATGGTGTAGTGCGGAGCAATCTGGGCAATGGAGTTCTTGATAACCTTGATCCACCCCTTGGAGATGCCCTTCTTGTCGCGATTATAGTAGAGGGGAACTATCTCGTTCTCGAGCAGGCTGTAGATAGTGGCTGCGTCGAGCTGGTCCTGATATCCCTGATTCTGGTAGGTGCGCTTCTCGGTGAGTGCCCATCCGGCTCCTTCGCGATAGCCCTCAAGCCACCAGCCGTCTTTGACGCTGAGGTTCACCACACCGTTCATCTCGGCCTTCTCGCCAGAGGTTCCTGATGCTTCGAGCGGACGTGTCGGGGTATTCATCCAGATGTCTACACCACTCACCAGACGACGGGCCAGCAGGAAGTCGTAGTCCTCAAGGAAGATAATCTTGCCCTGGAACTCGGGCTGCTGCGATATTTCGAAAATGCGCTTGATGAGTCCCTGGCCTGCACCATCGGCAGGATGGGCCTTACCGGCAAAGAGGAACACAACAGGGCGCTCAGGATTATTGACAATCTTAGACAGACGCTCCAGATCGGTGAACAGCAGATGGGCGCGCTTGTAGGTAGCAAAGCGGCGGCAGAAGCCGATGACCAGTGCGTTGGGGTTGAAGCGTTCAACTAGCTTCACCACGCGGGCGGGGTCACCCTGGTTCTTCAGCCAAGTCTCGGTAAACTGCACTTCGATATAGTCGAACAGCTTCTTCTTCAGAGCCTGACGGGTAGCCCAGATTTCCTCGTCGGGACAGTCGTAGATTCCGTGCCAGACGTCCTCGTTCGACTGGTCGCTCATATGCTTCTCATCGAAATATTTGGCATAGACCTTGCGCCACTCGGCAGCACACCAAGTGGGGAAGTGGACACCGTTGGTGACATAGCCCACGTGGTTCTCCTCAGGATAGTAGCCGTTCCAGATGGGGGCAAACATCTTCTGCGACACCCATCCGTGCAGCATCGACACACCGTTGACCTCCTGACAGGTGTTGCAGGCGAAGGTGGACATACAGAACTTCTCACTGTGGTCGTCGGGGTTGGTACGTCCCATGCCGATGAAATCGTCCCATGAGATGCCAAGCTTCTGAGGATAGCCACCCATGTACTTGCCGAAGAGTCCTTCGTCAAAGTAGTCGTGACCTGCAGGCACCGGAGTATGTACGGTGTACAGACCGCTGGCGCGCACCAGTTCAAGAGCCTGGTTGAAGGTGAGTCCCTCGTCGATATAGTCGCACAGGCGCTGCAGGTTGCAGAGTGCTGCATGACCCTCATTGCAGTGATAGATATCCTTCTTGATGCCCAGCTGCTTGAGCAGCAGCATACCGCCGATACCCAGCAGAATCTCCTGCTTGAGACGGTTCTCCCAGTCGCCACCGTAAAGGGCGTGGGTGATGGGACGGTCGAAGTCGGAGTTCATCTCGTTGTCGGTATCAAGCAGATAGAGCTTCACACGACCAACGTTGACACGCCACACGTAGGCATGCACCTGATAGTTGTTGTAAGGCACGTCGACCACCATCGGATTGCCGTCCTTGTCAAGCTGACGCTCGATGGGCAGCGAACCGAAGTTCTGGGTCTCGTAGTTGGCAATCTGCTGACCGTCCATCGAGAGACTCTGGGTGAAATATCCAAAGCGATAGAGGAAACCTACGGCACACATGTCAACATTCGAGTCGCTGGCCTCCTTCACGTAGTCTCCAGCCAGCATACCCAGACCACCCGAATAGATCTTCAAGGCCGAATGGATACCATATTCCATACAGAAATAGGCCACCGAGGGACGCTTCGAATCGGGCTTCACGTCCATATACTTGCGGAACATGTCATAGACACCCTTGATGCGCTTCATCAGGGCTTTGTCCTTCATAATCTCCTCTTTACGGTCAAAACTCAGACGCTCGAGCAGCATCACGGGGTTGTGCTTCACGTCATGGTAGAGTTCAGGGTCCAGGTCGCGGAACAGGTCGCGGGCCTCGTAGTTCCATACCCACCACATATTGTGGGCAATCTCGTCCAAACACTTCAGTTGCTCGGGAAGGCTCGACTTTACAATCAGTTCCTTCCACTGTGGAGCATTTGCATAATCTGCTTTAATCTTCATAGTTGTATATTAATAAAGTATTTATTTGTTCTTTCTTTCCTCTGCTTTGCGCAACGCTATGTCGTAGGCCTGATGGTAGTATTTGATAAACTCACTCCAAAGGGCCTTCTTCGACAGCTCCTCAGCCTTCTTGCGACAGGCTTCTACCGACTTCTGCGGCAGGTTGGAGAACTCAGCCACTGTCTCTTTAATCAGGTCGGCCACCTCAGAATAATTATAGTCGGTGCGGTGGATTACCTTCACACCGTCGCTCAACTCGCCACTATGACCAAACTCCTTGTTAGCCCAAAGGCCAAAGCCAGCCAAATCGGTAGTGATGCACGGCACACGGAATGCAATAGCCTCCAGCGGTGTATAGCCCCAAGGCTCGTAGTATGACGGATAGACGCACAGGTCATTGCCCAGCACCAAGTCGTAGTAGGTCATATTCACGATGCCGTCCTTGCCGTCAAGATAGCAAGGCAGGAAGATTACCTTCACCTTGTCTTCAGGGCGATTGTGCATGTCGTAATACTTCATCATGCTCAGCACGTTGTCATGACTCATATTGTGCAACCAGTGGGTAACCATAGGCACCTCCAGGCTTCCCTCCCATTGGGCTGTGCCTGCAGCAGACTTCAACCGCTCTTGCAAATCCTTGCGGGGTTCGCCCACCCAACCGGGAACCTCGATGAAGGCGACCACCTTCTTCTTCAGATCCTTGTCGCGCAACAGACGGTTCATGGCCTCCACAAACACATCGATACCCTTGTTGCGGAACTCATAGCGCCCCGAGGTCGATACAATCAGCGTGTCGTCGCCCAACTGCTCGCCCAACAAGGCATTAGCCACATCAAGCAGACGCTGACGCGCTTTCTTACGCTTGCTGGTGAAAGAGGTTCCCTTGGGTACGAAGCTATTGTCAAAGCCATTAGGCAGAACCACGTCGACAGGCTTGTCCAGCAGTTCTTTGCATTCGTTGGCGGTGATGTCGCTCACCGTAGTGAAGCAGTCAACATGCAGTGCGGTCTGCTTCTCGATAGAATGCTTCGACTGCATGTTCAGCTCAAAGGCCATCTGGTCGCCATTGTAGGCAAAAAGATAGTCGTACAGCGGTTTCATGTTACCGGCAATAGAACGACCTATGCTCGTGGCATGTGTGGTGAAGATTGTGCCAATCTGAGGCAGTTTGTTGTTGATATACAGTGCACCCAGACCACACATCCACTCGTTGGCATGGTAGATTACCTTCGTTGAATTATCGAACGCACCACGTTCGATACTCCAATGATAAAAACTTTCTACCACCAACGCGGCTGCATAAGAGAACATCGAGGCTTCATCGTAGTCGCCATAAGCATGCAGCGAGTCTACTTGATAGTGTTCCCACAGCCAACCGTAGATGTCATTCTTCTGTTCGAAATAGGGGGCGAAGTCCACCAACACAGCAATCGGCTCGCCTGGAATCGTCCAGCGGCCTACACGGACCTTCAACCCCTGTTCCTTGGCATGCCATTGCCACTCGGCAAACAGGGAACTGTCTTCCGAGAAATATGGACTCTCATTTTCCTTCCAAAAATCAGGACCGATAAACACTATCCTGTCCCGCATTTCGTCCTGAAGAGTCTTCGCACGGGAAGAAAGCACGGTGTAGATACCACCTACTTTGTTACAGACTTCCCAACTCGACTCGAAGATGTAGTCAGGCTTTAAAAAGTTCTTTGACTCTTGGTCAAAGTGTGGCGTCGATTTCTTTACCATTGTTAATACATGTATTGTGGCTGCAAAGTTACTTAAAAAAATTAAATTTCAAGTAAGATTTCACATATATTTTCTACGTAAACGTTTATTTATTGATTTAGATTTAGTACTTTTGCACCATGATTGTAACAAAACTATACCATACCCTGGCAACAGTAATGTTGACTATGGCATTGTCAACGCTTGGCACACTTGCTGCCAGTGCGCAAAACGACGTAAAGGAAAAAGACTCTTTTCGCGCGTACCTTATTAATAATTTATATGAAGTATACCTGCGCATCAACCTGTACGACCAAAATGTCGAGGTGCCGGGACAGAGTCTCTACGGACAATTACCTGGTTACCTTGGCAAGCAGCGCAACGCGTTCTGCTGGGTCATCGTATCGTGTAACGTCAAAAACGAACGCGAGGCCGAACTGCAGCTGATCAATGATTTCGGATCGGAAGACCTGACAGCCACACTCACCCGCGAGAACGACACTCTGTATACCCTGCGGCAGGGAGCAGGCAGCACACTCAAGGTACCGCACAACGGCAAGTGGCGCAAGCTACCCAAATCACTCCACTTCGTACGAAAGAAATAGCCGTCAATCCATCCTGGCACGGTAGTCTTCGTAACCAAACTGGCGCAGCATCTCCAGCTCACCATCCTCATGCAACATGGCTATCGAGGGATGCGAAATGCCATTGAACATATTGGTTTTCACCGTCGTATAGTGTATCATATCCTCAAAGATTACCTCATCGCCCACCTGCAACTCATGGTCGAAGCTCCAGCAGCCCATGAAGTCGCCTGACAGACAGCTGTTACCACCCAACCTATAGCAATGATGCTGCCCAGCAACGACAGCAGGTTCACATCCGCTCCGCAGCTGTTCCTCATCCACATGCACCGCACCGCGTACATCGGGATAGTAGGGCATCTCCAGACAGTCGGGCATATGGCAAGTGAAACTCACGTCAAGAATAGCCGTACGTATGCCCTTGTCCTCCACCACATCTACCACACTGCTCACCAACGGTCCTGTCTGCCATGCAAAGGCACTGCCCGGTTCGAAAATTACTTTCAGGTGAGGATAGCGCAGGTGAAAGCCCTGCATCAGCCGTACCAGCAATTTGATGTCATAGTCGCTTCGCGTTACCAGATGACCACCTCCGAAATTAATCCACTCCAGCTGAGGAAACCATCGTGAAAAACGTTCTTCGATATGCTGCAGCGTACGCTCAAAGACATCGGCACCACTCTCACAATGACAATGACAATGGAAGCCACGGATATCGGAAGGCAACACGTCAGGCAACTTGTCTGCCGTCACACCAAAGCGAGTACCAGGCGCACAAGGGTTGTAGAGCAAAGTACCAACCTCTGAGTATTCCGGATTAACCCGCAACCCAAGCGAACACTCCCCTGCCCTATCGTGAAAACGCTCGTACTGCGACAAGGAATTGAACGTCAAGTGACTGGAACAACTCACAATAGCGTCAAACTCCTCATCTTTATAGGCAGGCGAATAGGTGTGTGCCTTGGCCCCAAACTCCTCCAAGGCCAGACGTGCCTCCGACAATGAGCTGGCCGTAGTACTGCTGATATACTCTCGGAAGATGGGGAACGTCTTCCACAATGCAAAAGCCTTAAAGGCTAATATCCATTCCGAATCCGTACGCAATGCAACATCGCGTATCAACGATAAGTTGCGACGTAGCAGCTTCTCTTCTATAATATAAATAGGTGTATTCATAAAAACAAGTTAACACTAATACTCAGACACGGCGCGAAGGTACGAATAATTTTGTGAAAATAAACGATTGCACACTTTTATTTGGTTGTTTAATTGGAATTATTTGCATTGTGTGGGGACACGGACA
>Ga0310694_10007408_pt1 | contig 10296 bp, 6 predicted proteins | sample 174DNAGHGhighgp2_FD_203884 | JGI IMG/M metagenome (GOLD analysis project Ga0310694, IMG submission 203884) | Sheep rumen microbial communities from Palmerston North, Manawatu-Wanganui, New Zealand - 1742 DNA GHGhigh gp2 (v2) (version 2) | ecosystem: Host-associated > Mammals > Digestive system >... | reverse complement strand
AGATGGTCAAAAAGATTTGTCCTGGACAGACAAGCGAAATCGTCAAAGAAAACCGAACGGCTATCGGCCATCAGATTACATACTCCGTTCAGACAGCAATTGTTATTTAGATTGGAGGGAGTCGGATCTCCCCTTCCTCACACCGTTAGCACGATGATATCAGGGGCCGAAAATCACGAGCGTTTTCTGGTATTCCGCATTCTGTATCGAGACTATATCAGTCAGAAGCCATGCTATCAAGATCAGTGCCTCGATGTCAAGTATATTGTCTCAGCTATAATGTGCCACAGAAATGTTGACAAAGCAATATATTAGAATATAATCTGGCCAGAGTTTTGCCCATGGAGAGACCTTTCAACTCTCCAAATCCAGCTTCCTTCAGATTCCGCCTCGCGACGGACACCCTTGGCTTTGGCTATGACCTTCCCGCTGCCGGGCGGTCTCAGGACTTTCACCCTTTAGAACGTGCGCTCGCCGGGCGCACAAGAACCGGCCGATGCTGTATTTCACAGCACCGGCCGGTTGTCGCAGGTTCTGCCCCAACGCTTGACAGAGAGCCTTTTTTCTGCCGGGGAAGGCCGCAGACGCGATAGAGCAGCCTACTCCTTTTCCTTTACGCTCTCCACGATGTCCCAGCGCCGGAGCTCGCCCATGGCGGCGCAGTGGCTCAGCACGATGTAGCCCAGCACGCACAGCGCCGTAAGGGCGACTTCCCGGAGCGTGTTTGCGTAGACGTAGTCTTGGCTTGCGGTACTGAACCGGGCCAGCGCGGCCTCGGCCACCAGCCGTCCCAGGGGGAAGCCCAGCATGCAGGAAAAGATGAAGTGCAGCAGGGAGTGGCTGAACAGGCTGCGGGAGATCTCCCCGTGCTGGCAGCCCAGGGTGCGCAGGATGCACAGCTCCTTTTTCTTCTCCAGCAGATTGGTCCGGGTGGTGTTGAGCACGATGATGAAGCCCGTTCCCACCGCGAAAACGATGATGATCCATGCGGCAAAGTCGTAGGCGGCCAGCATCCTCATAAGGCCGGCGTGGGAGGCGCGCGTGAACACGGTGTAGAGATAGTCCTCCTGCTCCACCAGCACGCTCATCAGCTTCTGCTCGTTTTCCGGCGCGATGCGGCAGATCACCGTCCCCAACGTATCCTCCTCCGGAACTCCAGCGCCGCCGGGGGCCAGGTACTGGCTGCGGGCGATGCTCTGGAAAGAGATCCCCTCCACATGCAGGGGGATCTTCCCGTCCAGCAGCACCGTATCGCCCGGCCCGGCGCCCAGGGCGTCGGCCGTATGCTGCTCCAGAAGGATGCCGTCCTCCGACAGGTTGAGCGGGAGACGGCGGCCGTCCCGGTCATAGACGCCGATGAGCTGGCTGTACTGCTCCGGCGCGCTGAGCGTGACGGACTCGGTCCTGCCGTTGAAAGACAGCTCCTTCTGATACTGTGGCATGGTCTGGACGTTCTTCACATAGTCAAGCGCCTGGATCTGCGAGAGGGTCTCCTCCCGGACGGGGCCGGTAAAGAACACCTGACAGTCGTAGCGGATCCGCTGCTCGTAGGTCTGCCTGATCAGATTGTCCTTTGAGGTCAGGAAGGCCAGGGCAGCGAAGATCATCATGATGGAGGCCGACACGCAGAGCACCGAGAAGGCGAAGCGCACGGGGTTGCGGAGCAGCGTGGTGAGACTGAAGGCCGTCATGGGCGAGACCCTGCGGGTGAGCCGCCCCAAAAAGCCCGGGGCGCCGCCGGCAGGGGGAATCGGGCGGGACATGGCCTCGGCAGGGCTGACGCGGGTGACGAAGCCGGAGCTGATGAAGGTGGCGGCCTGCCCCACCGCGATGTTGAGCAGGAAGCACAGCAGCACCCGCGGCCAGTCCATCTGCAGCCGGAAGGCCGGCAGGTAGAAGAAGCCGGCGTAGGTTCTGGTCACATACCAGGTCAGGAACAGCCCGATGCCAAGCCCCAGCAGGCAGGCCGCCAGCGCCGTCGCCAGATTCACGCCGCAGAAGAGCAGCCGGACCTTGCCTGCGGAAAAGCCCAGGGCCCGCAGGATGCCGATCTCGCGCCGGGACTGACGGACGATCAGGGACATGAACAGGAACACAATGACCATCAGCACGGTGAAAAAGACCGCGGGGATGAAGGTGGACATGGTTTGGATGGGCTTGAGGTTCAGGTCGATGCGGGTCTTCACCGGGGATCGCTCATAGGAATAGTCGTTCTTGACGGCCACGTCTCCCAGGCTGTTCCGGGCGGCCTCGAGTGCCGCCTCTCCATCGGTGTCCTCGTCGAACCACAGCAGGAACTGATTGCACAGATCGCCGTAGTCCTGGCCTTCCTCCAGCTTTTCCCGGGCGGTGGCAAGCTCGTCCTCCATGGAGGCGAACTCCAGCATCATGTCTGTAAAGCTCTGCTCGTATTCGCTCTCGCCGCTTTCCAGCTCCTCCCGGGCCTCCTGCAGGGCGGCCTCCGCCTCGGCGAGCTGCTCTTCGATCTCGGCCAGGGCCTGGTCGATCTTCAACAGCCCCGCGTCGATCTGCCAGATCCCATCATCGATCTGGGCCAGGCCGTCCTCAATCTGGGCCAGCGCGCTGCGCAGGGCCTGGATCTTCTCGGCCAGTCCGGCCAGGACGGGTGCGACGTCTTCCTCCGACAGCCCCTGGGCGGCCAGCGCTTCCAGGATCTGCGCCTGGGCGCTCTCCAGGGCAGCACGCCCGTCCTTGAGCTGCTGTACGGCGCTGTCGTAGGCCCGCACAACTTCGCCGACGTTGTGGAAGCTCTCTCCGGTGGCGCCGCTCAGCTCCCCGACCCCGTTCCGCAGCCGGTCCATCCGGTTGGACAGGGAAGAGACGGTCTCCGCCGCGTCAAAAAGCGTGAGTCGGGCCACGATCTCGTCCAGATTCACCGCCGCCGCCATGTCCTGCAGCTCCGCCGTCGCCATCTGGGCGAAGGCGTAGGCCGGGGGCAGTTCGTCGGGCTGGAAGACCGGGGCGTAGCGGGAGACCACCGCCGTCACAGCGGCGTATTCCGGCGTGTCGGCGATCCCTTCCTCGCCGCTCTCCACCCGGGCCAGAACGCTGAGCGCCTCCTCCGAGGCCAGGTATGCCGCGTCCTGCCGCACGCCGTCGAGAAACTGGCTCAGCCGCTGGGCCACCGTATCCACTCGCTCGTTCATCTCGTAGTAGAAGCCGTAGGCCTGGGCGGAGGTGATCAGCCGCTGAAAGGTGTTCATCGCTGTGGAGATGGGGGCCAGATCCGTGCCCTCCGGCAGGTAGCGGAGGAGCCCCACGGCCCACACCACATCCTCGCTCAGCAGCAGGGCCAGCTTTCCGTCCAGCTCCGCCAGCTTTTCGTTCAGGGTGGTCAGGCCGTTCTGGGCCTCCGCCAGTCGGCTCTGCTGCCCGACGAGCTGCTCAAGGGCGCTCTGCGCGGCGCTCCGATCCTGCAGGAGCTGATCCCTGCGGGTCACGAGCTGGCTGCGGGTGTACAGCAGCCCCGCGCGGTTGCGCAGGAGCTCGTCTCTCTTTTCGTTCGCTTCCTTCCGGGCGTCGTTCAGCAGACTCGTCTGCTCGTCCAGCTTCCGGGCGGCCTCATCCAGCTTTTGTCGGACGTCGGCCAGTTCGTCGTCCATCTCCCGGCGGGCGTCGTCCAGCTCCTCCTGCTTTTCGTCCAGCTCGTCGCTGGCCTCGTCGTAGATCTTGTTGTACTCCGCCTCCAACAGATGGACAGAGGCGTAGACATAGCCGAAATCGGCGTTGGTCGTCCAGCTCCCGCTGCCGGTGGGCTGGACCGCCAGGGTCTCCGGCAAGGAGACCAGACCGGCCACAAAGTAGTCCCGCCACTCGTCGCCCAGCTTGAAGCTGACCGTGTCCCCGGCGGAGAGGCCGTTGTTTACCGCAAAGTCGTATTCCACATAGACCCGGTCGGCGCCGCCGCCCTCGGCGGTGGACCAGAAGTGGAAGCGCTCCGGATCGTCGTCGTTATAGGAAAACGCGCGCACGGACAGATAGCGCCCCTGGCTGTTTTTCATCACCGTGTCTCCGCACAGACGCGCGGAGACGGCCTGCACCCCGGGAATGTTCGCCAGGGCTTGCAGGTGGCTGCGATCGGTGACCTCGGTGGTGATCACGGCGTGGGGGTAGCGGTAGTCCTCCACATAGTCCTGCAGGCTGCGCTCCAGAGAGAGGTAGGAGCCGTAGAGCCCGATGGCATAGCCACAGCCCACGGCAGAGATCAGCAGCACGGCCAACAGCATCTTCCAGTATTTTTTGATCAGGGGGAACAGCATCCTCTTCATAGGCTCACCACTCGATGTCCGCTGCCGCCACCCGCTGGGGGTTCACCGTCACACCCGTGACGGCGCCGCTGCGCATACGGATGACCCGGTGGGCCATTTTCCCGATCTCCTGGGTGTGGGTCACCACCACAATGGTCTTGCCGTAGTCCCGCACCAGCCGGTCGAGTTCCACCAGGATCTGCTTGCCGGTCTCGTAATCCAACGCGCCGGTGGGTTCGTCGCATAGCAGGAGCCTGGGATCCTTCGCCAGGGCACGGGCGATGGACACCCGCTGCTGCTCGCCGCCGGAGAGCTGCGTGGGGTAGCTGTCCAGCCGGTGGCCCAGACCCACGGTCTCCAGGGCCTTCTCCACGGCCCGGGGATCCCGGGCCGTGTTTGCGGTAAGCGCCACGTTTTCCCGAACGGTCAGCTCCGCGATGAGGTTGAAGGACTGGAACACGAAGCCCACGTCCTGCCGGCGGTAGCGAGTCAGCTCCCGGTCGCCCAGCCCGCTCAGCTCCCGGCCCATCACGCGGATGCTGCCGCTGTCGGGCCGGCTCATGCCGCCCAGCATGTTCAGCAGCGTACTCTTGCCGCTGCCGGAACTGCCCAGGATCACCGTCAGCTCGCCCTCATAGAGCTCCAGGGAGACCGAAGAGAGGGCATGGACGGCTCCGCCCCCTTTTCCGTAGGTCTTGCAGAGCTCCCTGGCCTCCAGGATCTTCTTTTTCTCTTCGTCCATTTTCAGCTTCGCTCCTCGATATACCGCAGGATATCCCCCACGGTCACAAATCCGGGGATGTCCCGGTCGGGGACTTCCAGATCAAACTCGTCCTCAAATTCCGCCACGATGGACACCAGATCGAAGGAAGACAGGCCCAGATCCGCTGCCAGGGCGGACTCCGGGGTGATCTCCTCCGCCTCGGTAAATTTGGCGATGATGGACTGCACACGTTCCAGCATAATCATTTTTCCCCCCTTGTTACTCCTGTTTTGAGTTGACGCCGTTTTTCCCGCCCCCTGCCGGGGCAGGCGAAAAACAGGGCAATTATTGTTTCTGCTCTTTCGACGCGGCGGCGAGAAAGAAGTCCAGCTTCTCCGGACTGTCGATGACGCGGAGAGGCTTGAGCTGGTTTGAGGAAGCCCCCGCGGCGATGCGGGCCTCCCGCCAGCGCGCATAGCTGCCCTCGGGCATCGGTCGAAGCACGGCCGGGCTCATGCCCTTATGCTCCCTGGTTCTGCGGTAGATGCTGGCTATGCTCTGCAGGGCATCTTCAAACACGGTGCGCAGCCGCTCCGTTTCCTCCTCGGTCAGGCGCCTGTCGGGTTCCAGATACAGCACCAGCCGGGGCGGGACATAATCGTTGTCCGCGTAAAGGCTGTAGTCCGGGATATGGAGCTGCCCGGCCTTCTCCACGGCCTCCACGGCCGCGGCCAGATACTCACCGGTGATATGGCAGCAGCAGGTGTTCGTAAGGGAATCGACGCGGTAGGCGAATGTGATCGTCGGCGTCTCCCCCACGAAGCCCGTGACCTTCACCACGTCCTTCATGCGGTAGCGGTACAGGCCCGCGTCGGTGGTGATTAGGATCTCGTAGTGCTTGCCGGGCTCCAGCTCGTGCATGAGCAGGGGGCGCTCCGGCGGGAGGTCACACTCCTCCTCAAGGGGGAGAAACTCAAAAAACACGCTGTCCATCAGGAGCAGATAGGAGGAGATCTCCGAATCCAGGGCCAGGCCCATGGCCGCCTCGGAGGCGGCGTACATCCCGTAGTGGAAGCGCACGTCCCGGGAGCAGCAGCCGCGCAGCTTGTTCGTGAAGGGCTCAAAGTCCCCCGAGCCGATGGCGCAGGCATAGCTCATATTCTTCCACAGGCGCATGAGCAGGGGCGTGTCCGAGGGATTGCGGAAGATCTCCCGCAGCTCGGCGGCGCGCCCGGGATCCGCCCGGAGCTTTTTTGCCAGGGAGGCGCGGGCGGACGCGGAGAGCTCCACCGACGGGTCGATGGCGCCGGTCTCGATGTCCCGGATCAGCAGCTGCGCGTTTGCCTCGATATAGTTCACAATGTCCGACAGGGAGGACATGAAGATGCCGCCGATCCATTTCAGATCCGGCTCCTGCAGGGCGAAGCGCGCCAGGACATACTTCCGGTCGCCGACCGGTTCCCTGCCGAAGAGCTCTCGGGGCAGCGGCGCGAACAGGGGCATAAAGTGCTTCATGCCGCCGGCGGCGTAGGCGGAGATCACGCCGGTGCTGAACCGGCCGCTGCCATCTGCGGAGCTGTCCGCGGGGCGGATGTCCACCTCCGTGGTCAGCAGGCCACGGGCTGTGACGGCGGAGATGCCCCTGGATCGGACCGCGCGGACGAGACAGGTCAAAAACACGCAGATGGCCTTGAAGTACGGGAGGTAGGAGGCCGCGATCTGGGGCACCAGCTTGACTTTGCCCACCGTGCCCGAGGTCGTGGCGAAGAAATTGATCTTATGGCCGGTAATCAGCCCCTGTTCGCCGTTGTTGGCTGTGCGCAGGATATAGGGCTCGTAATCGCTGTAGCTGGAGAGGGGGACTTTGTTCTGGAAGTCCTCCACGGACTTGATCTCCGCAAAGCCGTATTTTTTCCCGTATTCCGTATTCCGGCTCACCCGCAGGATGTGCAGAAGCCGTTTTTCGGTCACGCGCCTGCCCTTCCGGGCTTTGGCGCGGTAGTCCGCGATAAAGGCCGCGCCCAGCAGGCTGCCCCCGTGGAGCAGCAAGGCGTGAGCCGCCGCGCTGAATAGATTCATTTTCCTACTCCTTTCCCGCCGGAGAGCTCGTCCAGTCTCCGGCTGTCGTCCTCGATCCCCTCCCGCAGTACGGCCAGCACGGTGCAAAACAGCTCGTCCACATCCGCCTCGGGCACCTTCCGGTTGTAGTCGAAATGCAGATTGAAGCGCCCTTCGCCCGCCCGGTCCTCAACAGTGAAGATCGTGGTGTCCACAGCGCAATTGCTGTAATATTGCTTACATTCCGCATCCGCTTCTCCGCTGAGCCTGGTGTTCTGATAACTCATCCACACATCGTACAGGAACTTTTTGGTATCCTTTGTGGAAGCGCCCTTCTGGTGCCGGAAGCCGGAGAAGGAGGTGTCCCGTACCCGCGCCAGAACCTCGGAAAAGCGATCCTCCCCGTGCAGCTCCATGAGCAGAGGCATGCCGTTGACAAACTGCCCGGCGGTGTTCATCTCCCGGATGCCCACCCGGTTGAGAACCACCGCGCCCACATAAAAGCGTTCCCGCTGCATCTTCCGGCTCATAAAGACGCACACGGCCGTCATAAACAGGGTATAGGGCGTCAGGCCCCGGGCTTCGGCGTATTCCCGCACCGCCCGGCTCAGCGCCGCATCCATCTGCACCGTACGACGGCAGCCCTCCAGGGTGGTATAGCTCCCGGGCCAGACCCAGGTAGGCTCCCCGCAGACCGCGAGCTGTTCTTCGAAAAAGCGCCTGTCCCGCTGATAGCGCGGGCTTTCGAAGTACGCTTTCTCATACGCGATATGCTCTTCGTAGGAATAGGCCTTCACCGTCCCGCCGTTGAGTATCGTCACGAACTGATTGGCGACCAGCACCACCGTCCACGCGTCCGCGATGACGTGGTGCATTTTGACGATGGCGCCGCAGGCGTCCGGCAGGCTGACCAGGATGATCTCGCAGCAGGCAGGCTCCGGATTCAGCAATCCCAGCCGCAGCCTGGTAAAGAACATCTCCATACGGTGTCTGATCACGTACTTCACCAGCTCGCTCGAGGGCTTGCCGCCGCGCCAGGCGCTCCGGGGGATGCCCGCGCCTTCCGTGCGGATATCCAGCTTCAGCGGCACCGTGGCGTATTCCGCTGCCCACTTATCCATCGCTTCCCGGCTTTCAAAATGCTTGACCGCAAACTGTCTCTCCGCAAAAGGCTTATACTCCTGATAAACCTTCCCGTCCTTCTCCACGAAGCGGGTGCGCAGTCCGTTGTTGACCCGAAAGACCTCGTTGGCCGCCCTGTTCAAGTCCGCCAGGGGGAGCTGACGCGGCAGAAGAAGGCTGCCGCAGAGCATGCAGGCCTGCCCGGCGCCGCGCTTTTCGATGGTGTACATGACCATTTGTGGATTGTGCAGCTCAAACATGACTTGCTTCCTTTCCGCTCTCGTATCGTTTGATCTTGCGGGTGGTTGTCTTTTCAAACTCCTCGTCCCGGAAGACCACCCGGCCGATGCGCTTGAAGGGCGGCAGCTCCCGGTTGAGCTGCTCCACCGCCCCGTTGATGCCGTTTTTGTCCAGACAGTAGATCTCGGCGGTGATCACGTCGTCCTCCGCCCGGACCACGACTTCCTCCACGTTGGGGATCCGCAGCAGGCGGCCCTCCAGCTCCTCGGCGGAGACGTTCTCCCCGTTGGACAGGACGATCAGGTTCTTTTTCCGCCCGGTGAGGAAGAGGAAGCCGTCCCGATCCAGATAGCCCAGATCCCCGGTGTGGAACCATCCGTCCGCCATGACGGCGGCGGTGGCCTTCTCGTCCCGGAAATAGCCGGGCATGACGTTTTCACCCCGGACGCAGATCTCGTTGTCCAGGATCCTGACTTCCACCCCGGGCAGGGGTTGGCCCACGCTGCCTTTGCGGCGGCGGTCGCTGCGGTTGACAGCCACCACGGGAGAGCACTCGGTGATCCCGTAGCCGTTGAGCACCTTGACGCCCAACTCGTCCATGCCGTCGATATAGTGCTGATCCAGAAAGGCGCCGCCGCACACGATGTGCCGCAGCTCGCCGCCGAAGGGCTGACGCACCGACCGGAACAGCTTTTCCCGCAGGTCGATCCCCAGCATCCGCAGGGCCCTGCTCCAGCGGATCATCCGCCGCAGCTTTTTCTCCATTCCCTGCTCCCGGGCTGTTTTCCAGACGGCCTTGTACATGGTCTCCACATACAGCGGCACCAGCACCAGATTCACCGGGGCAAAGCTCTGCAGGTCCTTGTTGAAGGTTCTGAGGCTCTTGCTGATACAGATCGGGTAGCCGCAGAGATAGGCCGCCAGCACCCCCACCGTGAAGCCGAAGGTGTGGTGCAGGGGCAATGTGAGCACGGAGGAGCCCTTCACCCACAGGCTGCGGCTGGCGTTAAAGGCGTCCGAGGCCAGGTTCCTGCGGGTGAGCATGACGCCCTTCTGCTCCCCAGTGGTACCGGAAGTAAAGATGATGGTGCAGACGGTGTCGCCGGAGGTCTCGATGCCGCATTCGTCCAGCAGGCCGCTGCTGTGCTCCAGGATCAGGGGGATGTCCTCCATGCTGAGCACCCGCTTCACCGCGTCGGCGGCGTGGAGCGTCTCCGCTACATCGTAGTACTGCCCCGAGCAGACCAGGGCCTCCGCCTCGCAGCGGGAGAGCAGCTCCGCCAGCTCCTCCGGGCGCTGATCCTTGTCCAGCGGCACGACCACGTTGCCGCTGAGCACCACCGCAAACCAGGTGAGGATCCACTCATAGCTGTTTTCCCCCAGCACTGCGATGCGCTTGCCGTACAGGCCGTGCCGGTAAAAGAACACGCCCATGGCGTTGACCTCCCGCCAGAACTGACCGCAGGTGACGGAGACGGTCTGCTTCTTTTTTATGTATTGGAAGGCAACGCTGTCCGGCGCACTCTCCACCCGGGTCTCCAGGATCTGCCGCGGCGTGACAGGCGCCCCGGTGCCCGTCACGGTACGATTCTCGTTCATGCTGATTTTCATTCCCATCCTTCATCGCCGCGTCTGCGCGCCGGGTATGCATATAACTGTTTTACTAAAACTTCCCGCATGTGACTCTGCCAAAAATGTTATACGGATTTTGGCTTTGAGCGCAATAACCGCACAAAAATAAACGTAAAAATAGCATATAGCCTCGAAAAGTGGTATAATGTAGTCACCATAACAAAACAAAAACCACGGAGGTATATGCTATGGCAACTATGTTATCACAGGAACTGGTAGAAGCGCAAGAGGCAAATGATACAGTGAGAGATCTATGCGTCGGTTTGAGGTTGG
>Ga0310694_10007407_pt1 | contig 10297 bp, 13 predicted proteins | sample 174DNAGHGhighgp2_FD_203884 | JGI IMG/M metagenome (GOLD analysis project Ga0310694, IMG submission 203884) | Sheep rumen microbial communities from Palmerston North, Manawatu-Wanganui, New Zealand - 1742 DNA GHGhigh gp2 (v2) (version 2) | ecosystem: Host-associated > Mammals > Digestive system... | reverse complement strand
CTGAAGTGCCTGATGCTGATTTCGAGCAGGACGGTATGCGGACGATAGGCTCGTTCGACGACGACTACACTTGACGAACCGCCATTTTTTTTCGTATCATGTCCGCACGGAGGCCAACAATGCCCAAGACAAAGAACAAGAGAACCGACAGCGTAGGCAAGTCGAAGAAGCCAATGTCGCTCGCCGAGAAGATGGCGAAAGCGACCGGGCTTGCAGAAGGCTATATCGATCCCGTACCTGAGATTTCAGACGAGGAAGTCCGCAAGTCACTGTTCCCCGAGTCGAAGATAATGGTGACTCGCGGAAGAAACTCCGTCACTTGCGACTCATGCCCTTCTCCGCAACCGAACGAGGCTTGCGAGTACAACGGCCCAGTCCCTCTTGGATTTAGGGAGATGTCTCCGTTGCAGATGCGCGTGGGCGGAATCTTCGGCAGAATAATCAGGCACTTCGGCGCAAGAAACTTCTTCCTCGGCGACCAGATAAACGGATGGTTCATGCAGAACTGTTTCGTATACAAGGCTTGCTCTATGCCCGGAGACGACGCTGTCGCTTGCGGCTACGAGATTGTGCCACGTGGCACATCGGAAAAGAAGCTTGTCCGTGAAATGATAGACAAGTTCAATTCCGAGGAGTTCAACCTAGACGAGACGATGCGCACGTTCGACACCTTCAAGAGAGGCTACGGCGGAGCGATGCTCATACCGTGCTTCGAGGATCGCGTTGACATGTCGTTGCCTCTTATCGATTACTCCCAGTTGAAGGGCAACAGGTTTATCGGGTGGACGAACGTGGAACCTTACTACGTCTGCCCGGTGTTCGAAAGCGGTAGCAGGGAACTTACAGACCCGACCTACAAGTTCTACATGTGTCCTACCTACTTTGACATCTACGGCGGACAAGACTTCAATAGCGGAGCAACGAGAATCCATCGCTCTTGGGTTTTCTTCCGCCGCAACATCGTGACGGCGAAGATTTACCAGCCGATGTACAAGTACCTAGGCCCTTCCGTCCCGCAGATGATTCTTGAGCGTCTATACTCCGCAGAGGTCTGCGCGAACGAATCGTCGATGCTCCTTCGGTCGAAGCGGTCGTTCTTCATGGAGGCGAACATCAGAAAGATAATCGCCAATCCAAAATGGGGCGAACGGTTCCTGAAGACCTGCCAGTATAACGCCGACAACTGGGGCATTCGGCTTGTCCCGCCGAACAGCAACGTGAAGCAGATGGACTCCTACCTGTCGGAGTGTATGCCTCTCACGACCGCGCAATACGGAATCCTGTGCGCTGAGGTCGAGATTCCCGCGCCGAAGTTCATGATGGCCCAGCTCACGGGGTTTGCCAACAGCGGAAACTACGAGATAAAGCTGTACGCGAACAACATCAAGAAGCTCACAACTTCGCAGTTCGCCCCGCTAGTGAAGCAGACGATACGGTTCGAGACGGCTTGCCAGACAGGAAAGCCCATTACGATGGACGTTCGCTTTGGAGACGTGGACATTCCTACCGTCGTCGAACAGGCCGAAATCCTTTACGAACAGGCGCGCGCCGCAAAGTTCGCGGAGGAAGCCAAGGCCATAAAGAAGGGCGCGAAGGACGGAATCCCCCCTAATTCGCACAAGACCGCGAAGGAAAATTCAGAGGCGTAGTTGCAATGCGCACGGAATAATGCTATCATCTTCATCGGAATGGCACTAACTATCGACAAGAATGGTTTTTGGAGATACGACGACACGGAGTTCTTCCGCGCCGGAGTGTTCCAGTATGCCGGATGCGAGATAGACCCAGACGGTAGATATGGTCTAGACCCCAAGAAGCTCTACAACGTGTATAGGCCGGAGTCCGAGATATCCAAGCCGGACTTCATCGCATCGCTGAACCAGAAGCCGCTCCTCGACGACCACACGGTCATCGGGAACGTCGCTGGCCTTGAAGACCCCGACAGGAAAGGCTTCTCTGGCGTGTTGTCCGAAGTCAGGCGCGACGGCGACCGTCTTGTCGGTCGAGTGGACGTCTGGTCGCCGAAGATGATACGCAAGATAAGAGACGGCAAGCGTGAGCTTTCCCTCGCATACGGAAGCAAGTTCATTCGTCGTCCGGGTACTTGGAAGGGAACGCCCTACGATTTCGTGCAGTCCGAGCTGAAGTGCGGAAATCACTTGGCTCTCGTCGACGAGGCAAGGAACGGTCACACTTGCAAGGTCGTGGACTGCTCGTTCACGTGTGACGCGAAAATCAAACTGGAGACAGATATGCCCGAATGGACTAAATTGTCTGCCGACGAACTCGTTGAAGGGCTTAAATCCTGCTCTGACGAGGCGAAGGCGAAAGTCAAGGAATGGCTGAACACGCCTACCGAAGACGAGAAGAAGGCGCAGGAAGAGGCCCAGAAGAAGGCGGACGAGGAAGCCAAGAAGGCTGCCGACGAAGCCAAGGCCAAATCCGAGGCCGAGAAGAAGGAAGCCGTTGACGCGGCTATAGCCGAGGCCGAGAAGAAGGCCGATGAAGAGAAGAAGGAAGCCTGTGACAAGGCTATCGACGAGTACAAGTGCGCCGACGAGCTTGCCAAGGACTGCATGGCCAAGGCTGGCGACGTGTTCGGCACGATCTCGATGGACGGAATCCGCACCGAGCAGGATGTAGCCGTGAAGGTCTTCACACTCGATTCGGCTCCTTCTGCCCTGAAGAACGCGAAGAAGTCAGATATGCTCGCTACGCTGAAGGGCTATCTCGCCAGCCGCAAGGCTCCCGAGACTACGATCGTCACGGACAGCAAGAAGGACACGCGCGTGTCTTTCGCGGAATACATGAAGACTCTCTAAAAGGAGAACCAAGATGCAAACGACTATTACGATGAATCTTGCCTTCGGCAAGCCCGGAGAGCACGCAAATACCCAGCCTTACCGCGCCGATTCGTATGCGGCGGCCTCCACGGTGACGTTCGGCCAGCCCGCCTATACTGGCACTGGCGGCGTCGGCGCGTATGACTCCTCGACGCGCGGCACTTACCTCGGACTGTTCGTCAGCCCGAACGAGCACGTGAACATGGCCCTTCCGTCGAACATCGCGACGCTCTCCGTCCCAGCTGGCACGACGGTCGCGGTCGCCAAGCGCGGTTCGTGGTTCGTCTCCATTCCGAAGGTGGCTACCGCCGTTGCGGCGTATGGCTATAAGGGAGCGTCTACGTCCCCGACCGTCACCGTCACTGCGGCCACTTTCGGCACGGCGGTTTCCGGCGTGAAGGGTACGTACGTGTTCACCGCTACCGTGTCAACTGGCACGACATGGGCGCTGGACGGCACAAATGTAACGCTTGCGAACTACGGCATTGTTGTCACTGGGACGGCCGCTAACGGAGATACAATCACCGTCAACTTCGACCCCGAGGGCGCGAACGATTCGAGCTGGACCGTCGGCGCGAAGGTCTATGCGACTGCTGGTGTGCTCACAACCACGTCGGCTGGCGGCACACTCGTCGGCGAAATCCTCGCCGTGCAGAACGGTTCCAATCTCGTCACGTCCGGTAACGAGTTCGGAGACGACACCGCTGACGTTGCAATCATCAACCTCGGCTAAGGCATCAAGGAGATACAAAGATGAAAAATCCCGAGTTCACCATTGTCACCGATTCCCTCTCGCCCGAAATGGCGAAGAAGGGTTTCCGCACGACGGACGCGATGACGAAATCCACCTTCGGTATCAAGGATGCCGAGAAGATGGGCTTCTCTTGCGATTCCGCTTCTCTCAAGAAGCTCTTCGACAGCGACCCTACATACAAGGAGGCCGTCGAAATCTGGGCGAAGGACGCAGGGTTCAACCTTGGCGACGCGAACATCGACGCGCTCGGCCAGTTCTTCCTGTACTTCAACGAGCAGGAAATCAACCGCCTGTACACGGGCCGTTCCGCCGTCCAGACGTTCGGCGTGAAGACCGTCGGCGACTGGCTGACCGAGAAGATCGTGTTCAAGCTCCGCGAGCTGTCTGGCGGCACGAGCCTCTATGACGACTGGAGCCGCGCGCCTCTCGCCAGCTACAACTACGGCTGGGACACGCGCGACACCCTGCGTCTCGAATGGGGCCTTGAGGTCACGAAGCTCGAAGAGGCCGTGGCTGGGGTCATGCGCCGCAACGCCTACAAGGACAAGAAGGATGCCATCGTCCTCACGCAGGACATCTGGACGAACGCCTTCTTCTACTACGGCTCGTCCATCTCGGACAAAAAGCTGTACGGCGTGTTGAACGAGGTGAACGCCCCGACGGCTACGAACCTGCCGATTGATCCCGCCGATCCGACCCTCACGGTCGATGCGATGATCTCGGCCCTGCGCGTCGTGAAGCAGAACCTCGCCACGAGCCTGAAGGGCAACGGCGACATCAACTCGCTCCCAATCGTGCTCGCTTGCCCGATCTCGTGGCAGACCGCGTTCACCGTCCCGAACGCCTATAACGGCTACACGGCGATGTCGTGGTTGAACGACAACTGGAAGAACGTCGAGCTTCGCTTCAACGCCGAGCTTGAAACGGCCTCAAGCGGCGAGCCGTGCATGATCGTGTTCGCCAAGAACGTTCCTGGCGTCGGCATGGATTCCATCAACCTGTTCCAGACGAGCAAGCTCCGTCTGGTCGGCGCGATTCCTACGCTGAAGGGTCGCGAGGAGTCCTACTCCGCCAGCGTAGCTGGCGCGCTCATCGCGTGTCCGTTCGCCGTCGCGAAGTACGTTGCGGCCTAATGAAATAGGCGGCGCGAGGTTCTTTCTGCCCCTCTCCTCGCGCCGCCTCCTTCCTCCTTCGAGGGGCTTCTTCCACTAAACTACTGGAGAATCAATGCACACAATCATCAGCAAACGTCCCGGCCCGTTCTCTTACCAGAGATGGAAGACTGGCCCCGGCAACTCATTCATCCCAGACGGAAAGGCCGTTCTCATCAACGGCGGGTCTGGACTCGTAGGTGGCGCGGAATTGTTTTCCGGCAAGCCTCTTGACAAGAGAAGCACCCTGATTCCTGTCGGCGTATACACTTTCGTCGACGACGCCATGCTGGAATACCTCGAAAGCATTCCAAAGTTCCAGAGCGACATAAAGCGCGGGCTTATCATGGTTGTCAAGAACCATAAGATTTCCGACCAGAATAAGATAGACGAGATGGCCGAGAAGAACCTCATGTCCGACGAGGAAGACCCGTCTCGCCCAATCACGGAGAAGAACATCGAGGAAGCGGGTGCGGTCATCAACCGCGACGGATCGGTGAACATCACCGACGCGGAGGAGGATGTGATAGATGTTCGCAACCGCAACGCGGGACAACCGGGCTACGTGAAGAAGCGTGAGTCCGAGAAACGCAGAGGCAGGAAGAGAAAGGCGTAACCAGCTATGGACTGTTGCGAGAAGTCGTCGCCCGTTTTCCCTCTCGACAAATTCCTTGCCGAGTTTCCAGAGTTCGACAACGCGACAATCTATCCCGTTCCTCTCGTTCAAAGGTGCGGGACTCGGGCGATGCTTCACGTCGGCCCAGAATCGTTCTTCATGCCGATGAAGGGGCACAGCCGATGCTATGCCCTTTTCCTCATGGCCGCGCATCTCATAGTCCTCGCGAAGCAGGATTACGACAGCGTGTCCGAAGGCGGCGCGGGAGGTCCCGGAGGTAGTGAGGTAAAGGCCACTATCGGCTCAGTGTCCATCGAGCGCACGAAGCCTAACTCGTTTACCGTTGACGACTGGTCGTACTGGCTGAACGAGACTCCTTATGGTCGGGAGCTTCTTGCCTATCTCGACCTACAGGCCCCCGCCGGAATATACCTAAACACGGCTCACGATTCTGTGAGGGACTTGATATAGAAGGGATTTTGGCGTCATGGACACTGGCGACAAAATCTTCATGTCTATCTCAGTCAATACTAGACCGGGAAAGTTTAGATTCTTCGATATCCGAGACGAACGAAACCGTCCCCGAAAGCTGGACTATTCCCTTAGAATCGGAATATCTGACGAGGACGCGCAGAAAGTCCATACGACATGGGGAGGCGGAAGCGGTCTTACCGTTGCGGAAGCCGTGGAACTTCTGAAGAAAGAATACGGATTCGACCTGTTCTATCCATTGAGGAAGCATAGGCTTGAGATAATGAATTTCGTGATGACGACCGTATTCGGAGCATACAGAAATTACACGAAGACTAGATCAATGGTGAGGATGGGGCTTAAAAACAGGAGATTTCTTCTAGAAGACAAGTACAGCAACATATCGAACATCGGAAAGAGTGGAGATGTTACCAGCTTCAGCACCGTTAGACGACATGACATATCAAGAGGGGTAGTGGGAGACACTATAAAAAGGCGGCTTGAAGAATACGGCAAGTATTGGGTCGAAATCATACGCGCCCACATACTAGGATATGATGGACAGTTGTCAGACGAGACGATAAAAGTCAGAGAGAAAAAGAAAAGCTCAAACGCGGCATTTACATATAAGGCCGGGATGTCTCAACCTGCCGTCGAGACTGGTCTTATATGGGATAGCATATCCTACGAAGTTACCGACCTCACGGGAACAAGCGAGATAAGGAGCCTTCATGAAAGATGGACAAGAGAAGGTAGGAGAAAAGCCGACGAGTATTCCATCGCGGCGCGAGAGGCGAGAGATAGCGACATAGAAGACCTTTCTATAGATAACGTCGTGGCTTATTCCTACAAAGATACGGAAATCCCTATCGACTCGAAGATAAAGAAGATAGTAAATGCCATAAACAAGAGGTATAACGGCAAGCGGATTTATTCCAACACGTTCGATGCCTTCAAGCAGGATGCGATAGAAATAGCAAGAGAGATTATATCAACTGGAAGAAGGGCCGTTCCGGAGTCTCAAGCCAAGTTCTACGCCACACAATCACTGTTTTACCTTCTACATCACGCCGATAACGTGATACTCGACACTAGCGTAGTAAAGACAGAATGGAGGCGATAAAAAATGGCATACATCGACATACTTGCCCGTGCGCTTCGCGTAATCAAGCCGATAAGATTTGAGTACCGTCATGCCATGTCTGACGAGACTGACGAGTTTGGCCAGAGGACTCCTACGTACGGAGAATGGACTTGGACGAGCGGTCACGTACAGCCGGGCATCATTTCTTCCTTCGGCGGAAAGAACGTCGGCGAGAAGGACTACAAGGACTTTGGCATCGACACCTCGAAGTCCACAATCACCGTGTGGATAAAGGGAGTGTATCTAAACAATACTGCCAGAGGGAGGACTTGCGATCAAGTTCGGTATCTCGGCAAGATATACAATGTCTTCCAGTGCGCTGAATGGAATGCCTACGACGACTGGCGCAGGTGCTACTGCTACGAGGATATGGACCCGACGGAAGGAGCGTGACATGAGCGACGCCAACAAGACGAAGTACGAAGTCGTGAAGATAATCCGAGACGTAGTCCTTCGCGGATTCACGGAACTTGGGATATCTGGATTCGACTGCGTAGAGTTTGGACAGCCGTCCGTACAGAACATGGACAGAGTAGTGACCTGCCGACTTGCCAAGGTTGAACAAGTAGGATGGCAACGGTTCTCCTTCAACTCCACGAAAGAGACGAGGCTCGACGAGTGGATAGAACAGCAGTCGTGGCAGTTGCAGATAATCATGAAGAGAAATGGCGCGAAGGTTTCCGCAGACACGCTGACGAGCGAAGACGTATCAGGAATGCTTCGCGTGTGGCTGAACGGCAAGGGGAACGAGAAGTTCCGCATGAAAGGTTGCGCCAGCTTGCGCATTGACCCACTCACCGTTTTCGTGTATAATGACGACAGCGACCTGTACCAGAGGCGAGTGGCGTTCACCATGAAGCTTCAGGTGCCGAAGGAGTTGAGTTTCGGGCAAGAGTACGTCGGCTGGGAAGTCGAGACGAAGCCCATCTAACAGGAGACAGACAACATGGCGATCAGTCAAAAGAAATATGTGGAGATCGGCTCCCAAGTGACGATCTCCGCGCCCAGCCTTCCCATTCGAGGGCTCTTCATCATTCCAAACGGTACAACGACTAGTACCTCGATTACGGCGACCGCTCCTGCTGTAATCACGGACGCATCTGGCATTACCGGGACATCCGCCGCAGACGTTGCCGTAAAGAACGCGGTGGAAAAATACTTCTCCGCCACGGGTAGCACGGGCCTTTCTCCGTCTGACGCACTGATTATCAAGTGCGCTTCCACGGGAACGACGACACCAGACGCCGCTCTACAAATCTGCATCAATTCCGGCGAGCCGTTCTCGTGTTGCACCGTAATCACAGGAGCTACAGAGATTTCGACGTCTGACGCAAATTCTCTAATCGCCAAGGACACGGACAATTCCATCCAGTTCTTCCTTTCGACAAAGGTCGGAGCTGACACGTCCGGCAAGATCGGACATGACCTGTCTAGTGCCGCACAGAGACTCGTGAATGTCACGTACGGCGGAACTGGAACTGATTACTGCAACGCCGCTTGCGCCGCAATGGGCATCATATGCGCTACAGACTACGACCAGCCCGGTTCGGCTCCCACGCTCATGTACAAGAAGGCTGACGGAATTTCTGCGTCGGTCACTGATGACGCTATGTACGGGACTCTCACGGGAATCAAGGTCAACTTCTTCGGCCTTACCAAAACGTATGGCTCGTCCTATACGTTTTACCAGCGCGGAGTGAACTGCGACGGCACGGACACGGCAATCGAGGTGAATGACCTGTGGCTTCGCGGAACCATTTCTCGCGGCCTCATGACTCTCCTCACGAACATGCCAAAGATTCCGGCGAACGCGACTGGTGTTTCCTCTATCTACACCGTGATTGATTCTGCGGCGCAGAAGGGACTCGACAACGGCGTGATTCTTGCGAACAAGACCCTTTCCGCCGAGAAGCGCGCACTTGTACTAAATTATGCTAGAGGCGACGAGGAGGCCGTGAACGACGTTCAGTCGCAGGGCTACCACATCTCGTGCCAGCTCGTCGAGACGGGCAACGAATACGAATGCAAGTACGTCCTCATTTACTCGAAGGGCGACGCGATCAAGAAGATCGTCGGTACGCATGTTCTCATCTAACACAAAGGAAAGGTATAAGAAGCCATGATTGACATTTCATTCGCTGGCGGCACGGTAGCCGTCAAGATGGCAAACGGCGAGACTGCGACCATCAGCGAGTTTAGCGCGGACGAGAATCCCGTCACCGTAGAGCGCATCACTGTCGCGAACGGAGAGGCCACGCTGAACGGACAGGCCGTGTTCTGGCGCGCGCCGAACCTGTTCACCATCAGCATCGCCGTGATTCCGCAGTCTAGGGCCGACACCCAGCTCGGAAGCCTTCTCCACAACGCCCACATCCAGCCGGGCAACATCGCTCCGATCCGCGACCTCACCGTCGATAGCATCACGATTTCCGCGCCTCTCATCAACGCGAGCGGAAGCCAGCAATCCTCGGCGAAGAACGTGTGGACGTTCACGAACGGGCGTATCACGGAAGGCGACCCGGCGATCACTTCCGCTCCCGATGGCAAGATGCAAGCCAAGACCTACACCTTCATGATGGAGAAGATGTCGGCTCCGGGCAAGAACACTGGTCTTGAGGCGGCTTCTGTCCAGCAGTAACAAAGAAACCAAAGAAAGGAAAGTAGCCATGACAGTAGTAGCAGACTTCAGGAACAAGGAATACGTCGAGAACGGCGGCAAGAGGTTCGTCATATCGAGCATTCCCGCCATCGACGCCATGTCCGTGAACAGGGAACTCGCGCCTCTCATCAAGGAGCGCGACGTACTTGCGTTCGCGGAACTGGAGGAGCATCTTATTCTGCGGATATTGAAGTACACGGCCATCAAGGCCGAAAACGACGATGGCTATTTTCCTCTCGATACCATCGAGGCCATCAATGGCAAGCTCGATCCGTTCGACATCGTGTTTCTGGTGACGAAGATGTACGACAAGAACTTCGGTTTTTTCGCCGATGGGCGTTTCCGCGCCCTATTGGAGGAACAGGCGAAGGCCCAAGAGCCGAAGAAGTAAAGAATCTCGACCAGATGATCGCGACCGTCGTGTCGGAGCGGCTTGCGACACTTCGCGAGCTGAACGAATACTATACGCTTGAAGAGATGTACGGGCTCTACGAGATAATCCACGTGAAGAGGTACAACGAGTTGGCGTATTCTAGGTGGCTAGCGAGCAGGAAGCGCAGGGGCGGCAAGGACAAGATGAGGTTCGTAAGGTAATGGCACTGAACACACCAGAGAACGTCACGAGACTACTTCATAAGCTTGTAGAGGCTATAAATGCA
>Ga0310694_10007406_pt1 | contig 10297 bp, 3 predicted proteins | sample 174DNAGHGhighgp2_FD_203884 | JGI IMG/M metagenome (GOLD analysis project Ga0310694, IMG submission 203884) | Sheep rumen microbial communities from Palmerston North, Manawatu-Wanganui, New Zealand - 1742 DNA GHGhigh gp2 (v2) (version 2) | ecosystem: Host-associated > Mammals > Digestive system >... | reverse complement strand
ACACGATGTAACAGGGTCGGTAGCCATAAACACAGCACCGAATGCGAAGCCACCCATTACGAAGTGGTGCCACCAAACCATGCCCTGACCAGTCTGTTCAAAGATAACAGCCAGTAGCGTTCCACCTACGAATACGCTCAGCATGGTACGCCATGAGGCGATGCCCATCCACAGCAGCATGGCAGCACCCAGGGCAATGGCGATGAGCGATGTCTCACCGATAGAGCCGGGGATAAATCCTAATACCATATCCATGATAGAAGCATCGGGAGCGATGCCCTGCCCTATCTGACCGAGTGGTGTAGCAGCGGTGAATCCATCGGGCAGGTCGTTACCCAGACCGAAGATACTGTTCTGAGCCACCCAGACGGTGTCGCCCGTCATCTTAGAAGGATAGGCGAAGAACAGGAACATACGGGCTGCAATGGCGGGGTTGAAGATGTTCATACCCGTACCTCCGAAGATCTCCTTACAGAAGATAACCGAGAATGCACAGGCCAGTGCCAGCATCCACAGCGGACAGCCGATAGGAATAATCAGCGGAATGATGATACCCGAAACGAGGTAACCCTCCTGGATTTCCTCACCCTTCCATTGTGCCCAGGCAAACTCGATGCCCAGACCTACGATGTAGCTCACCAGAATTTTGGGCAGCACAGCCAAGAAGCCGTATGCGAAGATTTCGCAAAAAGATGCGCTGGCCAGTGTGCCGGCTGCCAGATAGTTCTGATAGCCGATGTTATACATACCAAACAGCATGGCAGGCATCAGGGCGATAACCACCATACTCATAATACGCTTTGAGTCGATAGCGTCGTGAATGTTCACGCCACCAGCCTTTGCTGTGTCGTTAGGCACAAAAAGGAAGGTCTCAAAGCCATCGAAAACCGAACGGAAAGCATGCAGCTTGCCACCCTCCTCGAAGTTCGGCTTAACCTTATTGAGATAATTTCTTAATGCTTTCATTGTCGTTATGCGTTTTCTTTACGTAATATATTCAGTCCTTCACGAACAATACGCTGCAGTTCCAACTTCGAAGAGTCAACGAACTCTGCCAGCGCAAAGTCCTCGGGGCTCACCTCGTAGATACCCAACGCCTCCTGACGGTCGATATCTCCAGCAATGATGGCCTTGATAAGGTATTCTCCATAGATATCCATGGGCAGCACCTTGTCGTACTCGCCGCTCATAATCATATGTCGCTCACCACCCTTGATGCGGGCATCCAGCGCATAGTCCTTCTTGCCACAGAGCCATGAGAAGTAGCTGCGGCTCACAGAGAACTGTTTGAAGCGAGGCAGTATCCAACCCAGCATCTCGTCAGCATCGTTACCCTCAGGAATCACAGTGATCTCAGAGGTGTGAGCACCCAGGAAACCATCCTTCGTGGTGGGACGACCCGTAAGCACATTACCATTGATGATACGTACGCTGTGATCTGCATCATAGCTGTTCGACAGCAGAGTCGAGAGTTCCTCACCGACCAGCATATCCACATAGGCAGGTGCTTTCACCTCGCTGCCACAGAGAGCCACACGGCGACGAAGGTCAACCTTACCCGTATTAAACAGGCGACCAATGAATAGTACAACTGTTGGGTCGCCAATAGTCCAAACCACCTCACCCTTATTCACAGGGTCGATGTTGTTAACCTGAACACCAACATTTCCTGCAGGACACTTGCCGTCGAAAACGTTGACTTCCACGTTCTGATAGTGTTCAAACGATGAGTGAACGCCACAGCCCAGATAGGTCTTGGCAATTTTTGACAGAGCGGTGAGTCCTATCTGGAAGTCCTGCTCCTGTCCCTTTACCTCAAACTCGAAGTCGCCTGCCAGAGGCTTGTCACGCAATGCTGAAACGAAGATAGCCTTCGGCATCACTGACGGGTTGGTAGATACGGCATAAGGCAACTGGTTGATATAACCAAAGAGACCTGCTTCGAGCAGGGCATCAATAACCTGTTTGCCATCCATCTGAGCAGGATCTTTCTTACCAAAGTCGACATACTGCTGTTCAGTGTCTGCCTGCACTTTCACACAAAGCACTTTTCTACGTTCGCCACGTGCCACCTCGCAGACCTTGCCGCTAACGGGTGAGGCAAACCTCACTTCGGGATACAGCTTGTTTACAAACAAGGCATCCCCGGCCTTGACCATATCACCCTCCTTGACAACCACTTTCGGAGTAACTCCTTCGAAATCATCGGGTACCAGTGCATACTGGCCGTTTGACTCCAGCTGAATGAGTTTTTCCTCAGCCTTGCCCTGAAGGTGAATGTCCAAGCCTTTGTGTAACTTGATTACATTTGCCATGGGTAATATAAATGAATGTTTGAATAGTTTACTACTACACTTTTCTCTAAGAATGGTGCAAAATTAATAAAAAAATGGCATTTAAGATACAAAAAAACAACGAAAAGTTCTGTCTTCACAACTTTTTGTTGTAATTTTGTAGCCATCAACGAGCAGAATGAAAATTTTGCTATCTCTATTTGCCAGTTTTGAAGATACTGAAGCACATATTAAATATTGTAATATGGTCTGCACTCGGACTATATTTGCTAATTATTTTCACTTTCAGCATACCCTCCGTACAGGAATATCTGGGACAGCGAGCTTCACACATCTTGGCCAAGCAATTAGGAACCAGCGTTAGTATAGGTCGGCTGAAATATGGTTTGCCAAGCCATTTAACGCTCTATCAAGTCAATATCAAAGACCAAAGTGGTGAGAACCTATTGACAGCTGGACGCATCTCGGCACGTCTTGACTTGCTCCCCTTGTCGGAAGGCAAGATTTCCATCTCTACTGCCCAGTTGTTTGGTGCCCGTGCCAAACTCTACCAATGCGACTCGCTGGCTAAACCCAACTTCCAGTTTGTGCTGGACTCGCTGGCTTCAAAAGACACGACGAGTACCAACACCCTCAATCTGCGCATCAATTCGCTGATTATCCGCAACTCGTCCGTCAGCTACGACCGCTATGACATGCCCCAAACAGCAGGCATACTGAATCCCAACCACCTGAAGGTCAGCAACATCAGTTCTCACATCATCCTAAAGACATGTACCGAAGACTCACTAAACGTTAATATCAAACGTCTGTCGTTCAAGGAACAGTCGGGTTTGAACATCAAACGACTGAGTCTACACTTTGAAGGAGGAAAATCCAGCAGTCAGCTGACGGACTTTGTGCTTCGCATGCCTGGCACCAACATCCAACTGGGCGACATCAAAGCCAGCTACCGCTTCCGTGGCGATCATTTCGTGGCACCCTCACTACGCTATTCGGGAAGCATCTGCCCTTCCACCATCACCCTCTCCGACCTGTCCTGTCTCCTACCCTCTCTCAACACATTCCAAAGCACGCTATCGCTGTCCAGCAACTTCAATGGCGAAGGAGAAACGGTGAACGTACCTATGCTGAACATCGGTTCAACGACGGGCGACATAGGCATCAATATCGGAGGCTGGGTCAGAAATCTGCGAGACAGCCTACCCTCATGGAATGCAGACATTCACGACCTGGCACTGTCAGCCAGGACAGTCAGCTTCATTTCCGAGAACCTACAAGGACAGAGCATCCTGGTACCAGAAGAACTGGTACGCATGGGTAGCATTCATATGAAAGGACAAGTACAAGGCCGAGGAGCTAGCAGCATTGAGACGCACAACCAATTGCAAACAGATGCCGGCAGTGTCAATATGAGTATGGCGATAGACCATCAGCACCACTTCAGCAGCCATATTGAAACAAAGGATTTCAACTTGAAAAAGGTACTCGACGACGAGCAGTTCGGCATGCTTTCTACGGAAATAGACCTCAGCGGACAACTGCCTGACAAGGGGTCCCCTCTCATTGTCAAAGCTGACGGCATGATACATCAGTTCGACTTCAAAGGCTACAAATACCAGCATATTGACCTCGACGGTCTCTATAGTCCCACCGACATCCATGGCCATGCCAGCATCGACGATAGCAACATTGGGGTGGTTGTCGATGGCAGCATCGTCCAAGCAGGCCAGAAGCACAATGTCAAGTTGGAGGTCACTTTTGCCAATGTCGCACCTAAAGCCATCAACCTCTCCGACAAATGGGGTGAGGCACGATTCTTTGGCGACATCAAAGCCGACTTTTTAGCCAGCGACCTGAACGATGCCGTAGGTACGCTTGACATCACGGAGTTCTCCATGCAAGGCCATAACGCGTCTTACGACTTGGATCATTTGCACATAGAGTCCGGCTATAAGGACGACATACATTATGTCACCATGAACAGCGACTTTGGCGAGGCCGCCATCCGCGGCGACTTCAACTACAAGACGATAGCACAGAGCTTCACCAATTTTGTGACAACACGCATGTCGACCATTCCTGGTCTGCCACATGTTGACAAGAGCGTACACAATAATTTTTCCATCCAGGCAACCATCCGCAAATCTGACTGGATAGAGCGCATTCTACGCGTTCCTTTCTTCCTGCCCAAACCGCTGACCCTGCAAGGTAGTCTCAACGACCAGCGCCAGCAGATTGTCATGGAGTGCGATATTCCACAGTTGTACTACGATGGCAGTCGCTACGACAAAGCACACATCAGCCTCCTGTCGCCCATCAACACCTTACAATACGACGTCAGTATTACCAAACATACCGATGAAGGTAACGACATGGACTTGCAAGTAACGGGCAGCGTACACAACGACCAGATATCAGCGACAGCCATGTGGGACGACCATGCAGCCGAACGGACCAGCGGACGTGTTACGGCTATGGCCTACTTCGACAGTTCGTTCAACAACGAGCAGACTACTTTTGTCAAGATTGCATCCTCACAGATGACCATCAAGAACAAGACATGGAACATTTCCCCCGCCACCATTTCTTATCGGAATAAGAACTTGAACGTCAATAACTTCTCCATCCGCCACGATCAGCAGTTCCTCAGCGTCGACGGCACAGCATCGGAGAGCAGACGGGACTCGCTAAAAGTCAATATGCGCGACATTGACATCGAATACATCCTCGAACTGGTAAATTTCGATGCTGTCAGTTTCAACGGTCAACTGACGGGAGGCGGTTCACTACGAGGTGTCTTAGGCGAACTGGAGGCCGACGCAAAACTGTTGGTCAAAGGATTCCAGTTTGAGCACGGCAGAATGGGTAACCTCGACGCCATCGTCAGATGGAACACAGAGAAAGAACAGATAGACATACAAGCTACCGCTATCGATTCAAAGGCAAGGACCATCATTGGCGGTTTCGTATCGCCCAAGCGCGACCTCTTGGAATTAGACTTCAAGGCCGATGGTACCAGGTTAGACTTTGCCAAGTCGTTCACTGAGACGTTCATCGACCACATTGACGGCTATGCAGAGGGTAACGTCAAACTGGCAGGTCCACTGAGTGCACTGAACCTCTATGGCGAGCTGGTACTCAACGGAAAAGCCCACGTCAGTACACTGAATTGCACCTACGAAATGCGTAACGATACACTACAGCTGACACGCGACAATATAGTCTTCAAGAACTGTGTGCTCTACGACATCTACGGCAATGAGGCCATTATGACTGGCGGTATACACCACAACGACTTGACTAACCTGACCTACGACATCTATCTGGATGCCCGCAACCTGTTGTCCTATGACTTCAAAGACTTCGATGATGCCAGCTTCTATGGCACTGTCTTCGCTGACGGTACAGTAGGCATTCACGGTAGAGAAAACAGTCTGCTCATCGAGGCAGACGTTACCCCTAAGCGAGGTACTGTCTTTGTATATAATGCAGCCTCGCCCGATATCATTACCGACCAGGAATTCATTGTCTGGGGCACCAAGAACGAGCATAGCAGTTTTTCCCGCCATACCGCAGTGGCAGCGCCAGCGGCAGAAACGACACCAGATGCTACCGAACAGATTGCTCCTCGCGACCTGCGTACAGACATCACCATGCGCCTGAGAATCAATGCCACTCCCGATGCCACCGTCCGTCTGCTGATGGACGAGCGCACCAGCGACTACATCACACTGCGAGGCAGTGGCGACCTGCAGACATCTTTCTACAACAAGGGTAGTTTTAATATGTATGGCACCTATCGCATCAGCGAAGGAACCTACGGCATCACCATACAAAACATCATCAAGAAGAACTTTGTCTTCAAGGAAGGTGGTACCATCAACTTTGGCGGAGACCCTTACGATGCCCGTCTGAACATGCAAGCACAGCATACCGTCAATGGTGTGTCTCTCTCCGACCTGAATGTGGGCAAGAGCTTCTCTAATACGGTACGTGTCAATTGTCTGATGGATATCTCCGGACAGCCCCGCGCCCCCATCATCGGGTTCGATCTGGATATTCCCAATGTCAACTCTGACGAGAAACAGATGTTGCGTTCCATCATCAACAGTGAGGACGAAATGAATCAGCAAGTTATCTACCTGCTGGCGGTAGGCCGTTTCTATCCGCAAGGAGCCAACAATGCCAGCGACGAAGAAACTGCCGGACGGAGCAAAACCTCACTGGCCATGCAGAGTCTGCTGTCGGGTACGCTGAGCAGCCAGCTTAACGACGTCTTGAACCGCGTCATCAAGAGCAACAACTGGTCGTTTGGTGCCAACATCTCTACTGGAGACGAAGGCTGGAACAATGCTGAATATGAGGGCATTATCAACGGACGACTACTCAACAACCGACTACTCATCAACGGACAGTTCGGCTATCGCGACGGCACAACGGCCACAAGTGGCAGTTCGACAAAAACCGCCAGTGCTACCCCATCGTTCATCGGCGACTTCGACATCCGCTATCTGTTGCTGCCCAATGGTAATTTAGCCCTCAAGGTTTACAACCAGACCAACGACCGCTATTTTACCAAGTCGAGCCTCAACACACAAGGCATTGGTATTATTATGCAGAAAGACTTTAATGGACTGCACGACCTACTGACGACCAAGAAAAAGAAGGAGAAGAAAGTTAAAAATCCATAAATCTTTAACTCTTCCAACTTCTTCCTTCTTACATCTCACCTCTTTTTCGTACCTTTGCAACCCAATTGCGCGCACATGCGCAAAATAGGAGCCGGAACAGGCGCTGACTTCTATCTATTATTAACCCTTTAAAATACGGTCTGGTAAACGTCTGTTCAGGCCATCGCCCATCGAGAGATTGGGCAACACATTATTTATAATATGTCAGAATTAACAAAGAACGTCCAGCCATTACAGGACTTCGACTGGGATCAGTTTGAGAATGGCACGACAGCAAATGTCAGCAAGGAAGAGCTCGACAAGGCTTATGACGAGACCCTTAACAAGGTCAGCGAGCATCAGGTTGTTGACGGTACTGTCATCAGCGTCGACAAGAAAGAGGTAGTCGTTAACATCGGCTACAAGAGCGACGGTATCATCCCTGCCAGCGAGTTCCGCTACAACCCCGACCTGAAGGCCGGCGACGTAGTAGAGGTTTACGTTGAGAACGCAGAGGACAAGAAAGGCCAGCTCGTACTGAGCCACAAGAAAGCCCGCATGTCTAAGAGCTGGGAGCGCGTCAACGCTGCTCTTGAGGCTCAGGAGATCATCCAGGGCTACATCAAGTGCCGCACGAAGGGCGGTATGATTGTTGATGTATTCGGCATCGAGGCCTTCCTGCCCGGTAGCCAGATCGACGTTCATCCCATACGCGACTACGACCAGTTCGTTGGCAAGACCATGGAGTTCAAGGTTGTCAAGATCAACCAGGAGTTCCGCAACGTAGTTGTTTCTCACAAGGCTCTCATCGAGGCTGAGCTCGAGGCCCAGAAGCAGGAGATCATCGGCAAGCTGGAGAAGGGCCAGATCCTCGAGGGTGTTGTTAAGAACATCACCAGCTACGGTGTATTCGTTGACCTCGGTGGTGTTGACGGACTCATCCACATCACAGACCTCTCTTGGGGCCGCGTAGACGATCCTCACAAGGTAGTAGAGCTCGACCAGAAAATCAACGTTGTTATCCTCGACTTCGACGAGGAGAAGAAGCGCATCGCTCTCGGTCTGAAGCAGCTCACTCCTCATCCTTGGGATGCTCTGGATCCTAACCTCAAGGTTGGCGACCACGTGAAGGGTAAGGTAGTCGTTATCGCTGACTACGGTGCATTCGTTGAGATTCAGCCTGGTGTTGAGGGTCTTATCCACGTTTCTGAGATGTCTTGGAGCCAGCACCTGCGTTCAGCTCAGGAGTTCCTGAAGGTTGGCGACGAGATCGAGGCAGTCATCCTGACTCTCGACCGCGACGAGCGCAAGATGTCACTCGGCATCAAGCAGCTGAAGGAAGATCCTTGGGAGGCTATCGAGGTGAAGTATCCTGTTGGCAGCAAGCACACCGCTCGCGTACGCAACTTCACTAACTTCGGTGTATTTGTAGAGCTCGAGGAAGGTGTTGACGGTCTGATCCACATCAGCGACCTCAGCTGGACCAAGAAGGTTAAGCATCCTTCAGAGTTCACTCAGGTTGGTGCTGAGATCGACGTTATCGTTCTCGACATCGACAAGGAGAACCGCCGTCTCTCTCTCGGTCACAAGCAGCTCGAGGACAATCCTTGGGATGTATTCGAGGAGCAGTACACTGTTGGTTCTATCCACGAGGGTAAGATCACTGAGCTGCTCGAGAAGGGCGCAGTTGTATCTCTCGCTGAGAACGTTGAGGGCTTCGCTACTCCTAAGCACCTGCAGAAGGAGGATGGTTCACAGGCTCAGGCCGGTGAGGTTCTGCCCTTCAAGGTTATCGAGTTCAACAAGGACTCTAAGCGCATCATCCTGTCTCACAGCCGTACCTTCGAGGATCCTCAGCGTGAGGAGAAGAAGGCCGCTGCCAAGAAGGCTCGCGCTCCAAAGGCTGACACTCCAAAGATTGAGAATGTTGCTGCCAGCACCACACTGGGCGACATCGACGTTCTTGCTCAGCTGAAGGCTCAGATGGAGAAAGGCGAATAATTCGCGCATATATATTAAGGTGTAGGGAAGACAGCAGTGTCTTCCCTACATTTTTTTTAAGAAAAATGAGAAATCCTTTTGCTATTTCTCATTTTCTTCGTACCTTTGCAGCCCAGAATGAAACCAACAAACACAGCAAACGATATGACAAAAAAACTCAAGAAGGTGTTGGTCTTAGGTTCTGGCGCCTTAAAAATCGGACAGGCTGGTGAGTTTGACTATTCTGGCTCCCAAGCTCTCAAAGCACTCCGCGAAGAAGGTATTTCCTCAGTTTTGGTAAATCCTAACATCGCGACCATCCAAACTTCCGAAGGTATAGCCGACAAGGTCTATTTCCAACCCGTTACCACCCACTTCGTTACAGAAATCATTAAGAAAGAACGGCCCGATGGCATTCTGTTGGCCTTTGGCGGCCAGACCGCTCTGAACTGCGGTACAGAACTGTATCAGAAAGGCATTCTTAAAGAATATGGCGTCGAGGTCCTTGGAACAAGTGTTGAAGCTATTATGAACACTGAGGATCGCGACCTTTTTGTAAAGAAGCTGGACGAGATTGAGCTGAAGACTCCTGTCAGCCATGCCGTAGAGAACATGGACGACGCCCTGAAGGCAGCCCACGAGATTGGTTTCCCCATCATGATTCGTTCAGCCTATGCGCTGGGTGGTCTGGGCTCAGGTATCTGTCCTGACGAGAAGGCCTTCAAGGAATTGGCCGAGAGCGCCTTCACCTTTGCTCCTCAGATTCTTGTAGAAGAGTCGCTGAAGGGCTGGAAGGAGATTGAGTTCGAGTGCATCCGCGATGCCAACGACCACTGCTTCACCGTAGCTTCTATGGAGAACTTCGACCCACTGGGCATCCACACGGGTGAGTCCATCGTCGTCGCTCCTACCTGTTCACTTAAACCCGAGCAGGTCAAGATGCTGCAGGACATCACCATCAAGTGCGTACGTCACTTAGGCATCGTCGGTGAGTGCAACATCCAGTTTGCCTTCAATGCCGAGACCAACGACTACCGCATCATCGAGATCAACGCTCGTCTGAGCCGTTCTTCAGCACTGGCTTCTAAGGCTACGGGCTATCCCCTCGCCTTCGTCGCTGCCAAGATTGCGCTGGGTTACACCCTCGACCAGATTGGCGAGATGGGAACCACCTCGTCAGCCTACGTTGCTCCCTCGTTGGACTACATGATTTGTAAGATTCCTCGTTGGGACCTCACCAAGTTTGCCGGTGTCAGCCGTCAGATTGGTTCCAGCATGAAGTCCGTAGGTGAGATTATGTCTATCGGCCGCTCTTTCGAAGAGATGATTCAGAAGGGTCTGCGCATGATT
>Ga0310694_10007405_pt1 | contig 10298 bp, 5 predicted proteins | sample 174DNAGHGhighgp2_FD_203884 | JGI IMG/M metagenome (GOLD analysis project Ga0310694, IMG submission 203884) | Sheep rumen microbial communities from Palmerston North, Manawatu-Wanganui, New Zealand - 1742 DNA GHGhigh gp2 (v2) (version 2) | ecosystem: Host-associated > Mammals > Digestive system >... | reverse complement strand
TCGATCTGGTCCGGGAACACGAACCGTCCGTCGGTGTCCTCGACCGTCCAGCCGGAGACCGCGCCGTAGGTGGGCTCCTGGGTGATCTTCATCGACCCGGTATTGGATCCGGCCGTGAAGGACACGCTGGCGAAGCGGTAGCCGAAGCCCTCGTGCTTGTCGACGGTGACGACCAGGACACCTTCATTCTCCTCGTCCATCTCGCAGTGGACCCAGGGCTGGTCGGCGGTCACGTTGACCGTCATATTGGCTTTGAAGCCATACCGCATCGTCGTGCCGGCACTGGCCACGGTCACATCCTCCATCTTCATGCCGTCGAAGATTTCACCGTACTGGTGGACCGTGACGTAGGTCTTTTCGGAACCGGCCTGGATGGTAAGGCGGGAATAACGGCTCTGGGGGTTCGGATTCAGTTCGGAGACCGTCACCGTGATGGTGTTTCCGTTGACGGACGTCTGAACCCACGGCCGCTCCGAAGTCACGGAGACGGTCCCGTCGGCCTCGACCACGATGGTACCCTCACCTCCTTCGACGCCGAAGACGACGTTGGACGAGACGACCTTGAGCGCCGGCTTCTTGACCTCGACCGGCTGCTCTCGCCGGCAGGCGGAAAGCAGGAGCAGGGCGGACAGGGCCGCAAAGATAAGATAGATATACTTTTTCATGGCTCGTCGTTATTTCTTGACAATTTTCGTAAGGTACCGCAGGTAGCCGCTGCCCGAATAGAAAGACCATTCTCCGGTCCCCATCTGGCCGACGCGGGTGCCCGCATTCGTGAACTGGTACATGATGAAGCCCGTGCACTCATTGGACCAGAGACCGTTGTCCTTGAAATTGACCGTGAACGGATCGGAGTCAATCTCCCAGAGACCGATCATACCCTTGTCAGCGTCATAGGAGACCTTTCCGGCAGGCGTGTTGTTGCAGGAGAGCTGGTAGTAATACCCGGGGCTCGTGCCCACCACCTGGGCCAGGATGCTCATGGTTCCCGTGGAAAGATCGTACGTTCCGACCACATCGTGGTCGTGGACCATACCCGAAATCCAGTAACTCTTGTTGCGGACGTTCTCGGTAATGGTAATGTCGAACGTACTGACTATCTTGTTGTTGTAGTCCGTGGCCGTCTTGTAGTAATACAGCGTGTATTCGCCCGGGAAACTGTCATAAGGCTGCCAGTAGTCCGGCAGCTTGCCCTGGAGGACGTCGCTGCCATAGGCGAAGGTCTTGTTGTCGTAGTTCCAGACGAGTTCATCGAACTCGACACCGCCCAGGGTCACCGGCCTGTAGAACTTGATGCCCGTGGGGGTATACGCGAAGGCGGTCTTATGCGTTTCATCGGCCTGGAAGCCTTCTCCCTCGCCGGAACCCAGTTTCAATTCAATCTGACGGTTGTTCAGATTCACCAAGAACTGGGCGTCCTTGCCGGCGAACTTGCCTTCGAACGTACTGACGCCGAATGTCTCCGCCGTATGGGCCGACTGGGCGGCGAATTCCTCCGGAGACGTCGACGAAGGCAGCGGATACATCATGTAGTAGTTGCCGGAGCGCTTGCCGCGGAGGACGATCTTGTCGGCGGAATAGCTCAGGATCTTGAAGCCGATATCCCCCTGGTGCGCCTTGTAGTACGTGCTGCCCTTCAGGCCGTAGATGTTATCGGTAGAACCGGCCGGCGTGGCGAAGTAATACAGGTTGTAATTGAAGGTATCGAAGTTCAGGATGGGACCGTCATCGGTACTCATGCTGTACAGGGACGTGCTGCCCCCCTCGAAGATTTCCGTCCACGCGGTCACTTCCGTATCGGTGAAGACCAGCGTGTAGACGAAACCACCGATTTCCTGGGAGTTGCGTTCCTTGCCCGGGCCGTTGGGATAATAGTACATCACCCAGCCGTTCGGCGCATCCACCAGCAGTTTCTGGGTCTCGCCCAGATACTTGGTGATACGGGCGGAGGCGGAATCCTCGAAGATCCGCTCCTCATCCTTCACGCAGGACAGCAGCGCCGCCGAAGCGAGGACGAGGGCCATCAGATATGTGAAAAATCTTTTCATACGGATTGCTTCTTAAGGGTTAGTTGATTTCCAGGGAAGTAAGGTCCACTTTCCCCTCGATCACGTCTTTCTGCCGGCGCAGGACCGCATCCCGCAGTTCGTCGATATCGATGTCGAAGTTGTCCATGAAGTATTTCCGGACCAGGTCGATCTTGGCCAGGATCCGCTCCTTGCCGGGGAACGTGTCTCCGACTTTCACATCCGGGAAAGAGGAATGGAACTCGGTGTAATGGTCCTTGTTCTTGTCCTCCGCGTCGAAATCGTCCTCCGTGACCTTCCGGCCCGCATCAGCGAGCCATTCCTCGAGCTGTTCCGCGGTATTGGTCACATAGAGGGACAGCACTTCGGCGAAGTCCTCGCGGTCACTGTCCTGGGAGTACGTGGAGAGGAATCCCCGCTGACGATAGTATGTGTTGTAGCTGGACGTGCTCCAGTCACCGGCCACGTAGTTCGTCGGGGTCACCTGCTCGAATTCGGGCGTATAGTCCTTCGTCTGGTTCAGGATGTGGGTAAACTCGTGGTGGATGGTCTTCAGGTAGAAATGGTTCAGGTTGGCGGCGGAAGTGACATACTGCGGCAGGTAGTTGAGGCCGGCCAGGAAGATCTTCCGGCCGCCCTCGGCCGTACCGAGGATGTAGGTGCCGTTGTTCTTGTATTCCCATTCTCCGGTGTAGAAGAACATCTTGGGGAAGTAGCGCCGCGTAAAGTCGACGCCGGCCACCTCGTCGTAGGTCTCGATGCACACGTACTTGACGATGTGGGCCATCATGATCGAGTACTCGAGGGACGGGGCGATGGTGTAGTAGCTGAAGTCGGACTCGTTCATCTCGTAGCGGTACTTGACCTGGATGTTGTACGGATGGACGTAGTTGGCGTCGAGCCACTTGTCAAAATCATTCTGGACCTGGGCGTCCACGGTGATGACGCTCTCGGGAGACAGCGTCTCCTTCCGGCAGGAAGAAAGCGCCAGGGCCATCCCAAGGCAGACAAATGTCAAAGCGATATATCTTTTCATGGTCGGATGCCTTTATTGGTTGTTTCTGGGATTCGGCTGGAGACCGGCGTCGATGCACCGGACCGGAACCTGGATGGCCCGGCGGGGATCGTCGACCTTCAAGCTGTCCGTGACGGCGGAGAGCTGGCCGTTGCCGTTGACGGCGCGGCGGTAGATCTCGATGCCGTAGCGCTTGATGTCGAACCAGCGGAGGCCTTCGCCCCAGTTCTCGGTGCGACGGCAGTTGAGCAGGAGCTGCAGCATGCTTTCCTGGGTGGATCCTTCCGCGTCGATGGCGAAAGCCGGATGCAGATGCTTCTTGGCGGTGGGCTCATCCCACTTGTAATACTTCATCTGGTTGTAGAACTCCGTCACGGATTCCGGGGTCATGTTGATCTTTGCAGTATAGTAGTTGTTGCACCACAGGTTGAGGTCCTCCATCGCTTTGTCATACTGCTTGAGCATGATGTAGGCTTCGGCACGGACCAACAGCGTCTCATCCACCTTCAGCGGAGGATAGACGGTGTGGGCATAACCGGTGCCGGCCACAGGGTTCGTATACTCGAACTCGTATCCGACTTTCCAGAGGATGGTGTAGCTCAGCGCGGAAGAAGTGTACGTATGGGTGCGCCAGCGCAGGTCGGACGCCACCATCGACGTAATCGGGTCTTCCTTCCAGGGCATCGGGGCAAGCAGGCCTTCCGTCTGGCAGATCAGCGAGGAATAGCAATAATACTTGTAGGACCCGGAATAGTTTCCGAAGTAGTTCATGATATTGGAGTATCCCGTGTTGATCAGCAGGTTGCACTTGTTGCTGCTGCTGTTGTAAGCCCGGCGCGCATCGGTGAAGGACGCGTAATTGGCCTGCAGCTCGCTGTAGTCGCGCATGATGGTCTGCGGCTCGGCGCCGAGGCACATGTCAGCGTAAGCGACCGCCTTGTCCCACTTCTCATAGAACAGGTAGAAACGGGCCGCAAGCGCGTAGGCCGCCTGGCGGGTGAAGTGATACTTGGGAGCGGTATAATCATCCCGGACATACGGCATGCCTTCCTCGATGTCCTGCTCGATCCGCTCGTACACTTCCTTGACGTTTCCGCGCTCATAGGCGGGATTCAGGCCCCGCTCCGGCGCATCCATGTACGGGATGCCCAGGTCGGTGTCGCTGGTCTGGGAGTTGTAGTTGAGGCAGAAAAGGTTCACGAGCACGAAGTGCGCATAGGCGCGGCACATCAGCGCTTCGCCGTACGAGGCGCCCAGGCTGGGGCTGGCGTCGGGACCGCCCATCTCATTGATGGCCTCGATGGCCTGGTTGGCGCAGGCGATGGCGCTGAACAGGTCCTCCCAGACACTCTGGGGCGAGGAATTGTTGGTATAGGTGATATCTTTCCAGTTCCACAGTTCATGGAAGAACTCGCCCGGCGCGGAGGTAACGACGGCGCCGTTGTTGTCCATGTCGTCGGAAATGAAACTGGTGATCATCGTGTAGTTGTGCCGGGAATAAGCCGACACCAGCAGGGCGGCGACCTTCTCCTCCGTATCGATCTCGGTACGGTTGTCCGGCATCTGGTCCAGATACTTGTCGCAGGAGACCATCCCGGCCAGGGCCGCAAAAGCCAACAGGTAATATCTCATTTTCATAAGTCAGCTCGTTTTAATTATTCCACAATGCACACGGCGACGCGGTTGGACTCGGGAGAAGCCGAAGCGTTCCGGTCAGCGCCGAGGGATTCGACGGAGATCCGGCTGGCGGCGATACCGCCGGACTGCAGCATGGAAGCGACAGCCTGGGCGCGCTCGCGGGCAAGCCGATTGTTGATTTCACTCGTACCGGTACCACTGTCGGCAAAGCCCTTGATGACGATCTTCGCCTTGGGGTTGTCGGAGAGGAGCTGGCAGATCCGGCCCAGCTTGAAGGCCTCTTCCGGACGGAGCTCGGACTTGCCGATCAGGAAGAACAGGTCATCCGAATAGATGTCCTTGAGCGTGGCCGCGGGCACTTCCTTGACCACTTCCTTGACGACTTCCTTCTCGACGACCTTTTCGACCACCTTCTCGACGATCTTTTCCTGGACCTGAGGCGCAGGGACATAGGTGGTGACCGCAGCCGGTTTCTTGGCCGGAGCGCCGCCGAAGCCCACCTTCAGGGTGAGGGTGAACTGCTTCGGGACCGGGACGGCCACACCGCCCGTGTTGAAGAATTCAGGATCCTGGCCGTTCAGCTTCTTGTCGGCGTACAGGAGGCAGAGGTTCGTCGCCTGCAGCTTGAGGGAGAGGGAGCCCAGATAGATGGCCTCCGCCCACTTCTTCGGGAAGTCGTAGCTGAGGGAGACCTCCTTGAGGCGGACGAAATCACCCCGGGCGATACGCTCCGTGGAATAGTTGTAGGCGTTGTAGGCGTAGCTGAGCGAGGTGTAGGTATTGCTCTGCATCCGGCTGGCGATGGTCGGGATCGTGGTATAAGCCTCGTCGCCCGGGACCACCCAGCGGTTGGCGAATTCCTTCGGCGTGGAGGTCAGGTCGGAATACCGGTACTTGAACACCGGGTCCAGCCGGACCACGTTGCCGAACGAGCCCGTGATGAAGACATTCAGGCGCAGGCCCTTCCACTCGAACGTGTTACCGATGGAACCGACGCCGGTCGGATCGGCCGTACCGGAATACTCCAGGAAGTTGAGGGCGTCGCTGCCGCTGGTGGTGGACAGCTGGAAGTTGATGCCCGTGACGGTCTCCTTGCCGTCGGTGTTGATGAACTTCGGAAGGCCTTCCTCGTTCAGGCCGGCGAACGGGATGGAGAAGATGGAGTGGTTCGCATAGCCTTCCATCGCGAAGCCGCTGCCCTTCACCAGGTCGATGACGCGCTTGGTGCTGTACAGCGAGGTGACCATGTTGTGGGAGTGCGACCAGATGAAGTTGGTCGTCCACTTGAAATCGCGCGTGCGGACATTGATCGTGGACAGGGACAGTTCGTAACCGCCGGAAGTCATGCTCGCGACGTTACCGTACTTGGAGACTTCACCGCCGAGACCCATCGTGTTGACGATACCGATCAGGTCGTAGTTGTTACGCTTGTACCAGTCGCCCGTGAAGTTGACCCGGTTGTCGAAGAAGCCCAGTTCCGCGCCGATGTTCAGCTCGTGCTTCTTCTCGAAGGTGAGATCCGGGTTCGCGAGGCTGGAGATGTTCAGCGCCGTCTCATTGTCGCCGGTGCCGGGACGCCAGTGGTTGGCCGCCCGGATGACGACGGCGGAGTTGGTGACCCAGGACGGGCCGCTTTCCGCAGTCAGGGAGTAGGAAGCCTTGAGGACGGCGTGGGAAAGGTACGGCTGCAGGGAGCGCATCCAGGGTTCGTCGGAAATGTTCCAACGGCCGGACACGTTCCAGGTCGGGAGCCAGCGGGCGGTACGGGACTTACCCAGGCGGTTGGAGCCTTCATAACGGATGGTACCCGTCAGGCTGTACCGGTTCATCAGGGAGTAGGTACCCGTGCCGAAGAAAGCGGCGCGGCGTTCGTGCGTGTTGGACATCGTGAAGTAGTCGGAGCCGTCTTCCTCGCCCTTCTTGAAGATGCGGTAGTCATAGTTGGCGAGTTCGCCCATGGAGTACTGCATGCCCCAGCCACGGTACCAGGTCTCCTGGCGGTCGTTGCTGTTGACCTCCATACCGGCATAGGCGTTCACCTGGTGGTTACGGCCGAAACTGTGGTTGTAGGTGGCGGATGCACGGAAGTCCCAGCCGGTCATCTTGTTGTCCGTCCGCTGGTGGATACCGCCGTACGGGAGGACGGTGATCGGGTCGGCATACTGGACGTCCGGATCCTCATAGAGGTAGGAGTTGTTGCTCCGGATGGTGGTCGTGCCCATCGCCCGGTAAGCGAGCGCCTGGTTGGAATCGTCCAGGATGTAGTGCTGGCGGGACGTCTGCGCATACTTGCTGGCGAGCAGGGCGGAGAGTTCCAGGTCGCGGAACACCTTCCACTTGAGTTCGCCCTGGAAACGCACGTTGGTCACGTCCAGGTCCAGATAGTTGCGGTCCAGCTCGTGGAGGATGTTGAACGGCGCATAGTTCCGGGTGTAGTATTCGTTCGGATCCAGCGTCCTGGACGTGTTGAGGGCGTAGGAATACGGGTTGATATCGAACGCGCGGTTCACTTCACCGCTCACCACGTTCGTCGTCGCACCCAGGGTTCCCGGAGCGCGCTGATGACGGTAGGAAGCGTTGCCGATCATGTTGAAAGAGAGCGAACGGCTGATCTTATACGTGCCGTTGATGTTCGCCGTATAGCGGCGGACAGCGCTCTGGAGCGTCCAGCCCGGGTCGTCCATCACAGACAGGGAGGCGTAATAGTTGCCGCTGTCGGTACCACCGGACATGGAGATCGAGTGGTTGTGCTGGATGCTGTTCGTGAACAGCAAGTCGAACCAGTCGGTGTTGCGGAACTCGGCGTCCCGCAGGTAGGCCGCCTTCGCTTCCAGGGTGTTGGGCAGGGCGAACTGCTCGGTAATGGGATCGTACTCGCTCAGGAGCTGGTACATCTTACCATAAATACCGCTGTTCTCGGCATTGGCGATGTTCGCGTAGTTCAGCCAGCCCTTCTGTTCCAATTCCTGGTACACGGACATCTGGTCCTGGGAATTCATGATGTTGAAGGTGCTGTAGAGCGGCTTCATGCGGAACGTGTACTCACCGGAATAGGTCATCGAGCTGTGCCCGGCACGGCCTTTCTTGGTGGTGACCACGATAACGCCCGCCATGGCGCGCGCACCGTAGATGGAGGTCGCGGAACCGTCCTTCAGGATTTCGAAGCTCTCGATATCGTCGGAGTTCAAACCGGCGATCGCGGAGGAGATCAGGGTGTTGGCATCACCGGAGCTCAGGTCCTCGGCATCGATTTCAATGACGTCTTCCATGATCACGCCGTCCACGACCCACAGCGGCTTGGAGGAGCCGTAGATGGAGGTGGAACCACGGACGCGGATCTTCGGGGCGGTACCGAACGTACCGGAGACGTTCTGCACGGAGACACCGGCTACGCGGCCTTCCAGGGAACGGGAGATATCGGCGATACCGTTCAGTTTCGCCTCTTCGGCATCCACCTTGACGGAGGATCCGGAGAAAATGCGGCGGTCCACCGAGGTCATACCGGTGACGACCGCCTGTTCCAGCACCTCGGCGTCCGACTCCAGGGCGACGCGGACATTGTCCCGGGCGGGAACGGTCGCATCGCGGTAACCCATGAAGGAGACCACGAGATTCTGCGCGCTTTGCGGTACCTTGTCGAGGACAAAGTTACCGTCCAGGTCTGTGAGGGTGCCGATCTTGGTCTGTCCTTCCACCGTCACGAACGCGCCGACGATCGGTTCTCCGTCTTCCGCGGAGACGACCGAGCCCCGGAGTGTCCGTGTCTGCGCAGAAGCAGTGGCCATTCCAAGAAGGAGGGAACCAACACAGAGCAGATAGGTTAACAGCTTGGTTCTCATTAGATTAGATTAGAGTTTGGTGAATATTGTTAGTTTTAGGTATTCTTAAGATGCTAATATATAATAAAAATTTTTATTTCACAAATAAACTCTCAAAAAATATTAAGAATATTCCCTTTCTGAATAACTTCTTTTGATAATAAAAACCAATCGGGAGGGCATTCCGCCCTCCCGATCAGTAAGGATATGAACCGGATTGTTTACAAACTGTAATCAATCCTTCCCCAGAAGATTCCGTAGCAGCCGTCCTGCACGATGGGCGTCGGAACGCCGTCCACATTGGGCTGATAGACCATTTCCTCCAGGAAAGTGTGCGAATGGCCGCCCACGATGAGGTCGAGGTTCCGGGTCTTGGAGCACAGGATCGGATCGGTGATGTCGCCGGGGGTGTGCTCCGTGTAGCCGATGTGCGTCAGGGCGATCACGAGGTCGCACTTCTCGTCCACCTTCAGGAGGTCCGCATACTTCTGCACGGTCTCCACCATCGGGAATTCGGGAACACGCTCGGCGATGTCGCCCGCGACCATCGTCTTGAGGTCGCACAGGACGCCGATCACGCCGATCTTCAGGCCGGCCTTCTCGAGAATCACATAAGGCTTGATGTACTTCCCCGCCTCGAAGGGCGAGAAGTCGTAGTTGCACACGACAACTGGCATCTCCAGCGAGGAAAGCCGGCGGCCGAGGTCCTCCAGGCCGTTGTCGAACTCGTGGTTGCCGAGGGTGACGACGTCATACTTCATCGCATTGAGCGCCTGGACCTCCAGGTTGCCGCCCAGTTCGGAGAAGTAGGTCGTTCCCTGGCTGAAGTCGCCCGCGTGCAGCAGGAGCACATTCTCCGGGCCTTCCGCCACGCGGACGCTGTCCAGGTAGGCGGCCCGTTCGATGATGCCGCCCATCCCGGGATACTCGTCGTCCCGCACCGGCTCGAAATGGCTGTGCGTATCGTTCGTATGCAGGATGACCAGATGGGACTTCGGCTCCGCATTCCGGGCATTCCAGAAATAGCCCACGCCCGCGGCCAGGGCCACGGAAAGGCAGATGAAGAGGATTCTTGCTGTCTTGTCCATACCTTAGTCCTCCATGACGACGCGTCCGTCCTTCTGATAGTCGATGATTTCGCCGGCCGCCTCCTTGGCGCGGATGAAGTCCAGCATCACGTCCTTCATCAGGACCGTGGTGAGTTTCACATCCTCGGCCCGGGCGCCGACGGCGATGCCGTCCCCGCCGGAGAGGAGAAAGTCGATCGTGGCCACGTTGTACAGGCGCTTCGGGTCGATGGGCGCGCCATCCACCTCGGCCTCCACGAGCTCGTGGGCCTTGACCTTCACGCGGCAGCCGCTCACGGCCTGGAAGGCCGGCGTTTTCGCGAGCTGCTCGAGCAGGCGGGTGAGTTCACTCCCCCGCAGTTTCGCCAGGCACATGTAGTTCTTGAACGGGAACATGGACTCGATGTCGTCCAGGGTGACGGCCCCTTCCGGCATCGGGATGCGGATGCCACCGTAGTTGGTCAGGGCGAACTCCACCGGCACCTGGAAATAATCGGCCGCCTTCGCGCGGAGGGCGTCCGCAACGAGGTTGCCGATCGGGAGGTCGCACTCGGTCCGGGGATTGTCCATGAACCGGGCGTTGTGGCCCACCACTTCCTTGAGGTGCGCCATCCTGGGCTGGACCTCCATGAGCATCGCGGCCACTTCCGGGGTCGCCCCGTCCGTGAAATGCCGCCCGTTCGGGGCGATGTAATCGTCCTCGAACGCGCCCAGGGCCGTGTCCACGTTCTCG
>Ga0310694_10007404_pt1 | contig 10300 bp, 10 predicted proteins | sample 174DNAGHGhighgp2_FD_203884 | JGI IMG/M metagenome (GOLD analysis project Ga0310694, IMG submission 203884) | Sheep rumen microbial communities from Palmerston North, Manawatu-Wanganui, New Zealand - 1742 DNA GHGhigh gp2 (v2) (version 2) | ecosystem: Host-associated > Mammals > Digestive system... | reverse complement strand
TCCGTTCGCGGGAAGGGGATATCTACGGGGCGACCTTCGTCGACACGGCCACAGGGACAGTCCTGAAGGGATCTGAGCTTCCGGGGGTGTCCACGGCGGGTTACCGGGAGGCGGACCGGAGGTGGAAGGAGTCCGGATCCCGGGACGGGGACGTATCCCCGGACGGGGATCGGACGAGTGAGCCGGCCCGTCCGGAGGAACGGGAATCCGGTGGGATTGAAGAGACGGTCGTCGAGGTGATGGAGATCGCACTCGGTACGGTATCCGCCATTCTCGGAAAGGCCGGAGACTTCGGTGCCGCTTCCCTGGACGACGGGATCATATACAGGAAGAGGAAAAAGAAAGCAATCAGGAGGATCCGGTGAAACGGGCGGCCAGCAGCCATGAGACAGACCATCGACCAGATTGACGGATGCCCCTCCCCGGGGCGGGCCCTTGCCGGAAGGAAGGACCCCTCCGGGCATCATCACTTACGAAGTGGGGCTTTGCAGGACTGAAACGCCATGGCAGGGAACAGGCAGGAGTATGAGAAGATCTATTTCTTCCTCGTCATCACGACCTATGTGATACTCTCGATCAACCTCTTCTATTATTCCCAGCCGGTGTTCGCCTCCGCCGGGCTGACGCATCCGGCGTTACAGCGGATCCTTCTGGGGCTCAGGGAGGGCGGGTTCTTCCGGTCGCACCTGGTGACGAAGGGATGGGCGTTCGTCCTGATGGTCATCAGCCATGCCGTCCGGACGGGGAAGGGGAGACAGGTCAACTGGTGGCTGGTCGGCACCGTCTTCGCCGCCGGAGGGGCCCTCTATGCGGTCCATCCCCGGCAGCCGGCCGCGTACATGGCCACGACGCTTTCCGGCTTCGCCCTCTGCGCCTGGGCCGTGGCGATGGTAAGCCGTAACCTGCACTCCTTCAGGCGGGCGACCAACGACATGGACGAGACGTTCGAGCAGTGTGACGAGCTGATCAGCACCCCCGATTCCATCAACATCCCGACGAAGTACCAGTACCAGCGCAAGATCCACAGGGGATGGATCAACGTGGTGAATCCCTTCCGGGCCACGCTCGTCCTCGGCACGCCCGGTTCGGGCAAGTCCTTCTCGGTGTACAACCCCTTCATCGAGCAGATGGTCGACAAGGGGTACAGCATGTTCGTGTATGACTACAAGTTCCCTGACCTGACGGAGGTGGTGTACAACGAGACGTTGCGGAAATACCCCATGAAGCCGAACCCGGAGTTCGGGAAGTCGGCCGGATCCCCGGAGTTCATCCCCGATCCGTCGGCGCCGGCGTTCTACGTCATCAACTTCAAGGACCCGCGCTACTCGAACCGATGCAATCCGATCCATCCCTCCTATATCCAGGACCCGGCGGACTCGGCGGAGATCGCGGACATCGTGATGAAGAACGTCGCCCCGGGGACGGTGGAGAAGGAGGATTTCTTCGCGATGTCGGCGAAGGTGTACCTGGATGCCATCATCTATTTCCTGTCCATCTACGAGGGCGGCAGATACTGCACCTTCCCGCACGTGATCGAACTGATGAGCATCGACTACAGGAAGATCTTCGCCATCCTTTCGACCTGTGAGCAGCTCGAGACGAAGATCAAGCCGTTCGCGTCCGCACTGGAGGCGGGGGCGCAGGACCAGCTGCAGGGCCAGATCGCCTCGGCGACCATCCCGCTCAACAAGATGGCCTCCCCGGCCCTGTACTGGGTCCTTTCCGGTGATGACTTCCGGCTCGACCTGAACAACCCGGACGACCCCAAGACGATCTGCATCGGCAACGACCCGGACCGGCAGCAGATCTACGGAACGACCCTGTCCCTGTTCACTTCCCGGATGTTCAAACTCATCAACCACAAGGGGAAACGCAAGTGCGGGGTGCTGCTCGACGAGCTTCCGACGATTTTCATCAAGGGACTCGACAACCTCATCGCCACCGCCCGCTCCAACAAGGTGGCCATCGTACTCGGCGCGCAGGACAAGTCGCAGCTCATCCGCGACTACTCCCAGAAGGAGGCGGAGGTCATCTTCAACACCGTCGGCAACATCTTCAGCGGACAGGTGAACGGCAAGACCGCGGAGGATCTGAACAGGTCCTTCGGCAGGGAGTTCCGCGAGCAGCAGAGCCAGACGCAGAACATCGACTCCGAGTCCATCTCCATCTCCTTCCACCAGGAGGAGCTGATGCCCATCTCGAAGATCGAGACGCTCACCCAGGGGTACTTCTTCGGCAAGGTGGCGGACAACAACGAAACGCCCGTGGAGAAGAAGTTCTTCTGCGGGGAGATCCAGATCGATGTGGAGAGATGGAAACAGAGGAAGAAGACGAACCGGAAGCTGCCGAGGATGACCGACTTCGGAGAGGCGGACGTTTACGCTTCCGTCCATGAACCCCGGATCCGGGACGGCATCCTCCGCAACTGGGCGATATCCGAGCTCATGGAAGAGGGGATCGTGGAAGACGCGGATACCATGGAGCGGCGGGTGGAGGCGAGGATAGGCTCGCTCACGGACAGGGAGGTGGAGGGGATCCTGTCCAGGGAGGCGGAGCGCCGGATCGCGGACCTCATCGAAGAGACGATCCGGGAGAACTTCCAGCAGATAAGGCGGGATGTCCAGGAGATCGTCGAACGGCTTCTGCCGGACCAGGGCGATCCGTTGGATCCGTTGTACGGGGCCGGATAGTGCATGGGTAGGAAAGGACACCCGCCGCAAGGAAGGATGGCCCGGGCCGTCTTGCTGGCCCCGTTCCTCGCACTGCTGCTCCCCTGTGCCGGCGCGGGAGCACAGGTGACGCACCGTGACCTCGAGGACCTGGAGCGGCACAGGAGGGAAGTACGGCCGGCCCCGATCCTCCAGTCCATCGGTAGCGACTCCCTAGCCTGGGACGTGATGGTCGGGGTGGAGACGTGGGATTTCCTCGAGGGAGGGGCGCCGGAGGAGGTGCCGGACACCACGTCGGGGAGCAGCCATGCACCGGGGAGGGGAGCCGTCATACCGGTCTTCTGGGAGAGTCCCGACACCCTGCTCTCGGCGATGGTGGCGGACTACATCGTCCGCCACAGGAACGGCCTTGCCACCGTCCTCGGCCGCTTCGCCGCCTATGAAGATGAATTGGGACGCATCTTCACCCTCCGGGGTCTCCCCGGGGACCTGGCGATTCTTGCCGCCGTCGAGTCCGCGATGAATCCCCTTGCGCTGTCCCGGGCCGGGGCCCGGGGGATGTGGCAGTTCATGGCCGGTACGGCCAGGCAGTACGGCCTCCGCTGCGACGGGCTCGTGGATGAGAGACTCGATTACACGCGCTCTGCCGAGGCGGCGGCCGCCTATCTGGAGAAAGCCTTCCTGAGGTACGGCGACTGGCGGCTGGCAATCTCCTCCTACAACTGCGGACCGGCGGCCGTGGACAGGGCTGTGGCCCGCGCTGGATCGGATGACTACTGGGACATATACCCGTACCTCCCCACGGAGACGAGGGGGTACTTCCCGGCCTTCGCGGCATTCCTCTATGCCTACCTGTACAGGGATGACCTCGGCATCCCGCTGAGGGGTCACAGGAGGGAGAGGTATGTGCTGTACAGGGTGGATGATGACACCACTTTCGCCGAGATGGCTTCCAGGTTCGGGGTGGGCGTCCGGGAGCTGGAGCGGCTCAACCCCCAGTTCCTGGCGGGCATCATCCCGGGGAAGACCCGGACGTATTACCTGCGGATCCCTGCAGACCGCCTCCCGTGAGGATGAGAGTCGTGAGGACGCGACCCGTCGAGACCGGTTCATCTGCATTACTGTAGGAATAATTGATTGGTTTCCTTATCTTTGGGGGAACAAGAATAATATTGATCTATCATGGCTACTTTTTTCAGGATGAAGCCCAAGGGCGTTCTGTTTGTCATCTTCACCCACGAGGAGGCTGTCGAAATGGGATTGGAACTGGAATGCTCCTCATGCGGACGTCCTCTTTGGCATGACGTCATCCTTGCCTTGAAAGGCCCCAACGGAAAGACGGCTGTCTTGTGCGACGCCTGTATGAGGAAATGGGCGGAGAAGGATGCGAAGACCAAGGGATTCTTCCTGAAGAAGGATTACTATCATGAGTACATCCAGAGCGGCAAGGAGGTCGCCTGGATGGACAAGATGATCAATGACTGCCGGCGTAGAGGGGTGCGCATCAACGAATTCGTCTGTGAGTAACGGACAAAGGTCCTTTCCCGGACAAGGTTTTTATTGCTTCTTTTCCCACTAATCTAAACACAGGTTGATTATGGTTTACCATGTAGTCGATTTCCACTTCAACTGGAGGAACTCCTATACCGACCAGACAGGTTTCTCGACCCCGCAGGGACTGGTCTCCCATGAGGTGCTGATGGCTCTCATCCAGGGAGGAGAACCTGCGCAGAAGTCATATCTTGCTTCGCATACGGACTTCGACGTGTGCGAGATATCGAACGTCACGATGTATTATAACCTGTCCAAGAGATACACGCAGGATGGAAGGTCCTTGGACGGGGGACCCGATTGGCAGGGGGCCAGGAAAAGGAATGAGACGTCAACCCGTGGTAATGGATCATTCACGGACACGATCATGCGGACCGTCGTACGCTCAAGACTGGATGACATCGCAGAGGAACTGTGGGGGGTGTCCTTGAGGGGCTTTGGGCAATCCAAGAAGTGAATTGCAGCGTTCAGATAACCATCAACAACAGTGAATATGGAGTACCATGTAGTCACGTTCTTCTTCAACTGGCGGAATTCCTTCACCGACCAGACAGGATTCTCCAACCCGTCGGGACTGGTCGCCCATGAGGTGCTGCTGGCTCTCATCCAGGGAGGGGAACCGGCCCAGAAATCTTATCTGGCTTCGCATACGGACTTCGACCTGGACGAGATATCGAACGTCACGATCTATTACGATCTGTCCAAACGGTATACGAAGGAGGGGAAGTCGTTGGACGGAGGTAAGGATTACGTCCCCCTTGACAGCCGTAAGAAGAGTACGCCCTCATCGACGCCTCCCCGGCCGTCCCAGGCGTCGTCCGGCTCTTCTGCCAGTACCTCCTCCACGCCATCGCGGACTCCGCCCAAGCCGGACACTCCAAAGAGTTCGCCGAAGGAGGAACCAAGGAAATCGAAGAAAAAGGAACGTCCTACGTCAAAGAAAGCAAGCCAGGAAGACGGCAAGGAGAAGAAGGGGTGCCTGTCACGCGCGTTCAACATCTTCGGCTGGTTCTGTATCATCTTTGTCATCATCACCACCATTTTATCCGTTATCATGGGCTCGTGAGCGGGCGCAGGGCGGAACGGACACCGGGCTGACGGCATTTGAATGGATTTGCTGGCATCATTATATCGTATCCATGCCCCTTCGGGTTCCGAGTGGGGGATGATTTCGTTTGTCCGGAATTATCTGGCCGGATCCATCCCCGAGGCGACCTGCCAGATGGACGGCTGGGGTAACCTGTACATAACGAAAGGGATGCCGGTTCTCTCCACGGAACCGGGAGATGCGCCCGGCTATCCCACGCTGGCGTGCCACATGGACCAGGTGCAGACTGTTCACAGCCACGACTTTGATGTATGCAGGGAGGGGGACGTGCTCTATGGTTGGAGTGGGTCGAACGGACGTCGTGAAGGTTTGGGCGCAGACGACAAGAACGGAATCTGGATCTGCCTGCAGTGTCTGAAGAAGTTCCCCAGTTTGAAGGTATTCATATCGGTGGGGGAAGAATTGGGCTGCATGGGCAGCAATCGGGCCCGGATGTCTTTCTTCCATGACAGCTTCTATGTCATCGAGCCCGACAGCAAGGGGAAAGGTGAAGTCAAGGTTGTCCTCCGGGGCATTCCTTGTGCCAGCGAGGAGTTCATATCGGCCCTGGGAACAGAAGAAAACGGTTTCGCCATCTTAGAAGGGAAGACGACCGACATCCTCCCCCTGACACTGAACGGTATCGGTGTCAGTTGTGCGAATGTCTCGGCCGGTTACCATTCACCGCACAAGGATGATGAATATACCGTGATTCCCGATCTTCTCGGGTCGCTTGCCTATGTTGAAAATTTGCTGACCAGATTAGACCATCGTTTCCCTCATCAGTACCGGACTGAGACGCAGAAGAAGATCGGCAGTTGCGACGTCAGTTTATGAAAAGGTCAGAGTCCCTTAATTCATATCTTAGTTGTCGACTCTCTCCCAGGTTTGATAGGGCTGGTAGTTTTTGTTGGATCTCTGATGTTGATCCCGAGGATTCTTGGTGATACCACACAGTGTTCCACTGGGTTCAGTGCGTAAAGAGACAGCTTGTCGCCAACTCCAGACAGGAACAAAAAGGGAAAATAGCTATCTTTGTAAATAGCTATTACTGATCATTAATCAAATTGTTATGCCCCAGTTAGTCACTCTTGGATCCGAGATGATCCGCATCAACCCGTCCAATGGACACATCGAGTACTCAACCAGTGGAGGCCGTACATGGATGACTAGGTATAGTGGCAGTGGCTACGGCCGCTTCATTGACCTTCTTCCCTTCTCCGGGAAGCTTCTGGCGTTGACGGAGAAGGGAATCTTCTGCTCTTCTAGTGCCGGTCGTTCCTGGTTGACAAGGAACACCTCCAGTGTGGCCCGCTCTCTGGTGGCCCTCCAGGACGGTGGGAGAGAAGTCATCGGGATGACCGCAGATGGTCATATTTATGCTTCCTCCTCGGAAGGGGCCACGTGGCTTCGGAGAAGATAAGGCCATCTTTCAGATAACCTGCGCGGCTTTGGCAGATTGGTGCTGATGAGAGATCCGCCATGCCCCGGGAAGACAGTCCGTTTTTTTATGATGCAGTATATCGCTGACGAGGCCCATTTCAAGGAAGTCCTTTCGCGGATTCCCAACGTCAGACGTTCCGTTTGGATCGGGACTGCAGACATCAAGGATTTGTATGTCGGCGACCGGCCGTTCCTTGGGATCCTGGCAGACTTGATATCGAAGGGGAGGGAAGTGCGCCTCATCCATGCCAAGGAGCCGGGACCAAACTTCCGGGACGACTTCGACCGCTATCCGGTCCTCTTTACGGGTCTGGAACGGGCGTTGTGTCCGCGGGTGCATTTCAAGATGATTATCTTCGACTGTAAGATGGCGTATATCGGTTCAGCCAATCTTACGGGAGCAGGAATCGGCATGAAGGGAAATTCCACCCGGAATTTTGAGGCAGGGATCCTCACAGACGATCCCGTCTTGGTGGAAGCGGCCATGAATCAGTTCGATGCCGTCTGGGCAGGATTCAAATGCAAAGGCTGCCGCAGAAGACAGTTTTGCGGTGACCCTATCCTAAAATAAAATGCCCCCCTCTGAATCCAGGGGAACCCCTTCAGTCTTGTCGGCCCGACTAGATTTCCAGCCATTGTCATTCACTTCAAGGGGAGGGAAGTTGCTGTGACAATGGTAGCGCACAGATTCTGCTGATCTCAACGGAATCCCAGTACTCGAACGTGCGTACAAGGCCGTAATATCATGGTGTATTTCTTCTCCAGCAATACCCCGGAATGCGTACAATGCTATTGTTTATTGAGCATTACTTGTCCAATAATACCAAGGACGCCGAGTCCACCAAGAATAAAGCCTGTGGTATTCAAGGATAAAAGCCCAACGAAGCACGCAACTGTAGGAAGCGCTGCCAGGATGTTCGCAATAGTCTTTTTCTTCTTCATTCCTTCTTTTATTTAAACTTGGTAACAATTATTTGGTCTTTCCTCTACGTAGCCGTTCGATCTCCTCTTTTTGATATGCTATCTCTTCGTACAGCTTATCTATCCGTTGTTTTATACTCGCCTTGAAGGATTCCATCTCTTCGGGTGAGACGAACTCCTTGTATTTTTCCAGCTCATCTCTCAAATTCTTCTTTACTCTCGTGTTATCGGATTGTAAATGCTCGAACTCCAGTAATTGCGCCGAAAGCTTCATCGTCAAGTCGGATACCTTTTGCTCTGCACTTTTGCACTCATTTCGAGCATTGATGAGTTCGGCCTCAGTCCGTTTGAGACTATTTTGGAGGGCTTCTGTATTGTCTTTATGCTTTTTCCTCAGAGATTCGTTTTCTTCCTTCAGAGACGATATTCTCGCATTCAACTCCGCGATCTTCTCCCGTTGCTTCCCTGTCCGCTCATACTCGGCACGGTATGCTGCAATCCGTTTCTCTTCATTGGCTATTACTGATTCCGGGATTGTATCCGGGAATATTCTGAACTCCCATCCACACTGTGGACAAAACAGCGCATCAATCTCGTGGGACGCGCCACAGACAGGGCAAAAATCCACTTTACTCATAACACTTTAAGCACTTGATTCTTTTGTCAAACTCATAGACATTGAGAAAAACATTACCGAAAAGATCACTTTCGGCATTGATCATGGTTTCGAAATACTCTATTCCACCCGAGGAATATCTGTTGCTGTTGCCCGCTGTGATCATTCCCCAATTGACACCGGGTAGGGCAGGGGAATCAAGAGTTGAAGAATGATTGGGGACCCGAATTGTCAAACCGTGTTTGAAAAGAAAATCCACGGGGATTCCTCCGCCTGCATTCAGAACTGCTTGACGACTATTATCAAAACCGGGGAAAGATTCATCGAGGGAAGAGTCGACCGAGAGCTCCGGAATTGTACATACGCGGACATTGTATTCACTCTGCAGGACATAAAGCAAGGGCTTATGCTCCACTAAGCATTTGGGGAAGAAAACCTGCTTTGCTTTTGAGATGGGTATTTTGGCTAATTCGGTCTTGATCCTTTCCAAAAATCCAGAAAAAAGCTGATCGCTTGACTCCGCAATACGGAGGTTGTCATAATACCTATCATAGTAGATGCCATTGCCCTCCGAAAATAACACCTGGTCCCACCATTGCCTGACTGCCGGGTCGGCGTACAGGCCCAGCTCCAGCGAAGCAGATAAACCATTGGAAAAACTGTTTTTCCAGCTCTTGAGAAGCAGTTTCCCCGAAGGAGAAAACGCATAAAGATAATAATCAACAGTTGACTCTCCCGGTAGGACGGTCAATACGGTTCCAGAAGACATCTTTTTCTGAAACAACCATCTTCCGAAAAGCTCTGCCCACGAGATCACATCTTCACAGGCGGATTTTCCTTTCATGTAGTCATCATATGTTTGTGCGACCCTCATATAAGCAACTGTTATTTATACAGAATTATCGTTTTCGGAATGTCTGCAGCCCTAAAAGTCTGGGACTTGTATCTGGCATAACTGATCTCTATCATCGCATCGGGAAATGCTCGCAAGGAAAACCTGCCCTCGATATCCGTGACGGCCCCCTGGGAGGTCCTCTTGACGACTACAGTAGCTCCGACAAGAGCATTTCCTTTTTCATCCTTGACAGTGGAATTAACCGTTACGAAGGCGGGAGAAGATTGACTTGTGTTTGATGATGATTGAGTAGTAGGGCTTGTTACTGTCACGAAGCACCGCTTGAGTTCCCCCCCGTGGTAAGCCCAGATGTTCGCTTTCCCAACCCCAACACATGTAACTACACCGTTGTTGCTGACAGTCGCCACCTTCTCATTCTCGGATTCCCACTTGTCAACTGTTCCGGTTGCGGAAAGAGCAAACTTATCACCGACTTTCGCTTCCCGTGATCCCGGGCTTATTGAGAAATCCGAGGACGACGTCGATGGTGACGCCTGGGCTTGAGCGGAAGCTGCCTTGGTTATTGTAACTTGACAGCGCTTAAGTTTCGAGCCGTGATATGCCCATATGTTCGTGCTTCCTACACCAACACCGGAAACAATTCCATTGCTGTTTACCGTGGCGACCTTGGCATTTTCGGATTCCCACTTGTCAACGGATGCATTGGCTGACAACGTTTTTTGTTCGCCAACCCCTAATTGAAGGCTGGACGGAGTTAAAGAGAACTCTTTGACCGTAACATTACACTGTTTTACCGAACTGCCACTAACAGCCTTGACGGTTGTCTTTCCTGTACCCTTGGCTGTAATAATACCATTCTGGTTTACCGTGGCAACTGTCGGATTCCCCGTCTCCCAGCCATCGACCTTCGCACCAGATGCGGATAATCGATAGGTGTCACCAACAATGATCGTCACGTCGGTACTGGATAAGGTGAGAGGACGAGGATTTGGTTTTGCAGGAGTTGACGGGGATTGACTCGATTTCTGGGAAGCCACAGGTGCAGTTGAGGACGATGGAGTTCCCGCGGCATTGTTCTGTGGACTCTTGACCGATGATGAATTCTGGCCGGCTGGTGTCGCCGAGTTGGTTTGGGGAGTATTCCTTTGCGTATCACT
>Ga0310694_10007402_pt1 | contig 10302 bp, 5 predicted proteins | sample 174DNAGHGhighgp2_FD_203884 | JGI IMG/M metagenome (GOLD analysis project Ga0310694, IMG submission 203884) | Sheep rumen microbial communities from Palmerston North, Manawatu-Wanganui, New Zealand - 1742 DNA GHGhigh gp2 (v2) (version 2) | ecosystem: Host-associated > Mammals > Digestive system >... | reverse complement strand
ATCGTATCGTCGATCAGCGGCACTACGAATACGCTCGCAAAAGACGTCATACGCTTGCCCTGTGCGTTGTACGGACTGACGCGCACCAGACGATGCACACCGTTCTCGGATTTCAGATACCCGTATGCCATGTCGCCTTCGATATTGAAGGTCACGGTCTTGATACCCGCTTCGTCACCTTCCTGCAGGTTCTCGATAGTCACTTTGTAGTCATGTTTCTCGCAGTACCGCATGTACATACGCATGAGTTGTTCCGCCCAGTCTTGCGCTTCGGTACCACCGGCACCGGAGACTATCTTCAGCACCGCCGGCATCTGGTCTTCCTCATGCGACAGCATGTTCTTCATTTCCAGGTCTTCCACCTCGTTCAGCGCTTTGGCATAAGCGGCATCTACCTCTTCTTCGGTCACTAACTCTTCTTTGTAATAATCGAAAGCCAGCGCCAACTCTTCCGTAGCCGCACGAACACCCTCGTATCCTTCAATCCAGCGTTTGATACTCTTCACCTTCCGCATCTGTGCCTCGGCTGCCTTGGCATCATCCCAGAACCCCGGGGCTTGCGTATGCAGTTCTTCTTCCTCGAGCTGGATCCGTTTCTCATCGATCTGCAGGTACGCTTTTAACTTGTCCGCGCGCTGCTGTACGTCCTTTAATTGTTCTATTGTGATCATAGGTCTATAATTAGCCAAATTAAAATCGGCTGCAAAATTACAACATTTTTTGCACATATGCAAGCGCGCGCACATTTTTTCCATAATTTTTTTTGTTTATATCAAAAATTCTTTGTACCTTTGCAGCCGAAATTTATATACTATCTATGCTGAAACCATTATACAGTAGTCGGTTCGTTCCCCGTGATTTGGAGGAAGAAGGACTGGAGTTGGAATTGGGTTTATCCGAATCGCCGTTGCAGAGCGAAGCGGAGTTGGCTATGGATGATGTGCTGTATGAACCCGCTAAGGATGAAGAGATGCTGGCTGCCATCGGTCGTTTCGAGTTGGCGCAAAAGCAAGGCTGGAATCTGCCGCCCCATCGGATAGAGGAGGAAGAGATCATGTCTGTTTCCGTGCTCAAATACCGTATGGAGGTGGATGATGACATATCGGAATCGGCTGCTTACACGCAGGCCAAAGGGAAGGAGATCTTCTGGACCCTGATGTTCGAGACCGGTAAACGGGAAGTGAACGGTACGCTCGAGTTATATGTCTTCTTCCGCGATACGATGGGAAATATCCGCAAACTGCATCCTTTTGATCACGATATACCGATCCGGGTCATGAATAAGAATTATCGAGGACGGTATCTTACCCTGCGCGTGGTGCACAAAGATGATAGACCTCTCGACTGCGGCCGTTATTATTTGGCATATCGATGGTGTAAGAAGAAAAATGTCTATCTTGGCCAACCCTTTATTCAGTATCTCAATATCTTGCCTTCCAAAGGGTATAATCTCCAGATGGATTCGGAGATGGTGGGCATGGACGGTATCTTCCGCCAGATGGGACTGTTGGCCAAGCAGAAGATTTTCAATGACAACCGTGTGGCAATGAATCTGCAGCCCGCGCCGATTAATCTGCATGCCGCCGTGATGGGGGAGAAGGGTAGCGGTAAGACCGCTTTCGCCCAGGTGATCTTCGATTTCTATACGCAGAATAAGTTGCTGTCGGACGAAGGCTATCTGCGGGTTGTGGATGCCCGCCATTGGTCGGGCTTGGGTGAAGATGTATCGACTATGGATGCGGATTTCTCGCTGGCCTCCAAAGGCATGCTGTATGTGGAGAATGCCGCTTCGATGATCGCTTCCGATTCGCGGGGAAACAAGAATTATGTGGTGGAAGCCTTGGTGCGCAAAATGCAAGAGCGGGATAATGATACCACGGTGGTGCTGGTCGACACGCCGGAGAAAATAACGATGCTGCTCTCGATTGCTAATCTCCAATCCTGCATCGGACAGATATATAAACTGCCTACGCTGGATATGGACCAGATGATGTCGATCGCCGAGCGGGACTGCAAGCAGCGAGGCTTTGTCATCACTCCGGGTGCCCGGACCGTGATGATGTCCTATCTCTCCTCCTTGCCGAATGCTACCACCAATGATGTGACCGCCCTGATCGACGAGATGATCATGAATATGTCCATGCGTGTGGTCAACTCTGCGCAGGAACTGTTCCAGGACGCCAAGACCCTGAGCGAACTGCGCGAAGAGGATGTGCCGCAAGCGAAAATAGGGCAGTACGACCTCTCGCTCAAAAAACTCAATAATCTCGTCGGGCTCAAGAAACTGAAATATAACATTGAGTCCCACCTCAATCTGGTGCGCTTCACCCAGTTGCGCCAGAAGAACGGACTGAAGGCCTCGATGCCGCCGCTCCATATGATTTTCACCGGTAATCCGGGAACGGGTAAGACCACCGTCGCCAGCCTTCTGGGCGAGATTTATGCCTCTATCGGCGTGCTGAAAACCGGTAAAGTGATCTCTGTGGACCGCAAGAAACTGGTGGGGCAGTATATCGGTGATACGGAGTTCAATACCCGCCAGGTACTGCAGCAGGCGCATGGCAATATCCTGCTGATTGACGAAGCTTATACGCTGGTGGCTGATCCGGATGACAAGAAAGATTTTGGTCCTAAGGTCCTGGATTGCTTGCTCGAAGAGTTGGGGCAGGAGCAAACGGATATGATCATTATCCTTGCCGGCTATCCGGATGAGATGGAGAAGATGCTGAATGCCAATAAAGGTCTTGCTTCGCGCTTCCCTTATACATTCCATTTCGAGGATTATACAGAAGAAGAACTGCTGGAGATAGCGCTTCGTACGGCGCAAGAAAGCGGCTATTCCTTCACGGACGATGCTGTTCAGCGCTTGCAGACACTCATCCATCGGGAGATGGAGCGGGGTAAAGGACGCAAGAAAGAGCGTTTCGGTAATGCCCGTTTCATCACACGTCTTATCTCCTCGTGTATCATCCCGAATATGAGTCGTCGTATCCTCTCGCCCGCTACTGTCTCCACTTCGTCGCAACAGTTATCTTTGATTGAGGCGGCAGATATACCGACCTCTGTGCTTGATGCCGACATGACGATCGATGAGGCGGAGATCAACCGAATCCTCAAGCGTCTGGATGAGATGGTGGGACGCGAGGATGGGAAGCGTACGCTGCATAACCTGGTGGCTATCGCGCGCACCAAGCAGGCGAATGGCGAGGACCTGAGTGATACGATTCCCTTACAGTGGACCTTCACCGGTGCAACGGGAACGGGTAAGAGTTCCGTAGCGCGTCTCTTGGCGCAACTGCTGCATGCGTTCCATCTCATCTCGTCGGAAAAGATGACGCAGCTCCGTATGCCGCAGACGCCCTCCAGCGCTTGGACATCTTTTGATATCGACCGTATCTTGCGGGATACGATGAAGCAGTCGGGACAAGGACTGCTCTTCATCGATTTGGATGATATTGCTAATAGTCATATCGATATCCAATGGCTGCGCTGCAAGTTGACTTCCCTCACGGCGGAGATGCCGGGTTCGTATGCCTTCGTCATCGCGGTGGATGACAATAGATTGAGTACTTCGCCGATCGATGCACCGATCAGTACCTCAACCATTCATTTCGAGGACTATACGGCGGATGAGCTGATGACGATCTTGCGTCAGCGCTTGGAGAAAAACGGATATACGATCACTGAGGAAGCGCTGGCGGAACTCGACCAGCATATCCGCGCTATCTGCAATAATCGCAGCAGCGGTTTTGCCAATGCGCGTACGATCAAGCATATCTATATAGCCGTCACTTCAGCGGCTGAATTGCGGCAGAGCGGTGCTGTACAACCAGTTGTTTCTCAGGAGGATGTGCAGTCTATCAAGTGGAAAAAACTCAATTCGAACCGTATCGGTTTTGGTGCATAGATGAGACGCAAGGAACGCATATTATTTGTCTGCCACGGGAATATATGCCGTTCGCCGATGGCGGAGTATATCTTCAAGCATCTCGTGCACCAAGCCGGGCTGGATGAGCGTTTTGAGATCGCTTCGGCCGGCGTGTCGGATGAGGAGCACGGCAATGATATCTACCCGCCTGCCAAACTCAAACTGCACGAGCATGGCATCCCCTTTGGTCCGCATCGGGCGCATAAGATGACGCAGGAGGAATATGAGTATTTCGATAAGATCATCTGTGCCGATTATAATAATCTGACCTATATCCCGCGTATCGGGCATGTGGAGTATGACGATGTGATGGAGTATTATGACCCGGGTGAGAAAGAATCGCTGATGATGCAGTGGGTGGACGAGCAGCGCGATGTCTCCGACCCTTGGTACACCCGCGATTTCGATGCCGCTTACCGCGATATCTATCGCGCCTGCCAAGCCATCCTCAAAAGCTATATCGAAACCTTTGAATTCAGAAAAACCATAGGAGATGAGTAAACATAGAGACATAGTCGTTTTTTGGATAGATGAAGCTCCGCTTCAGGATTTCTCGGAGCGCTTGGCGAATGCCGGGATGCAGGTCTTTCATGCCGATAATTATGTGGACGGCATCCAATGGCTCTCCAATCCAAAGAATATCGCTATGTGCGATGCGGTCATTCTTGATGTGAACTGTAAGATCCACCATTCCGATGAACAGGAGTCGCCCGATTCGTTCCGCGATTATGCCTATCGTGTGCTTAACCGCTGTGAGGGCGAGGACAAACATATCCCTTGGTTCGTTTTTACCAATAGTAGCGGATATGTCGATGCGCTCTTGAGTGCTATTCCTATGCGTGAATGGACCCGGAAACAGTTCTATAAAAAAGATACGGACCAACAAGCCCTTATCAATGACATCCGCGAACTGACCAAGCATTCCGATAATGTGGCATTGCGGGAGAGATATGCCGGTATCTTCGATCTCTGCGACGATGAGGCGACCTGCGCACGCTTGTTCGATATCCTTCGGAAAATCGATGAACCGGACTGTGCGACCGATACAACGCTTTTCAATGCCTTACGCAAGATGTTGGCTTTTGCCGTCTCGTATGGTCGGGCACACGGACTCTTCTCAACCGATGTCGATTCGGCGTACGAAGCGCTGAAAAGACTGCGCGAAATACATGAATTAGACCCGCAAACAGTGTCTTCGTATATTGTCACGAACTTTGAATCACTATATGACTCGGTCAATAACGGTAGTCATAGTGCGCACGAAGATCCGGAGGAAGGGACGCTCTCTGTGGATGCCGATGTGCTATCCGGCGATGCGCCGTACCTCACGCGGACTTGTGTCTTCCAACTCCTGACCATCTTGAATTGGCTACGCCGTTTGCCGACTAAAGCGCAGGAGATCGAACTCATGCAGAAGTATATCGACATGATTTTTAACAACCCGGTGGAGTTTTACGAGAACCGCGAATGCTATCTGCAGCGCGATAACGATGTATGGCATTACGGCCGTTGTGCCGTCATGGAACACGACCGTTATCCGCTCTCCGAAACCACTCTCGTCCGCCTCTTCTTGGTGCGTCCTAACAGCAACTACACCACCAAAAAACAATACCCCTTCTTCGCAAGGTATGAGATAGTAAAATGAGAAATAAAACATATACGCTATGAATGAACAAAAAATTAAATGGTGGTACGCAGGAATAATTATAATCATATCTATTGTCTTAGCAAGGCTCTTGACCATGTTGTTCGGTGCCGATATGACATCGCTTGACATCTTTGCGCCGGCAAACAAGCTTGGTGATTTTCACATTACCGACATCTACAATGTAGTTGAGATTAACAATATCAACGAGGTCGGCGGCCGTAAGAAGAGCGATGATGTGGTAATAGTAAGTATTGATCAATTAGGACGTGAAGAGACCTTGAATGTGATAAACACTGTGTCTGATATGCACCCGACAGCCATCGGTTTGGACTTTCCGTTTGAAGATCCGGAGCCCTTTGGTCAAGAGGTTCTTAATACAATATTGTTTAACGATCTCATTGTAAGTGCTAACAAAGTAGATCCAAAGTCCTATGAAGTGATTCCGCTATCGTTCTACGAAGTCATGTATGATGACATAAATACCGGTTTCGTGAATATCGATGCAGCGAACACATGGAATGTAATACGCACATTCCATCCATATGTATTGGGAAGGAACGGAGATACAATCCCCAATATGGCATTAGCCTTGGCGCGTATGGCACGTCCCGATCTTGCACAAACACTGATTGCAAGGAATAGGTCAGTAGAGGTGATAGATTTCGTTAGTCGAGAGATTCGAATTATTCCTCATGAGCGATTATCAGAAGCGGGCATTGAACAATATATTAACGGTAAAGTGGTGCTCATTGGCGATACGGCTTATACCCCTGATATACGCATCACTCCTCTGAAAGATTTGATGGCAGGTGTCCAGATTCATGCGTATGCTGTACAAACAATTTTGGGTGCATCGTATATTGACATGTGGCCGACATGGCGTATATGGCTTATTGCTTTAGTATGTAGCTTGATTTTTTTGGTTATATTGCAACTAGCCAAACAATATTTAAAAGATAGTGGAAACTGGTTTGTTCGTTTCAGTCAGTTCATATTGATGATATTGCTTGTGTTGTGGGGGTGCTATATATTCTCCGTTTACCATGCATACGCAGATTTTACGATTGTTATTTCGATGTTAGTATTCAGTTCTTTGGCATTTGACTTAGCATATTTTTTGATTGGTGTGAGCAAAAAAATATTTGACATAATAATTAAATACATACAAAAATGAAACGTTTTAGTTCACTTTGTTTACTTTTACTTATCGGATGGGGTGTTGCTTTAGCTCAGTATGAATATATGATAGAAGCATGTGGCGGAAAAGTTGAATACAAGAAACATGAGTCTAAAGAATGGCACTCATTAGTTAAAAACATGATTCTTACCACCATGGACTCTGTTCGTATCCTCAAAGGTGGATATCTGCTAGTAGAATATGGAAACACGCCATATCGTTTCACCGATCCATGTGCGGCAACCATCTATGAGTTAGTAAACGAGAAGAAAAATGAACGTGCTAAGCACTTCACCACGAAAGGTTTGCTCAAAGAAATCGGCACGAATAAAGAGCAGCCACTTCAGATGAAACAAGTCGGTTTAGGTTCTAAAAGAGGAACTGTTGGAAGTATGCTTGATTATGAAGCGTTGGCAGACACGCTTAGTTGGATTGGATTACAAGCATGTTCCGGAAAAGAGAGCCATATCATTCAGGGTGTCGTATTTAGAAAGCATAAAATCAGCGAAGGAGAACTGGAATTCGAATTTGATAATCGCACATCTAAAGACTACTATATCAATATCTTACATGTGAATAAACGCACCGAGAGATTATCACTATGCTATGTCATTACATCAGATGTCAAAGAAGGAGCATGTCTTATAACTCCAAGTGGCTTTTGTTCCTATGCCATGGATATTTTTTTTCCGGACACTCCTGATGATGTATATATTCTCTTTGCTCTGGACTATCCTTATGATTCAAATGCATTAGATACTGAATTGATGTTTCATAGCATCAATAGAGTTAAAAACATGGATATTGATCTCAAATATATGTGGTAAGAGACACAAAACATGAGAAATCGCGTATTAATTCTTATTTTATGTCTATTGAGTATTAACCTTGGTTATGCCCAAAACGAAGATATACACCTGCATAATTTTATTATGCTGGTCAATCGTCGCGTATGCGATCAAGCAGAGAAGGAACTGCCTCTCATTACTGATTGGACGCGATATGAAAGTCTTCCCAAAATAGAAATAATTGGATTTCAGAATTTTATTACGCAATTCTCAGTCTATCATCCATCTGCCGATACGATTTGGCACACTTATCCGTTCGATCGGCTTTTTACATATATTACTCATGATTTTAAACAATACATACACACTTGTTTGAAACAAAAGGATTACATTGGAGCTGCTAACACAGCCGGTTGCCTTTATAAAATTGCCTCCCAAACATTAGACATTTCACACCCTTTCATAACTCTTTCATTAGATTATTACGCGCGAATAGTACCTTCTAAAGAAGACGCCATCTTTGCCTACCGGGAGTTAGGTCATATATATAATACAAATCAGCAATTTGATAAAGCCATAAGTGCTTATACCAATGCTTATTGGTTATTGAAGGAAACTAATAAAGAAGCAAGCGAGGAGATGGCGAACACACTTGCAAGTATATCGTTTTTATATAACACAAAAGGAGAATATAAAAAAGCGCTTCCACTGATTAGACAATCGCATTATATTATTCAAAAAATTTACAGTGATTCATCTGCCCAATATATCAACTCAGTATATAATTTGGGAGTAGTTTATCTACAATCATCTGATATTAAGAAAGCTTCTCCCCTCATCGAACTAGCATTGCATTTGACAAAAAAATATTTTCCGAAAGACAAGGAAAGGATTTGTAAGTGTCATGAATTGTTGGGCAATATCTACACAACCAAAGGGCTTTATGAAGAGGCAGAGACGGAATTAATAAACGCCATTGATGAATTACAAAACCTCCCTTCACCTTATCTTGGAGGTATCTACAATCGTTTAGGATTGTTATATAAAAGTTTATTTGAGTATAATCAAGCACTTGAGGAGTTTCTTATTGCTGAGCAAATATATAGATATACACTTCCTGATTATCATCACTCACTGCAGTATGCTGATGTGCTCAGTAACATGGCACAAACATATATTGATTTAGGGCATTATGAGGAAGCAAAGAAAAATCTGGATAATACTGCTCGTATCTACAAGGAATTATATGGTGAACGACATCCGGCATATGCAAATGTGTTATTAACATATGGCGATTTCTATATTGATTTTGGGGACTATAAACAAGCTGATGAATATATACAGCAGGCATATACTATGATGAAAGACATTTTGCCGCCATATCACTCTTTCCTACCTCCTACGATAGAACATGTCGCCTCATTTTATGCTCAATTAGGAGATAAAAAAAAGGCAAAAGAATATATTCTTGAAGCTATTGATATTCAAGAACATATTTCTGACAGCACAATGGACTACATAGGACTTTTACTTGATGCTACGGAAATGTATATTACCTGTGGTGAATATCAAGAAGCGTTTCCTACCATAGCGAAAGCACTTCCGTTGATTAAAAAGTTGGTTCCAGAAGATTCTTTTATGGCAGTAAAAACATATTTTACAATCGCGCAATTATATTCCCATCAAACGGAAAATGACTCTATTTTACACGAAGCAGAAAGATACTATTTAGCGGCAATAGAGGTTTTAGATAGCATTTCAGAGAATAAGAATATGAAACTCTATGCTACAATATATAATAACCTGAGTATGCATTATGCCACGCTAAAGCAATATGATCAAGCGCTCAAATATCAATTCATGGCATTAGATTGTATCAAGACTATTGCTGGAGAAAATCACCCTTATTATGAAAGTTCGTTAGCGCATATAGGTTGTTTCTATACCTTCTTAAAAGACTATGAAAAAGCTGAATCGTATTCGCGAACAGCAGTAAATCTCATGAAAAATTCTTTTATCGAATCGTGGACATTTATGGATCAACAGACTCGCGAAGCCTATTGGACGCAAAGTTACCAGCTTATAGTTGATATGATGCCTCGACTGACATACTTTTATCATACTCAGAAGCCGGAAATTACACAATGGGCTTACGATACTGAATTGTTTACCAAAGGTGCTGCCGTGACATCGGCAAATATTATACAACGATCCGTTTATGAAAGTCAGGATTCTACGCTCATCCAGCGATGGGACTCTTTACGAGCAATAAAACAGAGAATTGTTGCCATGCAATCAGTTAACGCGTCTCGCAAACATATTGCAAACTTAGAACGCGAAGCAGAAACTATTGAAAAAAGCATCGCTAAGACCAATTATTCTATATATAAAGAACAAGCGCTATGGAGTATTACATGGGATAGTGTACGGGGAGCACTCAAGCCTGATCAAGTCGCGATTGAATATATAGCTGTTCCTTTTACTGAAAATAGTGATAGCACATTATTCTGCGCGCTTCTAATCCGAGATACATGTTCCTCTCCGATTCTGATTCCATTATTTGAGATATATGAAATCTCACAATTATTCACATTGACTGAAGATGGAGATCTTTCATATCAAGGAAACGAGTATGAGGTGGCTCAGCATATTTGGAGTAATGTGATACCTTATCTCAATAAGGGAGAAACCGTTTTCTTTGCTCCTATTGGAGCCATACATCAAGTGGCGATAGAAAATCTTCCCCTTGATTCAACGCATA
>Ga0310694_10007397_pt1 | contig 10305 bp, 8 predicted proteins | sample 174DNAGHGhighgp2_FD_203884 | JGI IMG/M metagenome (GOLD analysis project Ga0310694, IMG submission 203884) | Sheep rumen microbial communities from Palmerston North, Manawatu-Wanganui, New Zealand - 1742 DNA GHGhigh gp2 (v2) (version 2) | ecosystem: Host-associated > Mammals > Digestive system >... | reverse complement strand
GCCGATATCCGAACCGGATGACGGATCGTTGAACAGCTGCAGGGCCAGAGCTACCGGACGCATGCTGGCGCGGTTGACGTAGAGCAATGCGGAGAGGTAGTCATCCCAGCGCCAGATGAACGAGAAGATAGCGGAGGTGACCAGAGCCGGAACGATCAGAGGGAGAATGATCTGGAAAAAGATCTGGTAGTAGGAGCATCCGTCGATCTTGGCTGCTTCGTCAAGGGACTTTGGAATACCGCCGATGAAGTTCATGATGAGGTAGACAAAGAAGCCCTGAATGGCGAAGAAGTAGGGGAGGATCATCGGATAGTAGGTACCGACCCAGTTCAGATGACGGAACCACATGAACTGCGGGATCATCAGGATCTGGGCAGGGAGCATCATGGTTGAGAGAACAAGGGTAAACAGGATTTTCCGGCCCTTGAACTGCAGACGCTGAAGCGCGAATGCAACCAGTGATGAGGAGAAAAGGGTTCCGAATGTCGACGAGAGAGAGATGATAAAGGAGTTGATGAAGAAGGTGCCGAAGCTGTAACCCATGAAGCCTTTCCAGCCCTGAATGTAGTTCCGGAGGGTAAATTCTTTCGGGATGAGGCTGGAGGCGGTGGGGAGAATCATGTCTGTCGGTTTGAAAGAGGAGAGAACCATCCACAGAAGCGGATAGATCATGATAAAGCCGCCGAGGGCGACCAGAACATGATAGATGATGTTCTTGATCCGTTTTTCAGTAGTCATCGTTTTCTCTCCTTTCCTTAAGCATCAAAGACCCATTTGCTTCTGCTCTTGAACAGGAGCATGGTGACGACGGAGACGATGATCAGCATGATCCAGGCCAGTGCGGAGGCATAGCCCATCTGGCTCTTGCCCTGTGCCGGGAATGCCTTGTTGTACTGATACACGGTGTAGAACAGCGTGGAGTTTCTGGGCTGTCCGTTGGTGATCAGTTTGCACTGGGTGAAGGCGAGGAAGGAGTTGATGGTCTGCTGAACGAGGTTGAAGAAGATGGTGGGGGTCAGCATGGGCAGGGTCACGTTGGTGAACTGCTGGATGCCGTTGGCACCATCCACCCAGGAAGCCTCATACAGCTCGCGGGGGATCTGCTTGAGGGCGGAGAGGAAGATCAGCATGGAAGAGCCGAACTGCCAGACCGTCAGGATGATCAGAACCCAGATGGCCGGGCCCTCACTGAACCAGTTGAAACCTGCCAGGGAAGGGAAGACGTTGGAGAAGATGGCATTGATGGTACCGGTGGATTCGAACAGGCGGCGCCACAGAATGGCGACGGCGACGGAACCGCCGATAATGGAAGGCAGGTAATAGACGGCACGGTAAAGTCCGACGGCGCGCGTCTCATGATTGAGAATCAGGGCGACGATCAGCGCGAAAATGACTTTGAGCGGTGTGCCGATGAATGCATAGTAACAGGTAACGGTGAGTGCCTTGGTAAAGACCTTATCGTTTGTGAAGATGCGGATATAGTTGTTGAGGCCAACGAATTCCGGCGGCGTCTGAATATCATACTTACAGAATGAATAGTAGAGAGAAAGCGCCATCGGAATCAACATGAACATCAGAAAACCAATAATGAAAGGAAGGCTGAATACATAGCCGGCGATGGATTCCTCATTGAGCCAGGATTCAGACCTTGCACGTTTTTTAATCGGATTTGCAGTCATACTCGGAGGCTCCTTTTCTACGTGACACAGTCTTCTAAAAAAGGAGGGCACCAAGGCCCTCCTCTGTGTTAAAGACTATTTGAGCAATTAATAGTCGGCAGCGATGTTGGCGGTATCCTCGATCAGCTGCTTTGCACACTGCTCGGCGGTCATGGTCGGCTTGGCCAGGTGAGCTTCTTCGGTCAGAGGAAGGAGAACATCCTGGTTGACGGTTCCGGAGTAGCCGGGGAGCGGCGGGAAGATCGGGCTGGAGTTCTTCTCGACGAATGCGAGATAATCAACCACGAGACCATAGGTTGGGTCAACCTTGGTAACTTCCTCAGCGATGGCAGCAGCGACTTCGCTGTTGGCCGGAACGCCGCGCTCTGCACGCAAGATGGTGTTGGCCTGCGGATCGTTGATGAGGTAGTTCAGGAAAGCAACGGCCAGATCAGGATTCTTGGTGTCGGTGGTGATGGAGAAGAACTGGCTGGGCTTCATGTAGTTGGACTTCACCGGATCGTCGCTGGCCCAGTTGGTGATGCCGAGCTCGATGCCATCAGCGGTAGCAGCCTTCTGATAGGCAGCGATCTGGTTGGAGAAAGCGAAGGCAGCCCAGGAACGGACATCGCTGGAGGTACCGTACACGAGCGGGTTCTGAGCAAGGTCGGTGAGGTTGACGCCAGCCATCTTGTCGGTGTCAAACATCCAGCCCTCGGCAACGCCGTCCATGATGCGCTGATAGTAACCAGTCATCTCTTCGGCGGTCGGATTCAGGCCTTTGTCGCCCCACATTGCCTGATAGCCAAGGCCACGGGCGTAGTAGGTCGGCTGGTTCTCGGAGTTGCCCTCGCCGTATACAGCGCCGATGCCTTTCTCGGCAAAGATTTTACGGGAGATCTCGGCAAACTGATCCCAGGTGATGTTCTGCGGCACTTCGATGCCCAGCTCATCGGTCAGGGTCTTGTTGTAGAGAAGAGCGGGAGCGTTCACACCAGCGCAGACGGCGTAGATGCCTTCGCCGACTTTACCAGTGTCGATGATGTTCTGGGGAACCTTGGACAGGTCCAGAGCACCGCTCTCGATGTAGGGGGTGAGGTCCAGCAGATCGCCGGCAGCAACCCACTGCTCGATGAACGCGTAGTCCTGCTGCATGATGTCCGGAAGGTCATTGTTGGCAGCATAGGTGCTCATCAGAGACCAGTAGTTGTTCCAGACCTGGGTGTTCAGGTTGAATTTGACGTTGGGATAGTTCTCGGTGAAGAAGTCGGCCGCAGCCTTGGTCACTTCGTCACGTACCTGGTTGCCCCACCAGCCAAAGCCGAGTTCATACTCGCCGGCAGAGGCAGGATCATAGGTTCCCACAACCAGCCCGTCGGCCATTGCCGGCAGAACGCTGAGGGAGAGGACCACGATCAGTGCGATAGCAAGAGCAAATAACTTTTTCATAATCAATCCTCCTTACTATTTCTTGAAAAAGTCGGTTAAATTATAGGAAACTTTCAGAGTCCTGTCAATTCTTTTTTGCAATTGTGCTCAATTGAATGTCATAATATTAAGGAAAGCGCAGATGGATCAGCCGCTTAAAAAACGGAAATCCGCCGCTTGACTTTTTGTGTGGAGTGGAATAGGATGAATCCGTGTCAGCCGTGACCTTTTCTCTGAGAAATTCAAGGGAGCAACGGGAGGGACAGGAATGGATACCAGAGAACTCCAGACATTTGTAACCGTCTGTGAAACAAGAAATTACCAGAAGGCGGCGGATCTGCTGCAATATGCCCCCTCCACCATTTTCAAACATGTACAGACGCTTGAAAATGAACTGGGAGCAAGGCTTCTGATTCATGAAAACAGGATGCTGAAAATCACGGAGGAAGGGAAGAACTTTCTGCCGCATGCACAGGCGATTCTGGCTGAATATAAGGCCTCCATTCAGAAAACCGAGAGAAGTGCTGCCTCGCTGACGGTGGGCGGCTGTGAACTGAATGTCGAATACAGCCTGACGGATCTGTTTACGGGATTTGCAAGGGCGAACCCCGGCATCCATTTGAACATGATCACCTCGCCGAACGCGTCTGTGCCGGACATGGTTCGTTCCGGGCAGGTGGATATCGGTTTTTTCTATGGGCACAGCCCACAGCACCGGGAACTGGAAACGCATCGGATGTACATGGAACCGGCGTATCTGGTGGCATCCAGGACGAATCCGCTGATTGACCGGGCGAAGCTGCATTATGAGGACCTGAGCGGAATGGAATTTGTGTATCCGCATGACAGCTGCTGTTTTGTCCGGATGCTGATGCCTGAACTTCAAAAGCGTCAGGTAAAGCTCAAGAAGATCACGTTTCTGGGCGGGATGCACTTTGTCACCAGGGAGGCGGGAACAGGGAATGCACTGACGCTGGCTCCTGAAAATGCCCTTGAACAGTTTGATGAAATTTATGATCTTGTGCCGCTGGATCTGAATGAGGAACCGATGTGGGCATGGGAGAGTATCCTGGTTGGAAAACGTGCCGGGATGCCTGAGGTGAAAAAACTGATTGAGTATGCACAAAGATGGAGCGAGGGACATTCAGTTGAAAGAGATTTTCAGGTGCCACTGTAACAGGGTGATATTGCCGTGATCCGGGGATTCGCTGCCCTTTACACGGATCAGGAAGAGAAAATGGGAAAAGGAATGAGAAATAAACTGCCGATCGGCATTCAGAGCTTTGAAAAGCTGAGAACAGAGAACTTTGCATACGTGGATAAAACGCCGGTTATCTATCAGCTGGTTCATGAAAATGTTCCCTATTTCCTGATCCGTCCCAGAAGATTTGGAAAAAGCCTTCTCCTTTCCACATTGAAAGCTTATTGGGAAGGGAAAAGAGAACTGTTCTCCGGACTTGCCATTGAGCGGCTTGAAAAGAATAATCCGGATGCGTTTAGCCGTATCCGGTTTTTTCCTTTGATTTCAGTGGGGAGAACTATGAAAACACGCCTGTCGAGGAAGTATTGAATCAGCATCTGTCAAGATGGGAGGAAATCTACGGAGACAGATACAGAGACGGCACTCCCGGATACCGGTTTGAGCGGCTCCTGGAAATGGTGGCAGAGATGACCGGACGGCGCTGTGTCGTTCTGGTAGATGAATATGATAAACCGCTTCTTGACACGATGGAGGATCATGCCCGCGCCGCGCAGATTCAGTCGGTGCTCAAAGGCTTTTTCAGCAGACTGAAAAAAGCAGATGATTTCATCCAGTTTACCTTTATTACAGGTGTCACAAGGCTCAATAAAATCAGCATCTTCAGTGAGGCTGACCAGCTGAGAGACATTTCTCTTTCAGCGGATTATGCCAATTTGTGCGGCATTACGGAAAAAGAAATGCATCAGTATTTTGAGGATGAAATAGCGGTCTTGGCAGAGCGGAGAAAAATGACCACGGAGGAATGCGATGCGGCTTTAAGAAAACAGTATGACGGCTATCATTTCCATCCGGATAGTGAAGGTGTCTATAATCCGTACAGTCTTTTCGGCGCGCTGCTGGATAAAGACTTCGGCTCGTACTGGTTTGAAACAGGCACCCCGACTTTTCTGACCAGGAAATGTAAGGACACAGGTTTTGATGTTCGAAAACTGACGGATGGAACGCTGTGGGCAAGTGAAGGAACACTGAAGGGTTACATGGGGAACAGCCTTGAACCGGTGCCGCTGCTGTACCAGACCGGATATCTGACCATTACAGACGTTGATCGTGATGCACGTGCATATACCCTGGCATTCCCGAATGAAGAGGTTAAGTATGGGTCTGTTGAATGCCTGATGCTCGAATTTGTGGCAAACTGTGGAGCAGGATCAGGAAATGACATTTTCACACTGAGAAGGACTATTGAGCGGGGTGAACTGGATCGGATAAAAGAGGTGCTGACCTCACTTTTTGCAAACATCACGCTTAAAGCAGATTCGTTTGAACAGGTTTTTCAGGCGGTCATTTATCTGGTATTTACACTGATGGGGAGGTTCACCCTCTGCGAGATGCATCCATATTCCGGACGTATTGACTGTAAGGTTGAAACCCAAAAGTATATTTATCTGTTTGAATTCAAGCGGGACGGGTCGGCCAATGAAGCACTTAAGCAGATTGACACGAAAGATTATGCGCTGGCTTTTGCTGCGGATTCCCGGAAGGTGATCAGAATAGGCGTTTCATTCGATTCACAGACAAGAAAGCTCCAGGACTGGAAAGTGTCGGATACGATCTGTTAAACCGGTTCCGTGACAGCAATCCTCCGAAGATCCATCCAATCAGCTGACGAGACCAACGTCATTTCCTGTTTTGAAAGAAGGCTTTCGAAAAAGGAACGGAGCAAATGTTCGGAGTATGTTATACTTTCCTTACCTCGCGAGAGGGAATTGAGGAAAGGAGTTACCAGTATGAATCGTAAAATGATTGCGTCTCTTGCGGCCGCGGGACTGCTGTTGGTCAGCACCAGCGCGATGGCGATGACGCCGGGCACCTATGAGGGCTCCGCGCAGGGACAGAACGACCTTGTTAAGGTTGCAGTGACCGTTTCAGAGGACAAAATCGAAAAAGTAGAAATTCTTGCTCATCAGGAGACTCCGGGAATCGGCGCTCCGCTGACAGAGGAAGGATATGAGGGAGACACCCCGATTGCGGTTCTTCCCGGACGCATTGTGGACGCACAGTCCTACGGTGTGGATGCGGTAGCTGGCGCTACGATTACCAGCTACGCCATCAAGACGGCTGTCAAGAATGCACTGGCAGAGGCCGGAGCTGAGGCGGACGCGTTTAAGGCAGCACCTGAGAAAGCAGCTGGTGAGGCAAAGACGGTGGATGCCGATGTCGTCATCTTGGGCGGCGGCGGTGCCGGCCTGGCAGCGGCTGTTTCCGCGCTTGAGAATGGCGCTGAGACGGTGGCAATCGTCGAAAAGTGCGGTGCAGTCGGCGGGGATACCCTCGTTTGCGGTGCGATTTACAACACCCCGGATGCCGCCCTGCAGTCTGTTGAAACCATGACGGATGCCAAGAAGGCCACGATTGAGGCTGCACTGGCTAAAGAACCGGTTTCCGAGGAGCACAAGGCGCTGCAGGAAATCGTTGCCAAAGAGTATGAGGAGTACAAGGCTGCCGGACGTACCGACATCTTTGATTCCGAAGCATGGTTTGCTCTTCAGACCTACGACGGCGGCGATGATGTTGCCGATCTGGATCTGGTAAAGGTTCTGACCTATAAGGCCAAGGACGGCTTTGACTGGGTTGTCGGTCATGGCATGCAGTTCTCGGACAAGATCGGTCAGGGCGCAGGCTCTCTGTGGCAGAGAACCCATACCTCCCTTATGCAGATGGGTACCGGATTCATTACCACTTATGTGAAAACGCTGGCCGGTTATGGTGACCGTGTGAAACTGCTGACCTCCACGACCGCCAATGCCATTATCCGCAATGACGAGGGCGTTGTTGTGGGCGCAACGGCAGAGGACAAGAACGGAAATACCTATACGCTCAATGCCAAAAAAGGCGTTGTCCTTGCGACCGGCGGTTTTGCCGCCAACAGCAAGATGGCACAGGAGTACAATACCTCCGGCAAGTGGGATGATCTCAGCAAGGTAAAGACCACCAACCGTTATGCCTGCTCTCAGGGCGACGGCATCCGGATGGCGACGGCTATCGGCGCTGACCTCACCCAGATGGATCAGATTCAGCTGCTGTACCTGGGCAACCTCAAGGATGGTCAGCTGACAAAGTATCCGCCGCGTGTTGTCAACGGAACGGATCAGGAGATCTTCATTAATAAGGAAGGAAAGCGTTTTGTGCAGGAAGATGGCCGTCGTGACCAGATCTGCCTTGCTTCCCTCAAACAGACCGACGGAATGTTCTACTTCCTCGAGTCTGCAGACGGCGATTATGTCGACATTGATCAGGCGATTTCCGCAGATGGATTCTCGCTGCGCTTCCTTGAGGAGCAGGGATACATCTACGTGGCGGACACGCTGGATGAGATGGCGGAGAAGCTGAATGCCGCCGGCGCAAACATGACGGCGGAGGATCTCAAGGCCACTGTTGCCAAGTTCAACGAGTATGTTGAGAAGGACAGCGATCCGGAGTTTGGCAGAACCCTGTTCTCCACCAAGCTCGAAAAGGGACCGTGGGTTGCCACACCGCGTCAGGCCTGTCTGCATCACACCATGGGCGGTGTCCATATCGATACCGAGGGACATGTGGTGGATACCGACGGCAAAGTGATTCCGGGTCTTGTGGCTGCCGGCGAGGTGACCGGTGCCATCCACGGTGCAAACCGTCTGGGCGGCAACGCGGTTGTTGACACGGTTGTGTTCGGCAAGCTGGCCGGTGAGACGATTACCAAATAAACAGGACTTTTCCGATGAAGCAGAGCGCAGGCTCTGCTTCTTTTATATGCCGGAACCATGACGGGCACTGGGGCGACTTGACAGCGGTTGGCCCAATTGCTGCAGACGGTGATCTTCGCAGAATAAAGTTACTGACGTCTGTGCATTGCACAGACGTTTTTTCTGATTATTTCTGGTCAAAAACCAACGACAGGCATTGCTTTCATCTGAGCGATTTGCTAAACTCACATCAGCTCACGGTCGCAGCTCAGCCCGGATTTGCAACATGTGGCTGCCTGGGGACACCATCGGGGTTCATCCCGGATTGGGAGAGAATGACAGGGAGGTCGGGTCAAATATGCTTGAATGGAAAGATGTAACGGGTTCTTTTTCGGAGAGCAGCCGCCATTGGAAAGGCAGATATCTTGAAATCTGCGAGGTAGCGGAGAACAAAATTGAGTGCAGCCTTTTTTCCTGCGAGGATGATGACTGGGAAATTTACTTTAGCTACGGCAAAATGCATGGTGTATCCTATGCATCAGCAGACAAGGCAGCGGATAAACGGAAACAAATCATGGAAGACATTGGACGTGAATTCGAAAAGAACGGGGATCATCCATCTGGTGAATTTATGGACTATTTCGATAAGAAATATGGTGTCGACGTCTTTCACGCATTCTTTTAATGTGCCTCATGAGATGTTCATCCTGTGAAAATGACGGGAACTCAATCAGGACAGAAAAGGGAGCGAGTGGAATCAACCATTCCAGGACGGTTCGATGGTTCCGGATCTGCACAAGGAGCAGGAATTGTCTGATAGTAGTTTTTTCAAGGTTGCTTTGTCGAAAGAACTGCGTTGAATCCCCAAAGACCAGAAAGGAGGTTTGTAAAATGGGAACTTATTTGAATCCGGATTCAAGGGCATTTGAAATTGCATGAAATTCTGAAATATTCGTCGACAAAAGTGAAATGCTCTCTTATTTGAACGCTGTGATCAATACCAATCAGAGATATGTCTGTGTTTCAAGACCTCGCCGATTCGGGAAAACAATGGCTGCAGATATGATCTGCGCTTATTTTGATCAGAAGGCGGACAGCAGAGGGCTGTTTGAAAGATGCAGGATCAGTTCAATAAATGACAGTGGGTTACCATGGGACAAATACCTTTGTAAGTACGATGTGATAAGGGTTGTCATGACTGACTTCTTTAAGAAGGGAAGTTCAGCAGAGGCTGCTCTTGACAAGATGCAAAAACTAATCGTACGAGATCTGGTCAGAGCTTATCCGGAAGTCGATTTCTTTGACAGGAACGATTTGCTGCAGACATTGCAGGACGTTTACGCAGAGAAGAAGACACAGTTTGTGATCGTCATCGACGAATGGGATGCAATCTTTCGTGAGTATAAGGAAGATAAGGAAGGACAGAAAAAATATCTGGAGTTTCTTCGCGACTGCATGAAGGACAAGACCTATATTGCCCTTGCGTATTTGACAGGAATTCTGCCTATAAAAAAACGGGAAGCATTCTGCACTTAATATGTTTGACGAGTATTCGATGACACAGCCGATGCGCCTTGCTTCCTATACCGGTTTTACGGTAGAAGAGGTGAAAGCCCTTTGTGATGAATACGAAATGGATTACAGGGGAATATCTGACTGGTATGACGGGTACTGTGTGAGTGATTTCATTCCCGTCCCAAAGAGAAAACTATATCGACTGGGCAAATATGAGGAACACAGAATTCGGGTTTACAGTCCGCTTTCTGTGGTAAACGCGATGCGAAGCGGGGTAATCGAAAACTACTGGAATGAAACGGAAAATTATGAGGCACTGCGGCAGTATGTGGACTGGAATGTTGATGGACTAAAAGAGGAGGTGGCCGTTCTCATGAACGGCGGAAGGGTGCCGATTGATATTACGGGATACCAGAATGATATGACGACATTCCACAGCAAGGATGATATCCTGACGATGTTTATTCATCTTGGGTATCTTGGCTATCAAAGAGAAACAAAAGAAGTATTTATCCCGAATAAGGAGGTTCTGGATGTATTCAAGTCCTCCACAAAGAACAGGGAATGGACAGTGACTTTTCAGGCACTGAAGAATTCGCGGAAGCTGCTGGAAGCGACGTGGAACTGTGACCAAGTGACCGTTGCGGATCTTCTGGAAAAAGCACATGATAAGGCCGGAAACAAAACCTATCACAGCGAGGCAGGGCTTTCTTACGCTGTGCAGCTGGCATACTATTCGGCACAGGATCTCTATACGATCATTCCGGAACTGGATACCGGA
>Ga0310694_10007394_pt1 | contig 10306 bp, 8 predicted proteins | sample 174DNAGHGhighgp2_FD_203884 | JGI IMG/M metagenome (GOLD analysis project Ga0310694, IMG submission 203884) | Sheep rumen microbial communities from Palmerston North, Manawatu-Wanganui, New Zealand - 1742 DNA GHGhigh gp2 (v2) (version 2) | ecosystem: Host-associated > Mammals > Digestive system >... | reverse complement strand
GGGCTTTCACAATATGAAAGATCCTGTGGATTTTGATCACACGAAGGGACTTTCGATGCTCTTGGTCAACTCGCCAAAGGGCGAGAATGTGCTCAAGCAGATAGAAAGCGATGCTGTTATTGTACCTCTGGACTTGCAAACGATAAGTGCGGGTAATTGGAACCTGTACCATCCATCGGTGTATAAGCCGATTCGCGATGAAATCTATGCGAATATTGATTTGCCGTTTGAGGAACTGCAAAAAAGGTATTTGCATCATGAAGATCCTTTCATGTATTATGTCCGGCGTTTGCGCCGTCGTCTTTTGTCGCAGGGATTGCGCGATGCGTTAAAAAAGATATTGGGGAGAGCTTGAATGAAGAGTGTCGGTATAATCACGATGCACAAGGTGCCTAATTTCGGTTCGGCCCTTCAGGCCTATGCCCTGCAGCGTAAGGTTGATGAACTCGGTTATGATGCCGAACTCATAGACTATCATTATCCGAATGAGTATCATTGCGCCAAGCAGGGGCTAACATACTTTCCTCAGCGCTCGACTTTCCGGTTGTTTATGTTAAACGTAATTGCTCGCCTGATGCTTGCGCTGCGTTTGAGTAAATTTAAAAAGAAGGCCGAAGAGCGTGTGAATCGCTATGAATTGCTGAAAAACTACAGGCGCTTCTACAAGAAGTTCTTTAAACTTTCACGCTTTTACGACTCAATAGGATCTGTTTGCGATAATCCTCCGGATTACGATATCTACGTGACCGGCAGTGACCAGGTCTGGAACCCCCGTTTTGTTGCGAACGATCCTGTGTTCTTTCTGGATTTTGCAGGGGTTGGGAAGCCTCGCCTGAGTTATGCGGCGAGTATGTCGAGCCGTAGGATTGATAAAGAATTTGAGGACTCGTACAAGGTTTATTTGGAAAAGTATGACGCGATTTCTGTTCGTGAAAAATCGACTGCAGAGATAGTCTCTAGAATGACTGGCAGGGAAACCGATGTCGTGTGTGACCCTAGTTTGCTGCTGGATAAGGGTGAATGGCTGGGAATATGTCCGAAGGAATCTCTTTTGAAAGAGGACTTCCTGTTGCTCTACATTCAGTCCTATTCGTATGACCCGTATCCGAACATTGTTACGTTTACAAAGAAGTTGGCTGAACGTCTAGGTCTGAAAGTTGTTATTTTGCTGGGCCTTCGGAAAGGCTATTCCATTGATGGCGCAGTTACTTTTGAAACTGCGGGCCCTTTTGAATTCCTGCAGCTGTTCCGGGATGCCCAATTTGTGTTGACCACGTCTTTTCATGGAACGGCCTTTGCGCTGAATTTCAAGAAAGATTTTTATTCGGTCGTGAAAAAGATAGATGGTGATGATTGTAGAATTGCTGATTTTTTACGTCAATGTTCTGCGGAACATCACTTACTTGAGATTGATTCCCTGGAATCAATAAAAAATCTGCCGCAGGCTAATACGGCAGATACAGAAGTGCAGAAACTTCAAGAATTCCGCGGTCAATCTTTGGTTTTCTTGAAAAAAATACTGATGCAGTGATAAAGTGCTTTTAGCTTGCCGATGAACGAACGCTGCTTGTAGTGGCTTGTGGTTTTGAGCAAGGACCATTTGCCAAAATCCCAATAAAGATTGAAGTCGTTCAAGTCTATTTTTTCTTGAATGGTGTCGGTGTACTTGAAATCGGTGAATTTGTCAAAAGCCTTGAGGCTTTCGCGCATTTTTTCTACATGGGTGTGTCTTCTGTTATAAGCCTCGGGTCCACACAAAGTGCGACAGGACCAAGACCCTTTGGCGAAAAGCCTGTAGACGGACATTTCTTGCGGCAGGTAACGGATTTTTCCGCGGGTGGCAAGGCTTAATGCGTGCGGGAAATCTCCCACGGGGGATAACTTCCAAAAATCCGCATCGCAGTCTGGCAGAAAATCGAATCTGCAAACGAGCGTGTTGGTGCCCCAAAATCCCCCTCCGCCAAGAATAATCTCGGTGAGGGAAAAATCTCGCTCTTGTGTTTCTGTTGGGGGCATTGATCCTCTAAAGGAATTTGTCCTACAGTCAAGGCGTTTGCAACGGTGAACACATGCGCTGTAGTCGGGATGGCTTTCCAAAAAGTCGATTTGCTTTTGCAGTTTATTGGGGTCGGTCCAATAGTCGTCGCCTTCGCATTCTGCGATATACTTCCCTTGAACTATTGGATAAATAAAATTTTTCCAAAGGCTAATTTTTTTTGAGTATTGATTTTCTTTTTGAAGAATGGGCCTGATGAGTTCTGGATACTTGTTGGCGTATTCTTGGACAATCTCTGCGGTTCCATCTGTTGAGGCGTCGTCATGAATAATGATTTCGATGGGAAAATCGACTTTCTGTATGAGGAAGCCTTCGATGGTTTGTGCTATGTAATCTTTTTGATTATATGTTACGCAAAGAATTGAAACTAAAGGTTTGTTTGCCATAATAGAACTTGGATTTAGTACGTTTCTTTACAAGCTTTCAGCGGAAGCTAGTTTCGTCCCGGTCTCTAATAGGTGGAAAGGCTTTTCCTCCATTACCTTTTTCATGTCCTCGCATGCTTTCCACCAATCCCAGCATGGAACCCATCCCAATTCAATTTTAGCCTTTTCATCGGCATAAAGATGCATGGGTGTGCTCGGCTTTTCGGGGCAATATTTTTTTGAAGGTGGGTTCGATTTGTTTCCAAAAACATCTATAATGCCCTGTATTTGCTCTTCCATAGTGTAAAAACGGACCCCACTAAGGTTGTATATGCCTGTACAATCGCATTGTATTGCGCAATCAATCGCGCTACAGAAATCTTTAACATATAGCAGGCATTTCTTGAAATTAGGATTGCCCCATACTTCTACAGTTTGTCCATTAATGGCGTTTTCTGTGATGACCCGCCATGGAAGTTTTTTCCTTTCTCCGTTAATGTTGTAATACGGGCTTTCGCTCCAGCTGTAAACGGTGTCGTGCCTGAAAACAATGGGTTTAAATCCATAAGCAATACTGTAGTGCTCAAGAATGTCTACGGCGGTATTCTTTGCTATTGCGTATACGGCATGGTCGCCGCCGTTCTTTGGGAAAGAGCGGTCTGCATAATCAGGGACGGGGGTTGGCTGATTAAGGTATTTAATGACGTCCGAAGGAGTTGTATTGAATATAAACCTTTTGCAAGATGTTTTGGTTCTAAGCCATTCACATATATTTACAGTTCCGACAACAATGCTTTGAATGTACGGCATTGGAGATGCGTTTGCGTGAGCGGGCATCGCTCCGGCCAAATTGATAACAACATCTATATCTGTAGGCAACTTTTCAAAGTCGACACTGTTTTCGTTGGCAACTCCGCCAATGTAACGAATGTCTTTTGTTGCGAAAAAACCGCCGTCGGAGGATCTGTGACCAACGGCAATAACATCATAGCCCTTATCTTTAAGATAAACGGCAACGTTTGAGCCGATTTGACCCGTGGCACCAAAAACTAGGACTTTTTTCATCTTGTTTTCCTTTCTTTAAAGATTGGTCTTTGATTCCTTGACATTGACTTTTAAATATTTGCCTTGATTCAAAAGAACTTCATTGATTTGCTCTTGCGATTCAAACTTAAGCACAAGTGTGCCGATGGCGTTGTTCGCTCCTTTAAAGCCTTCAACTTCGTCATCAGGATTTACCCAGATGTCTTCTTCGACAACGTTTTTACGAATGCTTTCGTCTATCCAGAGCGATTCAAACTTTCCGTCTTTTTCAGAATGTAGAATAATTTCAGCCCAGTGACCGTTGTATGGGACCTGTCGAACACCTTCGATTGGTAAACCAACAGAAGCGCAAACTGCGGCCTTGATAAGGTCCACGCCTGTTGCGTAGCGAAGCATTTCCGACAAACGGTTTCCGCCACCACGAGGTGAGACCTCCATAATATATGGTTTTCCATTTAACCCGACACGAGTTTCTATGTTGTAAACGGATGTGTTCATTTTCAACAAAGAAAGCAGGCGTTGCAATTCCGATCGCAATTCATTTTCTTGGGCTTCGGTATAGGTTGAGGGCCAACTGTAAGCAGATGGGGTGTAGGGATTTTCCGCTTTTTTATCAAACCTTTGTGCCGAAAATGAGGCGAATTCCAACTTGCCGTTAATTGAAAAACTGTCGGTATCAGAAGAACATCCTAGTTGTTCAATGAATTCTTCAATAATGATATGTCCAGAAATAGAGTGTTCCATCGCGTTAGCTAACGCGGCCGGTAAATTTTCAAATTTATCAACTCTGGAACATCCCTTGCTTCCGGCAGAATCAGTCGGTTTCACGATCATTGGATAGGAATATTTGTCTGCTGCCGCCAAGGCCTTTTCTACAGAATCGAAACTGAATGCCCAGGGAACATTAAACCCGTTGTCGGTTAAGAACTTTCTGAACTTGTCCTTGTTTTGGAGTATTTCTACAGATTTGTAAGGACCAAATGCGGGTAGCCCCATTTGTTCTTGGACATAGGAGGCCGCAACGACTCCCGGATCGACTCCGAATGACATGATACCGTCAATGTTTTTTTCTTTAGCCACTTGCAAAACTGCAGCTTTGTCGATGATGCTGACGTTGACATACTCGTCAGAATACTTATGCGCAATATTGTTCGGTAAATAATCCGCGGTTATTACATAAATGCCTAATTTATGAGCTTCTTCGATTACTGGTAAAAGATAGCGGATCCCGCCAAGTAGCATTAGTTTTTTCATGATGGCCCTACTATTTTTTTAGAACAACTTCAATAACGCGGTTTGTAGATTCGTCATCCATGTCGGCAAACATCGGCAGGCAAAGTACCTGGTCTGCCAACTTGTGGGCGACGGGGAGGTTCTTGGGGTTGGCGGAATCGAGTCCTTTATAGGCGCTAAATGTGCTGATTAGGGGGTAGAAGTATCGACGGCCGAAGATATTGTGCTCCTGTAGCTTGGCGTAAAGCGTGTCGCGGCTCATACCGTAGACCTTCTCGTCGATAAAAATTGGGAAGTAGGCGTAGTTGTGGCGAACGCCTTCGACATCCTTTAGCAGACGAATGCCGGAAACATCTTTAAGGGCTGCCCTATAGTGTTCGGCTGTGGCTTTTCTTTTGGCGATGGCGTCGTCCACTTGTTTCAGGTTCAATAGACCGTACGCGGCACGTATTTCATCCATCTTGCTGTTGATACCGGGGGCGACGACGGTCGTTTCGTCTGCAAAACCAAAGTTCTTGAGAAAATCGATTCTTTTTTTGGTTGCCGCATCATGGCAAATAAGGGCGCCACCTTCAATGGTGTTGTAGACCTTTGTCGCGTGGAAACTGAGCGTACTCATATCACCCCATTTCAAGATGGATTTGCCGTCTTTTTTTACGCCGAAGGCGTGGGCGGCATCGTAAATAACTTTGAGACCGTATATGTCTGCAATTTCCTGAATTCGCTCCATGTTGCAGGGGGTGCCATAGACATGGACCGGCATAATGGCAGTTGTGTGCGGAGTAATAGCCGCTTCAATTTTTTCGGGATTGATGTTGCCGGTTTCCTCATCAACATCTACAAATACCGGTTTGAGTCCGTTCCACCAAATGGAATGGGTTGTGGCAACAAAACTGTATGGAGTCGTGATGACTTCGCCTGTGATTTTCATGGCCTGTAGGGCGGTGATAAGGGGAAGTGTCCCATTAGTAAACAGGCTGAGGTGCTCTACACCGAGGTATTCCGCCAAGGCTTTTTCCAGTTCCTTGTGGTAATAACCATTGTTCGTAAGCCACTTACGGTCCCAGATGTCCCGAAGCATAGGGATAAATTGATCCAGGGATGGGAGAAGAGGCGATGTTACAGTAATTTTCTTTTCGGGCATAATATTTCTCTTTTGGAAATAATATAGTTATTTCTAGTAGGCGGAGCCCATCGAGACCACCAAGAGATTTCAAATAGGGGGGGGGCGCTCTATTTTTTTTTGTAATTTTGAATTGTCGTTACAATGTAGTTGAATCGTTCAAGATTAAAAAGCTTTGCCAGCCCGAAATATACGATTACGCCGGTTATTACTTGCAACGCAATTTCTAGCAGCAGGGGGCAACCGATAAGGTTTACCGCATATACGGCTGCGCCCATGGGGACAACCAAGGCAAATGCAGGGAAAATATCTTTTATCTGCTCCACGTAGCCGTAGTTCAAAAGTCTAAGGTTGGGACTAGCGTTGATAAAGGAACTGAGAATGGCAGAGGCAAGGGCGCCGTAGGCAATACCGATGGGGGTCCTGAAATAGAAATAGCTTCCGACAAGGAGTGATATGCCACAGATCTTTTTGATGATTTCGAGTTTGAGAAAAATGTCGCTGCGCCCGATGGCCTTGATTGCCGAAAGGTTTGTCGTATGTATAGGGTAGAATAAATACATACAGCAGTAAATTTGCACAAATGGAACGCAGGGAAGCCATTTTTCTCCAAGCACTAGTAAAACAACCTGTTTTGCCATAACGGCGAGTCCAATCATCATGGGTGTTATGATGAATGTGCTTGTAATAATGGATCTGCGCATCATTCTCTTCAGATCGGTGATTTCGTTCTGGACGGCGGCGAACGAGGGAAGAAGAACCGAACCGATGGCTGTATTGATGTTGTTGATGATGAGAAACGGGAAGGTATCGCCCCTGTTGTAGTAAGCTAGGTCGGTGGGCGAGAAAAACTTACCAATGATGAGGCCGCGAAGGTTAGTATATACGACATCGATTAGCGAAGATAGCAGAAGTTTCCAACCATAAGAGAACAGACTCTTGAAACGGGAGTACGAGAACTTGAATGATGGCCGCCACGGGATGGTGAACCACATGATGGCGACTGCTAGGAATGCATTGCAGAACTGGTGGCATACGAGTGCCCAGATGCCGAATCCACAGAGGGCGAGCGTAACGCCAAGAATACCAGAAGGAATTATTGCCCCGACACTTCGGAAGAACAATTTCTTGAACAACATGTTCCGGGAAACATAGGCGTTCTGTATGGAACTGAAAACGTCAATGAAGAGCGTCAGTGCAAGTACTCTTACGATTGTCGTAAGTGCAGACTGCTCATAGAAGTCTGCGATGAGGGGTGCAGAAAAAAACAGAATGGTATAGGTAGCTAGCGCGATACCGAGACTCGCCCAGAAAACGGAGGAAAAATCAAGTTCGTCGGCGTCTTTTTTCTGGATAAGAGCCGTGTTTAGTCCGCTTTGAACGAATGCTGCGGCAACGTTAATAAAAATGGCGATAAGTGCGACAAGCCCGAAGTCCTCGGGAACAAGGATTCTCGCGAGGGCGATGGTGACGCCGAATTGAATCAGTTGAGTTCCAGCGCGCTCGAAGAACTTCCAGAAAAGGGACGATATGATTTTACGCTTGTTGGGCATTATTTTTTCCGCTGCCGCAAAGATAGTAAGATTGCGGGTGTTGGCAAGTTCCTTTAGCTTTACTGGGCCAAAGTCGAGGTGCTGCTTTTACAAATTGGCGTCAATCCATTCCATACGCTGCTTTATCCAGCTGTTTAACGAATCGACCGCTTCGTCGTAGCTGTCGTAGGCTTCCTTGTAGGTCCAGTTTTCGGTGTTTTCGAGCACGGGCCAGCGCTTGAATTCGTTTTTGGTGGCCGGTGCGAGTTCATTGGCGTACTTTCGGATAGAATCGGGGAACGTGGCGAAGAAATCACGGTGGTCTTTCCAGTAACGGACAGCTTCTTGCCAGTACTTTTCTCGTTTGAAAATAAGGCCGTTCCAGCCGCTTGGGCGTATATACCAGTCGGTCACGGAGCGAAGGGATTCAGTTTCCCAGTTTCCGTAGGCCACGTCAAAATCCCAGACGGGACCGAGACGTATAACGTCTCCTTTTTGCCAAGTCAAGAAAATACTTCGTCTAAAGGCTCCGTCCATATTCTTGGAGAGTTCCTGAATCCAGTAGTAGCGTAAGTAATCCTCGAAATCGAGGTAGTCTGTAATTTCGCCTTTTGGATTGTCGCTTCTCAGAAAACTTTCAAATTGGCTTAGAGCTTTCTTGATGAGTGCTGTCGAGGCATCGGTTGGCTCCTTGGGCGACTTGATTTCAAATTTGGTCCCCTGTTCTGAGATGACGAAATGCTCTCCGCCATGCTCCGTAGGGCCTCTTTCGAGCAGGAAGGAACTGTCACTTTGAGGAATGTTGACTCGGTGCTCGCCAACCTTGACGGTCTCGACCAGTTGGTATACACCTTGGTATTGCCTGTTCAGATAAAGTTCGACGAATTTGCTTCTCGGGGTGTATTCGTCGCCGAGCCAACCTGCAAGTTTGTATGTGATAAAGTTCTTGAGGAGTGTCTTGTCGGCGGAATTGCCGATGAGAGCCCATTCCTTGTCTTTGGGCATTCCCAGAAGTTCCTGTTTTTTCTCGAATTTGATCTTGTAACCGGGCTTGGGCGTTCCCGTGAAACTGGAGTTTCCGCGACCCTTGACGGTCAATTCAAGGATGTCGCTTTCGGGGGCGTCCTTGCCGTATATTTGTAACTTTGCGGGAATCTTGGTTTCGCGATCGCGAATTTGCGTGAAGTCCTCTGTCTCGATGACAAGTCGCGGCAAGTCTGCATAGGGGTACTCCGAATCGTCAATGGGTAGGTAACCGGGCGCGCTCTCGGGATCGTTCCAGACGCAGGAACAGAGATGTAAACATAACAATGTGGTTGCTATGCGGAAGAACATGCCTTTAATTTAGAAAACTGTAAGCGGACGAATTGGAGCTAGTTCTTGATGCAGCGGATGGAAAACTTCTCAAATTTATCTTCATAACGACCAATTTCCATGCCGCCTCCAGAGAATTCGCAAGCATAGGATGTTTCCGTTGAAGTCCAGAAGTCTGCCTGTGTTTTACTTCGAACAACATCAATTTCTTCATCGATATAGACGCCAGCGGGTAATACTGCAAAACCATAACTATCGGTTCCGACAAGATCTATGTAAGCGGTTCCGCAATAATAAGAAGGGTCCGTAAGCGCGGTGTTTTTCCAATCGGTAGTCGAACTGAGAGCCTTTGCTGCGTCCTCACCGACGGATTCGCGTAAAGTTGCCCACTCTGTAGAATCGGGCAGGTGCCAACCCTCGGGGCATGCTTTAAGGGCGGCCTCCCATGTGTAATACCGTCCGTATTTAGAACAGCTTTCGCGTGAGCAATAGCTACTGTCGGTTTTGTATTTAAGGTTCTCTGCCATCCATTCTTGGTTGCCTATTTTCACGGTCTTGTATGTTTGGCCGTCACGGTCGTCTTTCAGAGTACCGTATTCGCAGTTGTCGGTGCTGTCAGTTTTGCAGGGGGGCACTGCAGGCGATGCTGTGGAAGAGTCTAGCGGAGTCTGGGATTCATTTGATATGCAACGGATGGGGAAAAATTGATCTTGGCTTCCGCACTTCATTCCTGTTGTCATGACGGCTGCAGGCTCTGTGGAATATATTGTTGCGTAAAGCGCGTGGATGCTGTCATTGTCTATGCAACGGCCGGGAAACTCCGTAGAACTCCAAAATTCGGCGTAGGTGCCATTGGGGCGACTTGGTAGTGCTGTGAAACCATAGTCGTCATTGCCGTTAAAATTGTAGCCGTACTCGTAGTTGTCTTTGGCCCAACCAGTGGTCGATTGGAGATTGGTTCCGGCTATATCAAGTAGAGTATTCCACTCCCTTTCGTTTGGTAAGTGCCAGCCTTGGGGGCATGCTTCAAGAGCGGCCTTCCATGTGTAGTACCGTCCGTACTTGGTGCAATTTTCAATGGAGTCTCCGTAACAACGACTGCCGTCTACCTTGTAGTTCAAGTTCTCCGTCATCCAAATCTGCGAACCGATAGTTACCGTTCTGTAGGTTTGCCCGTCGCGGGAATCGGTAAACGTATCACCGACTAAGTCGAAACTAGATGAAGACGTATCATCTTCGTTTGAAGTTGCACTGCTTGAACTGGAGTTGCTACATGCGGTGAACATGGCTGCTGCAACTAGAATGTAGGGGGTTGTTTTCCATGAAAGCATGTTGGCCTCCAGTTAAATTCCTTTTTGCCAATATATATATATTAATTGAGGAAAGGTGAAGTCCTTTAATTTTGCTACATTAGCAAATGCACCCCCAAAGGTCCTGCTTGCTGTGAATTGCTTGTTTTACCGCATATTTTCGGTTGTATCGCTCCTTTTCGCCTTGTATCCCCTCTCGCTTTTTGCCCGCGAGACGGTTTCTCCGGTGCGCGCTCCCGAAAGTTTTGTGCTGCTGGGCGCCCTTGCGGAGCTTCGTGATGACGTGTACAGTGGCGATATCAATGTGGCGGGGGAGTATGCGCCCTGCA
>Ga0310694_10007392_pt1 | contig 10309 bp, 9 predicted proteins | sample 174DNAGHGhighgp2_FD_203884 | JGI IMG/M metagenome (GOLD analysis project Ga0310694, IMG submission 203884) | Sheep rumen microbial communities from Palmerston North, Manawatu-Wanganui, New Zealand - 1742 DNA GHGhigh gp2 (v2) (version 2) | ecosystem: Host-associated > Mammals > Digestive system >... | reverse complement strand
AAGACTTAATGTCGTCACGATAAAGGTAAGCTGGATCCCGAGGATCGTCAAAAATGCCGCCTGATCCTTCCGGTTTTCTTTGTGATAGAGATCATCCGCAAAATACATCAGCAGGAAGATCGGCGTGATGTACAGGGACAGATACTCCATGTACCCCTTCAGTGAGAGGTTGTTCGAAGAAAAGAGAAGGATCAGATTGGAGTTGCAGAATTCCCACAGGCTCATACCGAGAAAGGCCGCTGCCATCCACATGAGATTCTTCGCCTCGGGGATCCTGCGGATAAAGATGAAACCGACGATGATGATGGCCAGTGCCATCATGACGATTGCCGTATCCGTAAAGAGTACCAGCCGGTTGGACTTCAGCTGATCCAGAAAATACTGATTGGAATTGTAGAGGATGGGATTGCGGATGTTCCCGATCTCGTTGCTCTCGCCGACCTGCTGCTCCACCGTGAGCCGATGTCCCTCACAGTCCTCCGGCAGCGGGATCATGACATAGCCGTAGCCGAGGAGATGCGCATCGGGATCTCCGTGCGTGAAGATACATTCCTCGTCGAGATATACTTTTACAAGGGAATGGATCACGTAGATCCGGAGGACCGGCATCGGCACATGACCTTTGAGGACTGTGGAATAGCGTATCGTATCCCCGCGTTTCGCCCGCGGGAAGGTAAGCGTCGCCAGATCCGTCTGCGGATACGAGGCCTCTCCCACCGTCACATCAAAAAGCTGGTCCTGCACGACGAAATCTCCGTGCATGTCCCCGTCTCCGAGGATCATATACAGAAAGATCATGAACAATATAGAACAGATGCCCACCGTCATACTGATGAGCACCTGTGATCTTGATTTTACCGGTTTTTTATCTTTCGGATCCATACATCTCTGTGGCTTGTTTTAAGCCTTACTTCAGTACCTCACGGATGTTCTGTATGATCTCTTCCTCGTTAAACGGCTTGCTGATAAAGCGTTTCGCTCCGGTCCGCAGCGCCCGGATCAGCTTGTCCTGCTGCCCCGCCGCAGTGATCATGACGGCATTGGCCTTCGGGTCGAGCTTTAAGATCTCCTCCAGCGCCTGCAGTCCGTCCATCTCCGGCATCGTGATATCCAGCGTCACCGCATCCGGCCGGAGTGCCTGATACGCTTTGACGCCCATCTTTCCGTTCTCGCCCTCGCCGACCACCTGATATCCGGCGCCCTCGAGGATATTGCGGAGCATCCGTCTGGACATACGGGAATCGTCTACGACCAGGATACGTGCGCCGTTACTGTTGCTCCGGGGAGCAGTGTAGTCATAGATGACAGTCCCGGTCTTGATCGGCTTCTCGCCGGCGGAGAACTCACTGTTCACCGAAATGATCAGCTCCAGCCGCTTATCCTCAAGTACGATGGGGATGATATAGAAATCACCTTTTGCGGTCTGGTCCGGGAAGCCGAGCGGCGGCTCCATGTCGACATTCAGCTCTTTCTGGCTGACCGAACGGGCGAAAAGACCGCTCGTCACATTGATGAACTCACCCACCGAATCGTAGGCATCCTCAAATACGCTCCCGATCTCCTGTTTGGAAAAGCCGGAAGCCACCTGCAGGAACGCACCTTCATCCTCCTCCTCAGCGATGGCGATGAAGATGTTCGCATCTCCCGCCAGCTCCTGGCAGGCCAGGTGCTTGTACTTATATTCTTTGGCACGTCTTGCCTTTTCGATATAGAAATCCCGCGACACAAAACGGGTGATGTTACGCAGGAAAAGACCCGCGATATCCGAAATATAAGGCTTGGAAGAATAAACATAGATGGAAAGAAGTTCATCGATATCATCCCGCTTGAGCGCCTCCATCTCATCCGCGGTAAAGCCGGACTGCGAGTGGAACTCCTCGAGATACTCCGCGAGCTTTTCTTTCGTGATGTCCGTCATATCCGTCAGGAGCTGTACGAACTGCAGATAGGAATTGCCCTGCTTGGAAAGGAGCTCTCCCACCTGTTTGTCCGTCAGCAGTCCCTGCTCGACGGCGATGTCTCCGAAACGGCGGTCCTGCGTCTTCTGCAGCTGGTTGACCGTCTCGACCTGCTCCTCGGTCATGAGGCCGTCCGCGACGGCGATGGTGCCGAGCCGTACACGTACGGACATCTGCTCCTTGATCAGTGTCTTGTAATCAAAATCGTTGATCGCTTCTTTTTCCAGAAGAAATTTTCCGAATAACTGACAGAACATATTCCCCCTCCTTGCTCACTATGACCCCACGGGTGCACAACCATTATTTTATCAGATTTTCCCCGTGATTTCCATTCTTTTTTCAGGACAGTTTCAGGTCTCCGTCCTTTACCCAGCCGAGCTTTTTCACCCCCGCATGGATCAGCAGGGAAAGGATCGCCGGGAGGATGAAGGAGATCAGGATCAGCTCGATCCAGTCCGTCGCAGTGATGGCGGCTCTCTTCCCGGCTTCAATATCGGCAAGCCACCCGGTGTAGACACCGATCTGCCCGACCAGACCGCAGGTTCCCATACCGGAAGAGATCGGCGCACCGTTCATCTCCAGCCGGAAGATGCAGGTCGCGATCGGTCCGGTAATGGCCGAAGCCAGCGTCGGTGCGATCCAGATCCTGGGATTCTTCACGATATTGCCCATCTGCAGCATGGAGGTTCCGATCCCCTGCGAGACCAGTCCGCCCCACTTGTTTTCCTTAAAGGAGATCACCGCAAAGCCGATCATCTGCGCACAGCAGCCTGCCACCGCGGCACCGCCCGCAAGACCCGCCAGTCCCAGCGCGCTGCAGATCGCAGCCGAGGAGATCGGCAGCGTGAGCGCCATTCCCACGAGCACGGAGACCAGGATCCCCATGATGAAAGGCTGCAGCTCCGTCGCCCACATGATGAGATTTCCGAGGGCCATCGCTGCTTTTCCGAGCGGGGGCGCGATCAGCCAGGAGAGAAACATGCCGACACCGATGGTCACCAGCGGGGTCACCAGGATGTCCACCTTGGTTTCTTTGGAAACGGCCTTTCCGCATTCCGCCGCGATGATCGCCACGAAGAGGACTGCCAGGGGACCGCCCGCTCCGCCCAGGGCATTCGAGGCCATGCCTACCGTGATCATGGAAAAAAGTACCAGCGGCGGACATTTCAGCGCATAACCGATGGCAACCGCCATTGCCGGTCCGCTCATCGCCATTGCGAGGCCTCCGACCGTGTAATCGGTCCCGCCCACGGTCGCCACCGTGGAGTTCAGGAACGCGATATGAAACTGCGATCCGATGGTATTTATGATGGTTCCGATCAGCAGGGAACAGAAAAGTCCCTGCGCCATTGCCCCGAGGGCATCGATCCCGTAGCGTTTCAGGGAGATCTCGATGTCTTTTCGTTTCAGAAACGCCTTCAGTCCGCTCTCTTTTTTCTTTTCCATAGCATACCTTTCGTCCGTGTTTTTTCCCGTCCGGTTCCGGCTCCGGAGTGGCTCCATTCTATCGCAGAACCCACAAAAAAGGCAAGTCCGGCAAGTCCGGCTTGTGCGTTTTCCATCTTTACATTTTTCCGGCGTTTGTGGTAGAATAGATGTGTATCTATTGACCGCTACATAGAAAATCAGAAAGGATTGGTGATCACATGAGCGTAAACGGATTTACGGGAAGTGTAGCGACAGTTGCAAGTTCGAGCCAGGCCTATGCCTATCGGCCCGAAACAGAGGAAAAGACGAACAGTACCGCGGCAGAAGTGTCTTCCACGGCTGAGGTGAGCAAAACTGCCACCGCTGCCAGCGCGGGAGTCGTGTATGAGCGCAGTACCGACGTCGAAGCAGCAAAAGCGGCGAAGGAGACGACCAAGACCTACAAGCAGGATCCCGCCCTCATCGCCAAACTCAAAGCGGATGCGGAAGCGCGTACCAAACAGCTTTCCGACATCGTCAATCAGCTGATCTCCGGACAGGGACAGACGTTTGACATCGCAAACGGGAAAAACTTAAAGAGTGTTTTCGAAAACCTCGAAGTCGATCCCGCAACCAGAGAGCAGGCGCAGAAGGACATCGCGGAGGACGGCTACTGGGGTGTAAAGCAGACTTCCGAACGGATCTTTGACTTTGCAAAGGCGCTTTCCGGCGGAGACCCCGAGAAGATGGAGGACATGCGTAAAGCTTTCGAAAAGGGCTTTAAGCAGGCCACCGCAGCATGGGGCGACGAGCTCCCGGGCATCAGCCAGGATACCTACAAAGCTGTCGAATCTCTCTTTGATCAGTATCAGGAGGAGTTCGCTGCAGGCACGACCGAAGCATAAGACTTTCCCGGAAACAAAAATCCCCGACCGTACGGCCGGGGATTTTTTTGTTCCCTTATTCTTACTTTAGCGGCGGAATTCGCTGATCACGTCAAACGCTGCTTTCCAGTCATAGACTTCGGTTCCCTGTGCATCCAGCATGATACCCGTCTTGGTATCATAGACCCGGATCCAGTACCATGCATCGGGATCGTTCGGGAACGACTCCTCTTCCTCCATATCCGGGGAGTACCAGAAACCGTCTTTTTCTACGATCTCGCTGAAGCTCTCTCTCGCATACTCATCGGTAACAATGTTGAATCGAAGCGACATGATCTGATCGCCGTTTTCCTTATATGCGCCAAAGGTATACAGTTCTCTGCCGACCTGAACGTTTCCGTCCTTATCAAGATACTCGATGTCCGGATCGTCGATCTCAAAGCCTTCCTTTACCGCATAATCGGCAAATGCCTTCAGGATCGGGTTTGTCCGGAAGTCGTAGGTCTTGCTGTAAGGTCTGCCCTCATCGCTGTACTCCACATCAGCCGGGATCTCCATCCCCGTCTTGCCGTAGTTATCCAGGCATTCTTCCTCCGTCATGTCCAGAAGGAGATTACCCGGTACGGATACCGGCTTCCCTCTTTCTGCGGTTTTCGCGCCGGTCACATCCTCTGCCTTCACTGCCTCAGCCGCATCGGCCGTCATAATCTCTCCGGTCAGCTCGACCTCTTCCGACGAAGCCTCCGTCCGATCCTGCTGTACTTCCGCCTCTTCCTTTCCCTGTGCTCTCGTAGACAGGGCAACGGTCAATGCCATTGCGAATGCCACGATGATCATTGTTGCGATCACTGATACTTTCTTATAATTTGCCATATGATTGATCCTCTGTTTAATTTCCTTTCCATTGTAGTTGTCTCCGGCAAATGCTGCGTACAGTCCCCGCTGCGCCTCTCCGCGATCCATCGCATGCCGCACGATCGAACGGCAGTATTCCTTCCGGATCCCTGCTCCCATCTGATCGATGACTGCTTCATCGCAGCGCATTTCCAGGTCCGTGCACATCTTTGCGAATGCGATCCATACCAGCGGGTTGAACCAGTGCATGCATACCGTGAGGACTCCGATGATCCTCGTCAGGTGATCCCTGTATCTGATATGAGTCTGCTCATGCAGCAGGATGTAGGCTTCTTCGCGCTTTGACAGTCCGCTCTGCATGTAGATCCTGGGGCGGAAAACGCCCAGAACAAAGGAGGTATCCACCTCGTCCGACTCATAATAGTTTTTGTCCGATACCTTACGCGCGGACCGGAGCACCTGCAGCATCCGGATCGTCTTTATCCCCAGATAGGCGAGGATTGTGATCATCCCTGCCACCCAGACGAAAGCGATGATCGTCTTTACGTCGAATGCCGCAGCCTGCGGTAGTTCATGCACCGTTCCCGCACCCGGGTGTACCTGAATGGGTCGGGGTTTTACTTCCAGTGCACGGTTCACTGCATTTGTCGTTTGGTTGATGGTTTCTTCCGCGTTTCCCGACAGTCCGGCGATATTCATCACACTGAAGATCGTTTTGAAGTTCAGCGGACACAGCAGTCGAAATCCCGGTACGAGCCAGAACAGAGCCGTGATCCGCTTGGGAAGCCTGTGAAAGCACTTCCTCAGGATCATTACCGCGATGATCGCCACGCTGCCGTATATACTCATTTGAAGTATATTTTGAAATATTTTTACCATTTGTGTCACCTGTGTTTGTGCCTTATTGTTCGTCGGAGATGTGAGTCTCGATCAGGTCGATCAGCTCATCCGCCTCTTTTTTGCTCAGTTTGCCGTTGCCCAGAAATGCGTTGACAAAAGCAGGGAGCGAGCCGCCGAAGCTCCTGCGAACCACGTGTTCGCTTTCATGAGACTGCACGTCCTTTCTCGGAACGAGCACCGATACCACCGAGTCTACGTTTTCCACGATCTTCTTTTCGCAGAGTTTTTTCAGCATCGTATAGGTCGTGGATTTTTTCCAGCTCAGTCTGCTCTCACAAAGTTTTACCAGTTTCCCGGATTCGATCGGAGCATTGTCCCAGATGATATCCATCATCCTGTACTCACTTTCGCATAACAACAGGTCGTCCATGATGTCTTTTTATTCCTCCTTTCGGGTGGTCAAAATTTGGTTTATAGCTATAGACCATTTGCAGTCTATATCTATAGACCATATTTTGTCAACTACTTTTTTCAAAAAAATCGGATTTTTTAAAGAAATGCTATTCCGTCACCGGATTTTCCGGATTCGGAGTCTGCGTATCTCCCCCGTCGGGAGCCGGTGCAGGCTGCTCTGCATTGGGATCCGGATCCTCTCCCGTCCCTTCCGCTGCGTTATCGGAGACCGTTGCATCGGGATCCGCTGCATTTTCGGAAACGGTCTCATCCTCTTCCGGGGCTGTCGGCGGAAAGACGGAGGAAAGCCGCGATACGCAAAGATCATAGATCTGGCGGTAGGTCGCATTTTTATAATGCAGGCCGTCCTGTGTCGCATAGCCGTTTGCCACGAGGCTGGAATACGTATCGATCCAGGCGACGCGGCTGTCCAGCGCACCGCTGACGATACTGTTAAAACGCTCAACCTTGGCGTTCGTTGCGTTGCTGTGTCCGTCGACGACCGGATTGACGGACATGTAGGCCACGTGGATGCCGCGCGCCGTCCAGTCATCGATATAGGCATTGACTTTGTTGGCGTACTTGATCGCATTGCCGAGATCATTGACGCCCATATTGATCACGATGATCGTGCCTTCCCCGCAGGTCGAATTGACCTCCGGGATCGCGGTCGACGAAAACCAGTCATAGCCCGCCCCGACCTTTGCGATATAGATATCTCCCGACGGGACCGCCGTGCTCATACCCACGGTACGGGAATCCCCGACAAATACGACATCTCCGGCTACCGCGGTGCGGTGTGCCGTGATGGTTTCATTTCCGACATAAGCGACCTGCGGCTGCGGCAGCGGCTCACTCGTTTCGATCAGCACCGTCATCTCATCCTCCGGCACGTCCTCTTCCGGTCCCGCCGCACCCTCTTCCGGCTGCGACTCGTTTTCATCCGTCTCCTCCGTACCGCTGCTGATGGGCTCCGTCGCCTCCGCGGCTCCCGCTCCGGCCGCATACTCTTCCGCCGGGATAATGCGCTCCGCTTCGGTAGGAAGATCGAGATAAACGGTCTGATCCTCCGCGCCGTGCTTCCACGGCTTCTCCCAGAAGATCCAGGCAGCCACGATCAATACAAAAAGCGCCGCCGTGGCGATCACGCACTGCACGCCGATGCTTTTCGTCTTTTTCGTTTTTTTCTTTCCCGTGTCTTTCAAATCTCTGCTGTCCGTATCTTCCCTGCGGTTACTGCCCTGCGGCAGGAGTTTTCCGAAGACCAGTACGAATCCCGCGAAAAAAAAGCACAGCCCCGTTGCTGTCAGGATCTTTTTCCATGGGATACGGCTTGTCTTTTTCTCCCTCTTTTTTTTGCCAAACATCTTACAGTACTTTTGACAGGAAATCTTTCAGTCTCGGATTTTTCGGAGCACCGAAAAACTCCTCCGGCGTCCCGCTCTCAAGGATCTTTCCCTCATCGATAAAGATCACACGGTTTGCCACTTCTCTGGCAAAGCCCATCTCATGCGTGACGATGATCATTGTCATCCCCTCGCGTGCGACCTCGCGCATCAGATCCAGCACCTCTCCGACCATCTCGGGATCAAGTGCACTCGTCGGCTCGTCAAAAAGGATGACCTCCGGTTTCATTGCCAGCGCACGCACGATCGCGACACGCTGCTTCTGCCCTCCGGACAGGGTCGAAGGATAGACATCCGCCTTATCCTCGAGTCCGATCCTCTTTAAAAGAGCCACCGCCTCTTCTCTTGCGGTCTCTTTGATCTGCGCCTTCGTGATGTTCAGGTGCGCTTTCTTTGCAGACTTCGTCCGCGTATAGACCGGTGCGAGCATGATATTCTCCAGCACCGTCTTGTTGTTGAAAAGATTAAAATGCTGGAAGACCATTCCCATGCTCTGGCGGTGCAGATTGATATCCACGCTCATATCCGCGAGATCGACACCGTTAAAGATGATCTGTCCGCCGGTCGGATCTTCCATGCAGTTTAAGCAGCGCAGGAAGGTACTTTTGCCGGAACCGGAAGGCCCGATGACGCAGACGATATCACCTTTGCGTACCTCGATATCGATCCCGTTCAAAACCTGCCTATCGTCAAATCGTTTCTCGAGTCCGCGGACATCCAGCAGTATCTCTTTTTTTTCGTTTGCTTCGCTCATGCTTTCCCCGCTTACTTTCCGCGTGAAGCATCACTCTTTTTGAGTTTCTGCTCCATCAGCCGGATCATGATCGTGATCATCACGACCAGTACGATATAGATCAGTGCCATCACCAGATACGGCACCATGAATTCATAACTATTGCTGCCGATGTAGTTAAACGCCACATAAAGGTCCGAGGCGCCGACAAAGCTGACGACCGAGGTTTCCTTGATGAGTGCGATAAACTCGTTGCCCAGTGTCGGCAGGATATTCTTGATTGCCTGCGGAATGACGATCATACGCATCGTCGTCGCAAAGCTGAGTCCCACCGCGCGTCCCGCTTCCATCTGTCCCGGATCCACGGACTGGATCCCGGCGCGCATCATCTCGGAAATATACGCTCCGCTGTTTAAGCCGAAGACCATGATCGAAACCTGTACGCCCGTCATCCTTACATTCAGGATCGGGAGGAGTACATAGTAAAAGATCAGGAGCTGTACCACCATCGGCGTTCCGCGGAACATTCCCACATAAAAAGTACAAAACGCGTTCAGTACGCGCGGAAGCTTTTTATACTTCGGCACCACGCGTACCGTCGCGATCAGTATTCCGATCACGATCCCGATCAGCAGTCCGAGGACTGCGATCGTGAGCGTATTTGCAAGCCCCTCGACCACCTTCCGGTAACCACCGTTATCCAGGAAGGCGACGAGAAAGCGATCGATTTTTCCGGAAAAATTACCCATGTGTTACTGCATGCTGTTGATCGATTCCGTGATAAAGGATGCGGGTGCCGCATCGATCACGACGAAGTCGATATTCCCGTTTAACATATCCTGCACGGCAAGAGACCCGTTCTTGTAGCCCTGGACCGTCATCGCAAAGCCCGGAAACTCCCACTCCTCATCGCCCTGGCAGTAGAGCTGTCCGGTCGTTCCGTTCTGCACACCGACCTTCACGTCCGCGTTCTTGACATTCAGGATCTTTTCCACATCCTCTGCCGTAGCGCATCCGTCAAACTCCGCATTGTCGGAACGGACGATCAGCTTCTGGGATGCCTCGTAGTAGGAATCCGTAAAGGTCACATACTCCTCACGCTCCGGCTTTACCGTGAGTCCGCTCATGCCGATGTCGCTTTTGTGCTGACCGACGGAAAGGATAACGGAGTCAAACTCCATGTTCTGGATCACGAGCTCCTTGCCGAGATACTCCGCAAGACCTGCAGCGATCTCCATATCGATGCCGAGGTAGTTCTCACCTTCCATGTACTCGAAAGGTGCAAACGCAGCGTTCGTCGCTACGAGCAGCTGGTCTTTGGAATCATCCTGTACCGCACTTGCGACCGGGGTCGGCGTACCGTCGCCGAAGTATTTGTTGCAGATCTCGTCAAAGGTGCCGTCCGCCATGATCTTCGCGATGTACTCGTTCGTCTTCGTCAGCAGCTCCGGCTGATCCTTGTCCACACCGAATGCATACTGCTCGCTCGTCAGATCCACATCGACCACCTTCGCGGTCACCTTTGCGCCGTCGCCTGCCTTAGCGCCGCAGCCGGCCAGAGCGCTGAGGCTCATCACTGCTGCCATACAAAATGCCAGTACCTTCTTTTTCATAGTTGTTTCCTCCCTAAAAAAAATTTATGATTTAAATGTCATCGCATCGCTAAGCTCGACCTTCGCCTTCGGCTCGGTCTCGCCAATCTCGCGATGTACTTTCGCACTAAATTCGGACTTCGCTTCGCTCGTCCTCATTAAATGTTCAATGTCATCGCAT
>Ga0310694_10007390_pt1 | contig 10312 bp, 6 predicted proteins | sample 174DNAGHGhighgp2_FD_203884 | JGI IMG/M metagenome (GOLD analysis project Ga0310694, IMG submission 203884) | Sheep rumen microbial communities from Palmerston North, Manawatu-Wanganui, New Zealand - 1742 DNA GHGhigh gp2 (v2) (version 2) | ecosystem: Host-associated > Mammals > Digestive system >... | reverse complement strand
TTGATATTGTTCTTCAACTCCACGCCGTTCTGACCGTAGTCATACACCGCGCCCAGACCATCGTATATCTCGCTGGACGGAAAAACGAATCCGTACTCCTTGCAATGCGCTACGATCTTCTTAAATGTTTCTTCTTGTGTTTGTGCCATAAAACTATTTAGTTATTTATTCAAGTTTACATTTTCTTATTTTGCAATTTTGCCTGCAAAATTACTGCTTTTTTTTGACATATGCAAATAATTTGAAAGAATAATAAAAAAAATCATGAAAAGGAAAGAATATATAGTACAGATTCTGTCAATAAAGGTACTATGGGAACTAATCAAGTTTTTTACGTAAAAAGACAAAAAAATTTGCATATATGCAAAAAATGTAGTATCTTTGCAGCCGAAACAGTATTATGATGAATCAAACGCTAAAACAGTTATACCACCGTTTCCGCAATCTGATCCTGTATGGATTGATTGGCATTTTTTGTGCGGGATTGGATTTCAGTATCTATACGTTGCTGTGCCATTTTGCCATTATGTCCTATTTGTGCGCGAACATTATTAGTATCCATGTCGGCATCTTCTGTTCGTTCATACTAAACCGTTCCATCAATTTCAAAGTGAAAGACCGCGTCACAGTGCGTTTTCTATCGTTTTATGCGGTAGGTTTGACGGGATTAGGTATCAGCGAGTTGATGTTATATTTATTGGTTACCCTATGCGGAATAGAGGAAGTACCGGGCAAACTGCTATCCATTATAGTCGTTGCGCTTGTTCAGTTTATGCTGAATAAATACATTACGTTCAGCAAAGCTAAGAATAGAATTACGAAATGAGCAAAGAAAAGATCTACATAGTCATGCCGGCCTACAACGAGGAGGCGAATATAAGGTCCACTATATCCGAATGGCATGGTGTGTGTGAGCGTCTTGAGCGCGAAGGTCATGAGGCACGACTGGTGATAGCCAATGACGGCAGCAAAGACCGAACGTGGAATGTATTGGTAGAACTGCAAAAGAGTTATCCATTGCTCATTGCGTTGAACAAGCCCAATACCGGACACGGTGCTACGGTTCATTATTTATACCGCTATTCCCTTGAGCAGGGAGTGGATTATGTATTCCAAACCGACAGTGACGGTCAGACGCTCTCTGATGAATTTAGGACTATGTGGGACAATCGTCACGCGTCTGATTTTCATATAGGTGTCCGCACTCACCGTCAGGACGGAGTAGGACGTGTATTTGTGACGAAGGTGCTTCGAATGGTTGTGCGACTAATCTTCCATGTGCGAGTAGAGGATGCCAATACTCCTTTTCGCCTCATGCGTGCCGAGCGTCTAAAAGCCGTATTGACATATATCCCTGAAGATATGTTCCTGACGAACGTCGCCATCTCCGCCATAGCGGTCAAGAAAGGCGAAAAGACATCGTGGTATCCGATTACTTTCCGTCCTCGTCAAGGCGGTGTTAATTCCATCAATATACGCCGAATAATCCGGATAGGATGCCGTGCATTAAGCGAATTCAGAATGATAAACAAGCGCTTAGAATGAGTAATTTTTGGGGACATAAAGGCGTTAAAGGTTCATTGGTGACATTGGGTGTTTTGTCCGTGCTCGGTCTTATCGTTGGGTCGTTTTTCAATACCATCAACACGGATTCGGCTGTGCTGCTTGTCGAAATGGAGCGTATAGCTGAAGGTTATGTCCCATATCGAACGCTCCATCTCAATTACCCACCTCTATGGTACTATATCAACGTGGCGCTAAAATGGTTATTCCAAGTGCCATATGGATGTTATCCGTTCTATTTGGCAGTGCACTGGTTGTATGCAGTCGGATGTGCCGTTTGTCTGTATCTCATTTCCAAAAGATGGGGCGCTAATTCGCAGATTGCATGTTTTGTGGCATGGCTCTTTTTCATTATAACATATCAGCAACAAGGCAATGAAGTGATTTTTGAGATACCAAGCGTATTTTGGGGTTTGCTGGCTGTATGCCTGTACTATCATTGGCATGACCGTTCATCGCTATGGCAGATACTTGTCGGTATAGTTGCTTGCGGCTCATTCCTGACCAAGCAGTTCGGAGCCGGTTTCTTGCTGTTAATCTTATGGTTAATACTCTCATCGTCATCGACTGACAAATGGAAACAATCAGCGATGTATATAGCCGGGTATTTCTTTCCTCTTTTGTTGTGTTTTGTGATTTTTGGCACGGATATGTATCACTCCATCTTGTTCAACGGATATGGCACCGCAGAGATGGATGGTTTTTACGGCATAGAGACGACACCGGGCATGGTGCTCGGCCGTATAGGCACAAATCTGCTCGCCTTGTGCAACCATCAGGTGCCCGTGGTGTATGCGGCTCTTTTCCTGTTGCCTGTGTTGTTTAGGCAGCACAAACACCGCGAAGTGCTGTTCTGCCTATTTGCGATAGGGGGCTTCGCGTTGCAGTTTGTCTTTGTTCACGGCGGGCGGCATTACCTGCTGTATATGATTCCGTTCTCGTTGCTGTTAGTGCCTCTTCTGATGACGATGGAAGCGGGCAAGACCGTCCGGTATGTCGTTCTGTTCGTGATTGGCATCATGACTCTCAACGGTGTCTATGCCGCATGTCATAACCGCTCCTTGAAACGCTATGTGCTGGACGGAGAGCATGATTATGCAAACCAATGGAAATCAAGCGAGTACATCGCCGAAACCGTGCAGGACGGAGAAACGGTGTTTATACCTCATGTCGGTTTGGAATACCTGTATTATACCGCAAATCTATACCCTCCCCGTATGGCGGAAACAGGATATTGTACAGGACCGATGGAAGTGACTGTGGATATGTGCGCCCAAAACGTGAGAGAAGCAGATTATGTCATCCATTATACGCAGGAAGAAATGTGCTCCACCAACGAAGAGATATTCGAATATTTCTACACCGATTCTATCCGGCAATATGTGGATCAATTTCCAAGCGATACTCTTGAAAACGCGGTAGTGATAAGTAAGATTAGAGGGAATAGACAGTAAATGAAGCACTATGATTATTTGATAGTAGGTTCCGGATTGTTCGGTGCAACATTTGCCCATTTGGCGACACAAGTAGGAAGAAAATGCCTTGTGATAGACAGCCGTCCCCACCTTGGGGGCAATGTTTATTGCGAGGAAAAAGAAGGTATTCACGTGCATACTTACGGTGCGCATATATTCCATACAAACGATAAAAAGATATGGGAATTTGTGAACTCGTTAGTGCCTTTTCAGCACTATATCCATTGTCCGGAAGCCAATTACAAGGGCGAGCGTTATAATCTGCCATTCAACATGAACACGTTTCATCAGATGTGGGGCGTCCAAACTCGCGAGGAGGCAATTGATATAATAGAAAGGCAAAGATCGACAGTCAAGATTGCCCTCAACGGCCGAGCGCCCCGCAATTTAGAGGAACAGGCATTGATGCTTGTTGGACGTGATATCTATGATAAACTGATAAAAGGTTATACTGAGAAACAATGGGGAAGACCCAGCACTGAACTACCGGCATTTATCATACGCCGCTTGCCTCTACGTTTTGAATATAATAACAATTATTTCGATGACCAGTATCAAGGAATTCCTGTAGGCGGTTATAATCCGTTGATAGAGCGTCTTTTGGAAGGCTCGGACACCCGAACGAACTGTGATTTTTTTGATTACCGCGATGAACTGACATCCCTTACGGACACCATCCTTTATACGGGACCAATTGACAGGTTTTATAACTACTGTTTCGGACGTTTGGAGTATCGTACGGTACGATTCGAGACAGAGATACTCCATATACCAAACTATCAAGGCACTGCAGTGGTTAATTATACTGATCGGGAAACACCTTTTACCCGCATCATCGAGCATAAGCATTTCGAGTTGTCAGGTAAGGCGGTTACCGACCATCCAAAGACAGTCATCAGTCGAGAGTATTCCTCCGAATGGAAAGTAGGAATGGAACCGTATTATCCGGTTAATGACGAGCGCAACAATGCCCTATATGCACAATACAAAACGTTAGCAGACAAGGAAACACATGTCTTTTTCGGCGGACGTCTCGCCGAATACAAATATTACGACATGGCTCCGGTTATCGGTCAGGCGATGCAACTATGGCACAATATTTGTTGATGGATGATAGAGAATGAAAGAATAAAAATTGAAAAACTGATAGTTATGAAAAAGATCATTTCTTTGTTGATGGTTATGCTTGTATTGGCATGCCCGATTAGCGCGTGTAAGAAAAAAGCCACAGTAGTAGCCTCGGACCTGACCATCATTGTGATGGATACCACGCAGGCCTTACTACCGGATGTGCGTGTTAAAGCCGGCAACCAAGTGTTTGTTACTTCATTTGACGGTAGAGTAGTACTGAAAAAGGAACAGGTGGGAAAAGGGTCGTTTACAGTATCTTGTGACGGATACAAAGAGAAAAAAGTATCTGCTACCACCGATGATGTTCTGATAGTCGAACTATCTCCCAAACCCGGCAAGAAAGAAAAAAATGAGCATGAAAAATATGCGTCCGGGAGTGTTTTAATGAGTCGCAGGGAGGCTGTATTGACTAAAGAGGCACCAATGCCATCCCCCGGAAGAGTCGTCGAACCGATGATGGTAGATTATATAGAAGAAGTTGAGGACGTAGCATTAATGGATGGTGCATCAGAAAGTTCAATTAAGAGCGTCGGTGCCGCCAATAACGTCTCCGCCGGCAAGTTGACAGCAGGAGAAGTAAATGATTTCGCAAAATGGTACTTCTGGCCACGCGTGATGGATGGCAGCCACAAGGCGTTTGTTGACTTGTGGAGAGTAGTTCCCCGCCATCGTTACACCGTTCAGGTAACCAACAAGTCCGGTTTCCCTGTTGTATCTCGTGCAGTGAGTTTGGAGGATGGACAGGGCAACACGCTATTTCAAGCAGTAACCGACAATACCGGCAAAGCAGAGTTGTGGTATCAATTGATTAGCAATAATTTATGTGGCAAGCATGCCGGTTTGAAGCTTCGTGTAGATGATCAGGTTCAAGATGCCAAAGATTGGTCAGAAGGACCGAATATGTTTGTAGTAGATGAGCCGTGTGAAGCGCCGGATGCAGTGGATGTGATGTTTGTATTCGATGCGACGGGCTCGATGGGTGACGAACTTCGGTATTTGCAGGCAGAGATGCGCGATGTAATAGCTCGTGCCAAAGATGCAACCGGTGGTTTGGCTATCCGCACAGGCGCGGTTGTTTATCGCGACCACGGAGACGAATATATCACGCGCATTTCCCGTCTGACAGACAATATTACTACTACTCAGCAGTTTATCGACAAGCAGGAAGCCAATGGTGGTGGTGACTATCCAGAGGCTGTTCCGGAAGCCTTAATGGCGACTATGAATAGTGCCGGATGGGACGTTTCTGCGCGTGCACGTATCGCATTCCTTGTATTAGATGCTCCCTGCCATCAGGATTCTGCCACAAAGGCGCTACTTCACGAGCAAATCTTGAACGCCGCCGCACTTGGAGTGCGTATTGTTCCTGTTGTATGTAGCGGATTAGGCGAGAGTGGGGAATACTTGCTCCGTTCAATGGCACTTGCTACTAACGGAACATCGTTCTTCCTAACCGACGATTCCGGAATCGGTCACACACACCTCAAACCTACCACGGATAGCCTCAAAGTTGAGCACCTGAACGACATGCTTGTGCGCACGATTGTGGAATTCAGCACAATGACTTCCTGTCAAAACGACCCGACGGATGATGAGGAAGTAGAAAGTGACTTCATCCCTAATCCGTTTGAAATAAAAGACTTGGAGAATGGAGAAGTCGCTATTCCTCATGGTGATGGTATCCTCTATTTGGTTGATGTGTCCGGAAAATTATTAGGTATTTATGAAGGAGAGATTGACAATTTCCAAATGTCAGCCCTCAACCATCACCTGCCAATAGGAGTCTATTTCCTCAAGGCATACACGGGTGGAAAATGGTACACTAAAAAAGTACTTGTACGATAAAAATACAAATTGAAGAAAAAATCTCATGTATATTTGCATATGTCAGAAAAAAGCAGTACCTTTGCATCGCAAAAGTATTAAATCAAAAGTATCAACATGAAAAAGATCTACATTATTGGAGTGGTACTGCTATGTGCTGTGACGCTCTATGCTGAAACCGTGAAAATTGATGGTTTGTACTATTCGTTAGGAAACACTACCGCCCAATTGGTGAAGGACCAGAGCGCAGACCAATCTGTGTATAAGGAGTACACATCTGTGACTATACCTGCTTCTATCACATGGAATGCTTATACCTATCCGGTGACATCGTTGGGCACATCGGCTTTTGAGGGGTGCTCGAATTTGCAGTCCGTTACACTACCTGTTTCTGTTACCTCAATAAGTACGGACGCTTTCTATGGCTGTGTGAAATTGGAAAGCGTGAACTTGGAAGAGGGTCTGTCAAGTATTGGACAGCGTGCGTTCTATAACTGTAACCTCAGTGTGGTAACGATCCCGAGTACCGTTACTTCGTTAGGAAACAAGGTGTTCTATGGTTGTCCGTTGACGTCTGTGACTTGGAAACCGGCTACATGCTCCATCGGTACAGATGACAGCGCGCCGTTTTATAGCACGAGTTCAAAGATAACTTCGTTCACGTTCGGTAACCAGGTTGAGACTATTCCGGCGTATCTGTGCAAGAACATGAGCAAACTGGAAACGGTTGTCATACCGCCTTCGGTTAACTCGCTCGGTCAGTATGCGTTCATGTACTGCACGAGTTTGAAATCCATCAACCTGCCCGTGACGCAAAAGACGCTGCCGGTTAGTTTCTTTGAGGGCTGTACGGCGCTGGAGACGATTGAACTGCCGGCAACCTTGATTACCATCAGCCAGGATGCGTTCTACGGCTGTACCTCGCTGAAAGAAATCAATCTGCATGAAGGTCTGACAACCATCGGTCAGCGTGCGTTCTATAATTGCAAACTGACATCGGTGACTATTCCGAGTACCATCACTTCGATGGGAAACAAGGCGTTCTCGGGTTGCCCGTTGACATCCGTGACGTGGAAACCGGTTACATGCTCTATCGGTTCGGACGATTCGGCACCGTTCTACAGCACGAGTTCCAAAATCACCAAGTTCACTTTCGGCGACCAGGTTGAGACTATTCCGGCGTATCTGTGCAAGAACATGAGTCTGATTGACACGATTGTGTTGCCGCCTTCGGTCAGCTCGCTCGGTCAGTATGCGTTCATGTACTGCACGAGTTTGAAATCCATCAACCTGCCCGTGACGCAAAAGACGCTGCCGGTTAGTTTCTTTGAGGGCTGTACGGCGCTGGAGACGATTGAACTGCCAGCGACCTTGATTACCGTCAGCCAGGATGCGTTCTACGGCTGTACGTCGCTGAAAGAAATCAATCTGCATGAAGGTCTGACAACCATCGGTCAGCGTGCGTTCTATAATTGCAAACTGACGTCGGTGACTATCCCGAGTACCATCACTTCGATGGGAAACAAGGCCTTTGTGGGATGTCCGCTTACTTCGGTTACGTGGAATCCGGTTTCGTGTTCCATCGGTTCGGAAGACAGTGCGCCGTTCTACAGCACGAGTTCCAAAATCACCAAGTTCACGTTCGGCGACAAGGTGGAGAGCATCCCTTCCGGTTTGTGCAATTCGATGAGCCAATTGGATACGATTGTGTTGCCGAAGAGCGTCACTTCGATTGGTCAGTCCGCGTTTAAGAGTTGCTCGATGCTGAAAGGTGTTTCTATCCCTGCGTCCGTGACTTCTATCGGGTCGAGTGCGTTCATCTATTGTACGTCTTTGAAGAGTCTCACTTTCCCGGAAGGCATCAAGACTGTGGCTACCAGTGTGCTGGAGGGTTGTACGACGTTGCAGACGGTGGTTATTCCCGAATCCGTTACCACCATCAATCAGGATGCGTTCTATAACTGCTCGGCGCTGAAGGCCATCTATAACTACGCCCTCACACCGCAGACTATAGTTGAGCGTACGGTAAATCAGGTTGACAAGAAAACCTGTATCCTCTATGTGCCGATGGATTATATCGACTTGTACAAAGGAAAAGCCGTGTGGTGTGATTTCTTGAATATTCTCGGCGTAGCAACGGGTTTGCATTTCGATGAGCAAACAGTTCAACTGAGTTATCTCAAACAGGACGATGAACTGCTATATATGGAACCGCTGACGCTGCAAGTTCCTTTAGCTCCGAACATTGATGGGTTCACGTTCCTTAAATGGGAAATACAGAGCGGTGATTTGAAAGATGGTATTGTACTCAAGGCTGTCTATGAGGCGAATGATCCGACAGGAGCACCAAAGGTGTACGTCAATCCTGCCAATCCTGCACAGAAACTGATTCGCGAAGGTAAGGTATATGTGCTCCGTGATGACAAGTTATTTACCATTCAAGGACAAGCAGTGAAATAAATCACTTAAGTTTCCAGATAGATTTATTGTATTGGTCACGATTAACCAAATAAGAATAAGGTGTATTTAAAGAGCGATTAATTAAGCAAAAAAATGGAACATTTAAGGTCATAATAAAAGCAGGATAAAACCTCGTTAAAAGGTCGTTCCAGTCTCGTTGAAGTCTCGATGGTAATTTGGAATATTTTTGGGGGCTAAAAATGACCTCAATAGCCCCCCAAGGATCAATAATAAAATGGTTTTGTCAAATGGTTATTTGTCTTAATGATTTGGTTAACAGTTACCAATTGTTACCGTTCGCGTATTAATCCGTTTCTGTAGGAATTAAGGAGTTGTTCGAGGGATGTGATCTGTTCGAGCAACTCTTTTCCTTTGTCAGTATCTTTGATGCGGATACGATGGTCAGAGAAGTCCTGTAGTAGTGTGCGGCTGTGGATGTCCGAGCCGGAGAGAATGGCTTGTTCTCTGGACTCAAATGATTCATGCTCAACGAGTTGTATACCATGGCTGTTGTAGATAAGTGTGTAACCGGCGATACCCGTTTTCTCTTGATAGGGTTTAGAGAATCCTCCATCAATGACAAATCGTTTTCCGTTGGCACGCATAGGTGTTTCGCCTTTGATTGTGCGAACGGGCACATGTCCGTTCACAATACGCCCCGTCGCAGGATTAAGTCCGAACTCTTTAAGAATGTTTTTGCAAACCTGTTCGTTATCAGCGAGGGAGAAATATGCCCCTTTATGTTCATCCCATGCTTCACATTTGCTCAGAAAATAACGCTCAAAAGTAGTCATTTTATCCTTGTTGTATAAAGGCGAGAATTCACCTTCCCATAGGTAGAGCATATAGTCGAGTGCGTCCTCTTTTTCTTTTCCTTCGGCGTAATAAGCTTTCCGGATGATGGAATCCGTGCGTTCCATGAGTGCCTTGCCTCTAACTCGTTGTCCACATACATCCGTTTCGGTAAAGGTGCCATCCTGGTTCATCGGAATTGCGGCATGATAGAGCAGGAAACCGTTGCGTACGAGATAGAGTGATCCGTGTTCGTAGAGCATGCGCAGGTGTCGCTGCATCTTCTCGCTCTTACGGAACGAACGCCATAATTGGTTCATCAAGTCTTGCTCATATTGATTCAGTGCGTATGGATTCTTAGGATCAATAGTCGGCAGGTTCGTGTCCAGAAGCGGGTAGGTGATGTTGTCCAACGTGATGGTGTTGGCGTTGAAATCAATCTTATCCAGCAGTGCTCGGTGATCCATATGCCATTCAGGATGGCGCAGAACTGTTTGACCTTCCAGTTTAAACTGTATGATGGATATGGCTTTGTGCATCTTAGCCATCAATTGAGCCGAACGAGTGAGTCTCGGGTTATTCTCGAAATCTTTTGTCTGCCAAATAGTACAAGGGTCATCTCCGTAGGTCTCCATTGCGAAATTGGCAAGGGGCAGCAGGTTAATGCCATATCCCTCTTCGAGGGTTTCTATGTTGGCGTATCGGATACTGACGCGTAAAACTGTAGCCAGCAGTGCAAGGTTGCCCGCCATTGCACCCATCCATTCTATATCGTGGTTACCCCATTGAATATCATAATCACGCACAGTAGCGAGAACGTCAAGGATTTTAGAGGCTCCGGGACCACGATCAAAGATATCGCCGACAATATGTAACGTATCAATTGTTAATGAATGAATAAGATAACTGATAACAATCAGTAAATGATCCGAACAACCTGTTTCTATAATGGCCTCAATAATGGCATTGTAATACGTTTGCCGGTCATGCTGTTCCAGATTGGACTCGTGAAGGAGTTCTCCGATAATATAGGCATAATCTTTAGGGAGTAGTTTCTGTACTTTCGA
>Ga0310694_10007388_pt1 | contig 10314 bp, 16 predicted proteins | sample 174DNAGHGhighgp2_FD_203884 | JGI IMG/M metagenome (GOLD analysis project Ga0310694, IMG submission 203884) | Sheep rumen microbial communities from Palmerston North, Manawatu-Wanganui, New Zealand - 1742 DNA GHGhigh gp2 (v2) (version 2) | ecosystem: Host-associated > Mammals > Digestive system... | reverse complement strand
CACAGAAGGATGTCAGGGAGCTGTCTGTCATCACTGGGAGCCCTGGGAGCTCTCTGTCATCCCATCACAGCACAGAAGGATGTCAGGAACCAGACAGAAGGAACCAGGGAGCACAGAAGGATGTCAGAGGGAGCCAGCGAGCTCCCTATATTATTATATATACGTTATACGGCCTGCGAAATATCACAGTTTTATAGAGTCTGCGATTTTTCACCGTTTTATAGCTTCTGCGAAATATCACCGGTTTTTCTCCCAGAAACGAGCAAAAAACGTTTATTTTGTCAAGAAACACGAAAACTTTTCAAGAAAAACAAAAATTTTTCCGTTTTTTCTTGCAAGTTTCAAAAATAGTTTGTATCTTTGCACCGTCAAAAGTTAATTAATAACCGAGGGTCAGCCCTCACAAAAGTTTTATAGATATGGATATTCAGTTACAAAAAAACGCCCCTGAGCTTATTCAGGCAGTCAGAGAAGAATTAGAGTATTATACTCCGAGTGATATTCAGCGTGATCCCTGGAACACGTTTGTTTATAGCCAGTGCGGTTTTTCACAGAGTTCCGTTGACTCATGGCTCCGTAAAATGGAGTCCGAGATCCTGGCTGTCATCGACTTCGCAAGTACCTGGGAGATCGATGCAAGTGAGTGGGATTTTTCTGACCTGGAAAAACAGGCAGAGTTCGCTATCTCCTATATCTCTATATGTATTGAGCGCGATTTAGAGTGGGATATCGAAAACAGCTCTGAGGAGGAGTCAAGGGCCGCCGCCTAATAAATAGGCCCTATTATAGTTACTGAGATTTTTCACCAAGTTTTAAACTTACAAAAATAGTATATTATGGCTACAGCTAATTTCGCTTCAGTGAACACAAGTAAAATATTTGCCTTCGGCGCAAATAAGTATATCACACAAGAGGATATCGATGCAAACGACTGGCCCCAGGAGTGGCTGGGACAGTTCAATGAGTGCCAGACTCAGAGCGATGCTGAGTGGTGCCAGGAGTCCGCTGTCTCTATGCTAAAAGAGAAGGGCTGGGATGACTCCGAGGGATGGGATGGAGATCGTAACTATCCAGGCTCAAATATCGCCGAGAAAACTGTCTGTGTGGTCGTTTGTGGGCTCTCTCTGGATATCAAGGTGACGGCTAAAACTGTCTCAGGTTATTACAGTGGTGCCACTTTCGACTGGGATGGAAATTTGAAGGTTTATGACCGTGAGGGCTATTATGTTTCTGACTATGACCTGACCGGAAATTACGCCGTCGATGAGTCCGACGTTATAAGCGAAAACTGGACTGGCAATAATGGCCTGTCTAAAATCCAGGCTAAAAACATCATCCGTCGCGTTTATAGCGAGTTCCAGAAATTGACGGATGAAGCGGAGGAGGTTTTTCAGGCGTGCTCTGAGTACCGTCTGGGCTGTGTGGGCCACTTCAGTAACGGCGAGGCCGTTTACGAGGATCTTGATACTGTCAGAGGCCAGTTAAAACTCGCTGTGTGCTAATTATAGAGTCTGAGATAATTCACAAGTTTCATAAATTCATTAATTCATCATATTATGAGTACCTATGCACGTTTATATCGCCAGGAGATCCGCGAACTTAATTCGCCCCTCTATCGCCTGTTTTTGCGCTTCGCTCTGACTGTCGCCGCCATCGCTGACCGCTGGCCCCGTCTGACCTCATGGAGCCTTCTGGCTCTGGCCCTCTGGGGAGCTATCTATATCTTCTTTAACTATCACTTCACTACTGCGATTTAAGCCCATTATAGGCCCTGAGAATATTCACAAAAATAATAATCCATTAATATATACGACTATGGCAAATTTGAAGAAATATGAGGTTACTGTCGAGGGTCTGACCGTCGATTTTCGCAAGGCCCTGAGTAACACAAACGACTATAACGACCACTTCTGTAACTCGTTTTCAAACTTGGTTTATATCCTGTCTCTGCCTCTGGGCGATGACCGTCGCGATATACTGGAAAGTACGCGCCAGGAGCTCTATGTTCGTGCGTATAACTACTGCCGCCGTGCTCACGGCTGGGATGCACACACAGCTTGTTTGTTGGCTGAAGCTCTATGTAAGAAGGTGGAGGGCTACAGGATGGCCCCCGCCGCTTAAAACTCTCTTTATAGTTCACCTAATTATTCACCGTTTTTAAATTTTCGAGTTTATGGCTACTACAGTAAATAACCCCGTTTCTGAGAATATGAACAGAGTAAATAACCCTGCAAACGTTGGCAAGATCAACGACTTTGGCAAAAAGATAGGTGGAGCCCGCAAGGATCTGGCTCGTGAGGCTGCCGAAATGGTGGCCCGCATGATGGGAGCCACTGCCGATATGATTAATAACGTCGGACTGGCAAAAATAGCCCGTATCGACCAGTTAGAGAAGTTGTTTACAGAAGGAGCCATCACCAGCGAAGCTGCCTGTGCTGCCGTTGCTGTTTTCCGTACTATAGGCAAGAAAAACTCTGTCTGGAACTGGGCTGAGAAGGCTGCCGAGAAATTGAAGGAAATAGCCGCTATTATAGACGGTGGAGAAATCACTGAAAATGTAAAACGCCTGCCTGACTATCTTATTCTCCAGGCTGTTGGCTATCCAGAGACTCCATTTAGTTTTGGTAAGCTGACTGTGGAGGGCTCGAAAGTTCGCGATTATTACGGAGCCCAGGAGCGCGACTATTATCGCGTTATTTGTGGCCGTCGCTATATCTTCAGGAGCTATGATATTAGCGCCGTCGCTGAGTATATTTATAATACAGTGAAGGCCAGTGAGGACAAAAAGTCATCCACCGGAGGCAGTAGTCTGGGCCCCACTTTCGAGATCCGCTATAATTATAGTCATTATTATATTTGTCCGAAAAATCGCCGTAGCGCTGTGCTCTGGAGTAGTAAGAGCCAGGATGAAGCTCGTGCCATGCTGAGAAATCGCGATGAGCTTTTGAAGCTCTGGGCTGAATATAGGTCCGTTCCAGAATTACGCCGTACCACAAATCGCCCCCGATCTGGTGAGGATTATCGCCATGGTGAAAGCGTGACTCCTGAGAAGTTTGCACAGGCTTTCCCCTTCTATGGTGTGGAGTTCGGTAACTGGTTGAACCAGGCTGACCGCCTGACTCGTTTAAACGAGACCTATGACGCTTTGCGCGACCTTTGCAAGCTCTGTGGCCTGACTGCGGATGCTGCCACTCTTACAGGCTGGCTCTCGATGGCCTTCGGTTCCAGAGGCATCCCAGGCGCTGCCGCTCACTATGAGACTCTGTTCCGCGTGATCAACCTGACCAAGGAGCACGGTGCCGGTAGTCTGGCCCACGAGTGGTTCCATGCACTTGATAATTTCACTGCCTGCCGCTTTGGTCTGGATGGTGCTTTCGCCACAAAGGACTATGCCCGTCTGCCAGAGGGTGAAATCCGTGAGGCCGCTCGTGCTCTTTATACTGCGCTAAATAAATCACCGTTTGCAAAGCGTAGCACAAAGCTCGATGAGCACAAAGATAAGATATACTATGGTACCACCATTGAAATGGCCGCCCGTGCTTTTGAGGTCTATGTTATAGAACTTGCGAAAAATCAGGGCATGACCAATGATTTTCTGGCTAATATTACTTATATTGAGGACTGGGGTAAGAAGGCCGAATTATACCCCTATCCCACTGCCGCCGAGGTTGCAGAGCTGGCTCCTGCTTTCGCTCGTTTCCTGACAGCCTGTGCCGATGCTCAGGAGCTCTCTCAGGATGCAGAGGAACTGTTTGCTCGTGGCCGTGCCATCATGGATGAGCAGCGTGCTCAGGAGGAAGAGCGCAAAGCAGCTGCCGAGGCAGAGCAGATTGCTCTCCGTGAGCAGCAGAAGGCCGAGCGCATGGCAGAAATGGAACAGAAGGCCCAGGAGGTGAAAGCTGAGTGTGGTGCCACTTGGAGTTTCTGTTTCGACTCCTGTGGTAAGCCCTATGCCGTTGGAGGTGGTGCCGGTTTCATTTTCATTATCTGGCACAGTATGCACGTTGGTTATCGCGTCTGTCAGTATAATAACAGACTCCGTAAGGAGATCCGAGCTTGTTGGCAGTACGTGCTTCAGGTGAAGCCAGGTGTAAATCTGGAGGAGTTTGCAAAAAAGGATCTCCAGTACGGTTTTACTATGCGTTGCCAGTTCTCTGAGGTCTATCACATGTATGCAAGTACTTGGAGTGAGTTTTGTGAGAAACATGGTGAGGAGCTGAAGAAGGCCGCTCAGGAGTTTGCTCCTGTGAAGAAGGTCGAGAAAAAGGCCGAGAAGAAGTCAGAAACGGCTCCTGTGCGCATTGCAGCAAGTCGCAAGGATAACAGCAAGGCTGAGACTAAAAAGGCCGTCAGCAACCGCAAAAATGACTTCAGCAATAAGAAGGAGCGTAAAGTGCTCGATATGACAGCCGCTCCCTATGCAGGTTTGAAGCTCATCGAAATTGAAGGTGGTGTGGCTGTGGTACCTGTGAAGGATGGTGACTGGAAAGCGACGTTATACAATAAGCGATATATTAAGGCTCATGGAGCAAAGTGGAATGCTGATGCCCAACAGTGGCAGGCCACTGATGTGGATGGTATTGCCCAGCTTCGTGAATGGTTCAAACTACAGGAGGTTGCCTGACAGCCGCCTCCTATTCTCTCTTTATAGTGTGTATGATTTTTCACTGATTTATTAATTCATTAATTCATAGATTTATGAAGTTACTGACAGCACAGAATTTGAAGGATCTTGCAAAATATCCTCTCTATTCTCAGGATGGCAAGCGTTACGACGCTGTTTGCAGTGTGAAGTTCTTTCTGGGTGGTTATACCTGGTATGCTCTGGAGTTCGATGGCGAAGATACTTTCTTCGGACTGGTATTTAATGGACTGGAAGGCGAATATGGCTATTTCTCTCTGAAAGAAATGTCATCAGTTCGCACACCTATGGGCCTGACTGTTGAGCGTGATCGCCACTTCGAGCCTACTACCCTCTCCGACCTGGCTATGTCTGAGCCATATATTAAGAAGTATATTGAGGAGCACCCTCTGGATGACGATGAGACGGAGGTTGCCTGACAGCCTCCATCCCTACCCTCTTTATACGATGTGCGAAATTTCACTGGTTTATTAATTCATCAATTCATTAAGTTATGAAGCGTGGCAAATATCCCGTCAGGACTCTCCCTGTAAGCGACCGCGAGAAATACGGTCTCAGTCAGTTCCCTAACTTCCATCGCTCTGGTTCCATCCTGGGCATGAAGAATCTCTATTATGGTCTCGATGCTAAGTTAGTGCGCTGTGGTGACTATATCTATAATGTCAGCAGCAAACCGGAGATCTACGATGCAGCTCGTTAATATTTAATGTGTTTACGTTATGGCTAAAGTGATTACTGTTTACGTTCATGCTCCCCGCGTTCGTGGCGACCGGAGTATAGTGTTTGTTACTCGTGTGCGCAAGGATTGGCACCAGCATGGAAACAGCAAAAAGCAGGTTCTGGATGACTGGTTTATGATTGACATGCCAGGTACCTGGTTCGACGATGCGTATAACTGTCACGTTGATGGCTGTGACCATGCTTGTGCCAGTCTGGAGGAAGCAGTGGCCAAGGGTGTATGGGTGTACGACACCAAGGATCCTGTGACCGGTGAATATCCCGTTTATGAGTTCCGCAAGGTGGCCCGACCATTCGAGTGGTCAGACATCCAGCCAGAATCTTACAACCTGGAGCAGGCCCCCGTGATGGAAATTGATTATCCTATGTTCAAGGCTGCATTTAACCATCCATATATTAAGCCTATTATCAGCCGTGAGCAGCGTTTGAATGGTAAGAACCGGAAAGAGATAAACGCTCAGAGCTTTCGCCTCTGTCTGCGCCTGAAGTATGGCTCTCCCAGGTATATGAGAGTTAATGCCATTACTGACAGATATCTCCGCAATATTAGTTGCCATATTATTGGCATCCCCGACTATCAAGAAATGAATGAGTTTATGTGCTTGAAAAGAATCAAGCGTGAAGTATATATGAGACATTAATTTTTGAGTTATGACTAAGGTGTGGTTATTATACGAAGGTGATGAGTGGTTATCTACTGGCAGTCTGGTACTGATGGCCATTTGTACCTCTGAGGAGAGTTTTAGGGCTAATGCTGAAAAGCTGATAGCCGAGCGAGCATCCCAGCACTTCCGGACAGCTAAGGGCAATGGCATGGACTTCGACTGCAAAGAAGATGTGTGCGAAGATATCAGCCTGGAACTGCGTTCGCGTGGTGCCACTACTGGCTGGGATGTGAACTATTGTTATACTATTGCCGACTGTGACCAGCTGGGAGAGATTTAATTTCATTAATTCATAAATTCATAAAATTATGGAACACGTTAAGATCGTTTGTAAGATTGATTATTACGAGCCCTATTTGCCGCCTCGTTGCCGCAAACTTCGCTATGAGCATAAGGAGGAAGATATAAAGCTGCCTGTGACTTCTGTAACATCCCAGGAGGCTCCTGTGGCCTTCCGTCTGTCTGACTATCACCATACCAGTGAGAATAAGACTGAGATACGCTGTTTCCGTAAGAAACTCTACATCCGTATGCGTATGCAGGATATTGTCTCAGGAGGTGGCGAAGCTGATATTATGCCAGAGAAACTTTCCAGGATGATACGCCCATGGTTTACTGTCAGCACCGACCGGACTCGCGAGCTCTGTCTGAAGAATTATCGCCATAGTGCAAAGCGGTATCTGATAGTTGACGGTGCTGTCTGGGAACTGTGTGGTGAGCCTCGTTATTGTATTACTACCTTTGGTTTGGGCCACAATCATGGTGGCACCGGTTTGTTCGTGGATCACTGGTATAATCCCAATATCCCTAACAAGAATTATTTCTCCGCTCTGGATGGTAAGTTGGCCGTGCAGCATGCTGATGCAGTTGCAGCCCGTCGTGGTGATACCAACGATGTAGGCCGTTTCGAAGAAATGATTGAGGTGCTGATGCCTGAGTGTGTAAAGATTAAGCCCATGAAGGAGCACGGCGAAGGTGATAAGACCATTAATGACCTCAATCATATTGCCGATATTTCCAGTTCCGCTGGCGAGGCCAGTGTCATGGCCCTCTGCTATGCCTTTTCTCATTTCGGTAAGTCCTGACTCCCCTACCCAACCGGCTAAGATTTGGCTGGTTGGGTTTTGTTTCATTAATTCATTAATTCATTAATTTGTAAATAAACTCGAAAATTTTCAAGAAAAAGCGAAAATAATTAGGTTTTTATTTGGTCAATTCAAAATTATTACCTATCTTTGCAGCGTGAAATTGATGTTTAACCGAGCCCATGGCTCACAAAACAAGTTTATAATATGGACGTTAAGTTTATCAAAGCTCAGTACAACGAAGGCGACCGCACCATGGTAGCCTGGACTGATGAAGGTCGCGTAGAATTGTTCTATGTGTATTCCCAGGAGGAATATGATGATCGTGTGACCTACGATAATCTGGTAGAGTATTTGCGTGATTCTGTTCGTGAGGATGAAATTCCAGAGCAGTTCGATGGCTCTTATGAGAAGTGGGCTGATGCTTTCAGCTACAGCGATATGGCTTCTGTTTTGTTTGATGACTCTTATTGTTGTGAGTGGTCTGACATTTGCCTTCTGGCTGGTCTCGATCCCTACGACGATAATAATGCCTATCTGGAGTGGGCCGCCTCTATGCCTGAAAGTGTATGGAATGAGCGTGCAGCAGCGTAAAATCATTAATTCATTAATTCATAAAGTTATGAGAAGTTTTAGTTTTGTTCCTGGTTATTATGAATGGCACCTTGTGGATGAAAGCGGTAAGACGCTGCATAACATGGTTGATCCTTCTGAATGCCTTTACGATGAGGACGGTAATAATCTGACTTTGGAAGGTGTGACAGCTCTTTGTGAGGATGACTTGAACTGTGCGGACTCCCATTATTCTGAAGGTGATGACTATAACGGTATTCTCCTGGATGAAGATGAGTCATTGTCTCAGCAGGAAATTGTGGAAGCGGCTAAGGTGATGGGCCAGACTCTTTACGATTATTATCTGAGTGAATAAATTTGGCGATATAGGAAGTAATTATTAATTTTGCAAAACAATACAACTATGGCAAAGAAGATTGAGCATATAGAGCAGCTGTTGCAGAGCAAAGATGCAAAGCGTGAAGTGAACCAGGCCCAGAGCGATAAGGAAACGACCTACGTGACCATCAGGACTTCGACGGGTGTGTATAAGTTTATCGAGAGTGATAAGTGCTCCGACGGTTCTTCCTTCGACGGGTATAAGGATATTGAGCGCACCCGCAAGAATCTGGAGCGCAAAATTCAGAACCGTTTGAACTGGGGTGCTGAAGGTGGTCGTGCCGAGGTGTGCCGCGACAATAAGACGTGCAAGGCCCTGGCAGAACTGAAGGCCAACGAACATCTGGCTCAGGAGGGTAGATATTTGAAGCTTATGGCTCAGTGGGCTACCCAGGCACCTGTGCTGATTCGTCCCTATGTGTTTCTGAACCTGTACGATCGTCTGGGTGATGACGGCGTGAAACTGAACATCCAGACTAATTACGACGTGGCCTTTTCTATGCCTATGGCATGGGCTAAGGGAGTAGGGGAGTTGCACCACTTCGACGGTCTGCGTCTGCAAACGGAGATCAGCAATCTGGTACCGAAGTTCCAGAAGGGTGACAGGATCACAGTACGCTCTAAGAAACAGGGCATCCGTGACTATGAGTGTACGGTGAATGAGCCTATCTTCAAGCAGTACTATCAGAAGCCCTTCAGGAATAAGTGGGGTAATACTGAGTATAAGGGTGAAGGCCCCTGGGTAGTGTGGTATGCTACCAACTATGGCCACATCCGCTATGATGAGATAGTTAAATAATAATATAAGGTATGGAGAAATTTCAATATACATTTAGTGTAAGTCAGGCAGTAGGGGAGCACGGGCATGAGTTCCCCGTTCTGACTGCGAACGAATATCCCTGGATGAACATCCAGATAGTGCCGACGGCTCCACATCAGCGCGACATGATTCTGAAACTGTTGCAAGGCCAAGGGCATACCATTGCCGAGGTGGAGGGCCGTCAGGACTTCGTGGCGATACAGGCTGGTGGTGGTACGCCAGAACATCCGACTATCGAGATTACGGCCCAGAACTACCGCCAAGTTTCGATGATATTGCGTGAGTGCCTGAAAGCTGGTGCCGAGTGGTGGGCTAAGGAGCATGAATTGGTGAAACCATAATTTCATCAATTCATGTAATTATGAGTCCATAAATTAATGAATTTGTAAAGAAACCCGAAAACTTTCAAGAAAAAGCGAAAATAAATACTATTTTATTTTTGTCAATTCAGAATAAATGACTATCTTTGCATCAGATAAGTAAACAAGATGTATAACCGAGGGTAACACCTCACAAAACATTAAGAGACATGTTAGTAACAATCAACAACGAAAACAAGCAGGTAAACGTCACCATTCAGGGTGGCACAATGACCGTAGAGTTAGAGCGTGGCAACTTCGTGCTGGAGGATGCAGTCAATACAGAGTGTGACTTCGAGACCGAAGAGGACTATGCCCGCCTGTTGCATGATGCAGCACTGAGCCTGGTGACGCTTGGTAACGACATCAAGACTTTCGAGCAGTGGGAGGAACTGTTTAGCTCATGGGCTGACGTGGAACCAAGTGCCGAAGCAGACCCAGAGGATATCGAGGAATATAACGAGTGTCTGAAGAATGACCGTGCCGACTTCGATCGTGAACAGAAAGCAGCTGCCGACTGGAAAGCTGTGACTGACCTGGACGGACACGTCATCTGGGACTACCTCGAAAAGCGTTGGGAGATCTAAACACGAATTATCATTAATTTAATATATAGGAGATAAGGATATGGAAAAGGACGTTACAACGAATTTGGTTTGTGGCATCGTGGCCGACTTTATGAACCAGGTTAATGACGGTGAGCGTTTTGCTTTCGAGAAGGCCGTACATGCTTTCAAGGAGAATGTGGAGCTGACCGATGAGCAGGAGGCTATGGTAAGAAATTCGCTGTTGCATCTGGAGATTATCGCTAACAACATCGAGAATGAAGAGACAGTGAAACATATTGTAGGTATGGAGTGCAATATTCTCCTTTGGACGGTGGCCGCTGACTGGCATTGCCTGAACACCCGTACCCTGGGTGATACCGACGACTATCTACAAGATATCAATAAGGATAAGAACTAAGTTATAGCATACGAGATTATTCACCAAGTTATACGACTTACAAAAATTCAGAGAATTATGACACAGCAAGATTATCTTTGGAAGGTTG
>Ga0310694_10007387_pt1 | contig 10315 bp, 3 predicted proteins | sample 174DNAGHGhighgp2_FD_203884 | JGI IMG/M metagenome (GOLD analysis project Ga0310694, IMG submission 203884) | Sheep rumen microbial communities from Palmerston North, Manawatu-Wanganui, New Zealand - 1742 DNA GHGhigh gp2 (v2) (version 2) | ecosystem: Host-associated > Mammals > Digestive system >... | reverse complement strand
CGTTTGTTGAAACCCAGGCCTTAGCCACACAGACCGATGTGACCATTGATGGCAATGCCTTTGTGAAGGGTTCTGTCTATGGTGGTAGTGAGAATGGCCATGTGCAGCACGATACGCATGTGACGATTGCCGGTGGTCAGATTGGTGCCGGTGAGGGTATTAACAAACGCTATACTGATCATTATGGCGAATGGCCAACAGAAACAGAGTCCATTGAGACCAGCTGGAAGGAGTGCGCACATTGGGAGTATACCCCGAATGATGCTGCTCCTTGGGATCCGTATGCTATATATGAGAGTGAAGGTAAGTATTATTATGATGCTGCTCATACACAATATGCAGAGGGTGGTGCCAAAGTCGGTAAGGATGGCCACACCTTCTACGGTAATGTGTTTGGCGGTGGTAGCGGTTTGCTTCCGTATGCTCCGGGTAAATGGCACCGTGCGTCAGGTTCTGTAGGTGGCAATACTCTGGTGAATATCACGGGTGGACATATTCTGACCAGTGTATATGGCGGTAATGAGCAGACCGACGTGGGTACTTATAAGAAGGATAGTAAGGGTGCACTTGTGGTTCCTGTATCAGGAGGTAAGTGTACCATCAATATGACAGGTGGTACGTTAGGTGTTCCTCGTACTGCTAATGATACAAAAGCTCTCCCCGTTAACTGTTACCTATTTGGTGCAGGTAAGGGTGACCCACGTATCTTCTTCAATACTTGGACGAATGTCATTAACACTGAAGTGAACATCTCGGGTACAGCCCGTATCTATGGTTCTACATTCGGTGGTGGTGAGGATGGTCACGTCATCAATAATGCTGTTACCAACATCGGTGATGCAGTCACTATTGGAAATACGAGCACTTCCCATTCAAAGGTTATCATTGGTACTACGGGAACCTCTTACGTGGATGGTAACGTGTTCGGTGGTGGCCGCGGCTTCACTGGTGATGCACAGACGGCAGGTACCGTGGGTGGCAACGTCGATGTGAACATTAAGAACGGTAAGATACTCGGTAGTGTCTATGGTGGTGGACGTTTGGCTTCCGTAGGTACGCTGTTTACCGCTCCGGAGGATCCGAACTACGGTAATTTCGTGGAGGATGCCAATGGTAAGACCTATGGTCATATCACTGTCAATATCAGCGGCGGTACCATTGGTAATGGTGATGATGATAAGGAAGTTACAGGTAATGTCTCTGGTAACGTCTTCGGTGGCTCTATGGGACGTCTGACATTGCTGAATGGTAAGACTAACCCGATTTGGCCGAAGATGGCTCAGGTGAAGAGTACTACTGTTACTATCTCCGACAAGGCTAACATCAAGCGCACTGTCTTTGGTGGTGGCGAGTTAGGTACTGTCCGTGACAATGCTATCGTCAACATGACAGGTGGTACTGTCAGACGCGATGTCTATGGTGGTGGTTACGGTAGTCAGGACTACGATACCAAGACCAAGATTACGGTGAAGATGCTAAAAGATGGTGTGACGAATCCAAGTAGTGCCAGTGATTATGAAGATTTAAGTTATGTCTTCACACCGATGATCTTTGCAGGTTGCGTGGGTCAGAATACTTATGTGAACATCAGTGGCGGTCAGGTAAAGAAGAGCGTCTATGGTGGTGGTGAGATGGCCTCTGTTGGTATCATCGATTGTCAGGTTAAGATAGACAACTCTGCTATAGATCCTATATATACTGAAGGTCCTGACAATTATGTATATATCAAGAATCATAAGCATGATAATGAGAACAATGACTTTGTCTTGAGCTGGCCGTATCATTTCGAGTATGTACCAGGCTATTTGGGTGCAACTCATGTGAATATCACGGGTGGACGTATCGGTCTCTATAGCAGCGAGGAGAACAACTTCGAAGACTTAGACAATGGTGATGTATGTGGCGGTGGCAAGGGTATTGCCGGCGACTACAACAACTATGTGTTCTGTGCGAATGTCGGTTCCTCTGAGGTGACGATTAACTATCCTAACACGGCCGATCCCGCAACATACGAGACTGAGGGTGACTGTATCACAGGTGCTGTCTATGGCGGTGCTGAAAACGGTCACGTCATGGGTGATACTAAGCTGACGCTGAAGAGGGGCTTGGTAGGTCACTCTATCTACGGTGGCGGTAGTGGTAAGGGCAAATTCTCTCAGACTCTGCTGAAGATTGGTGCTCCAGCTAACTCAACGGCAGCCTCAGACCACTATACCAGAGACATCTATAGTATCACGGCCGGTAAGGTGTTCGGTAATACCGAGGTCATCATGGAGGATGGTTATGTGGTGCGCAATGTCTATGGCGGTGGTAACATGGGTTCTGTCGGTAAGGGTAACTATGCCGGTGGACCTGATGATTACTCAACAGCAGGCTATGGCGAAAAAGTTTCAGGCGTGAACAATCTGTGGAGTGACCAAAATTCGTATGGCGAAGCCTTCCTGAAAAGTGGTAAGACCAAGGTGAAGATACTCGGCGGTACAGTGGGATATATTAACCCGACAAATCCGTCGACAAGTGTGTATGGTGGTCTGCCTTACGGTAATGTCTTCGGCGGTTGCCGCGGTGAGTCTGCACCGAATATCAGGGAGACCCCACGTTATCTGTATAGTCCGGAGTTCTTTGTGGGTTACGTGAATGAGACGTCTGTCCAGATTGGTGCCGAAAACAGCACGAGCGGACCAAAGATTAGCGGTTCGGTCTTTGGTGGTGGTATGGACGGTCATGTTCGTCGTGATACTAAGGTGACTATCAACAGTGGTGAGATCGGAACAGTCAATGGCGGACTTGACAATGGTAATGTCTATGGCGCCGGTTCCGGTATCGGTAAGTACAAGTACGACTTCGATTATGACGGAAAGTACACGAGTACGGTTATCTATGGAGGCAAACAGACCAAGGAAGAGGACTATAGCACCTCTGCCGGTTCTGTGACCCGCTTCACGACGGTTGAGGTGAAGGGCGGTACTATCCATCGTAAAGTCTATGGTGGTGGCTCGCTCTCTAGCGTCGGCGCACCGAAGATCGGCCAGGACTATGATCCTTACCATCCGAATGATTCGAAGCATAGCGGTGAGGTAGGTAAACAGTCACTGAATAAGGTCATCATCTCCGGTGGCCAGATTGGTGACGATGCGGGCATTGCTGTCGGTTATGGCGGTGATGTAAATGGCGGTAGCCGTGGTGACAATGCTTTGGGCAATAGTTTCTCTACTTCCATCTGGACAGATGTCACCATCGATGGCAGTGCCGACGTCAAGGGCAATGTCTTTGGCGGTGGTGAGGCCGGTATGGTGAAGCATGACACTGAAGTGAAGATGCAGGGCGGTACCGTCGGCAACGACCTCTACGGTGGCGGTGACTTGGCCGATGTGGGTGGCAATACTACTGTCTTGCTGACAGGTGGAACCATTTCGAATGCTGCCTATGGTGGCGCACGTGGTACTGCAGAGATTGCCGCTAAGGTAGGTGGTGATGTATTGGTAGACCTGAACAATGTGGCAACTTCTGCTAAGGGCTGTGTCGTTGATAAGATTTTCGGCGCCAACAATGTGAATGGTACGCCGGAGGGCCATGTCAAGGTGCATGTCCATGCTACACAGAACAGGAACTTGGCTACAGTCAGCAACAAGTCGGAGGCAGAGAATGATTACGATGTCTCTGGTGTGTTCGGCGGCGGTAACAATGCCGACTATGTGCCGACGGATACCAAGCAGAGTACCGAGGTGATTATTGAGGGTTGTGACCTTACGAGTATCTTTGAGGTGTATGGCGGTGGTTATGGTGCCGCTACGCCGGGAACAAATGTGCTTGTCAAGGGTACCAAGATCATCGATAATGTGTTCGGCGGCGGTTATGGTGCCGGTGCTAATAATCCTGGTGCAAATGTTGGTTACAGGACAGATAAGACGGCTTATGGCTTAGACATCAACGGTAGTAGCAAGATGGCTGTCGTTCAGTTGATGGCAGGACATATTAATAATGTCTATGGCGGTAGTAACACCAAGGGTGATATCCGTGGCGGTTCGTCCATCACGAACCTCACTAATACTGGTGAGGGTGAGCCGAGTACGTGTAGCAGTCTGGATGTCGTTAAGGTCTATGGCGGTGGTAAGGACGCCGAGATGAAGGGCGGTGCTGAGATCGTCTTAGGCTGTATGCCGGATGACTGGATCGAGGAGATCTATGCCGGTGCTGAGAACGCCGACGTGGGTAGCGATGTCAGCCTGACGATCACCAGTGGTAAGTTCGGCCGTGTGTTCGGTGGTAACAACACCAGCGGTAGACTGCATGGTAGTATCACGGTGAACATCGAGGAGAATCCTGATTGTGATGTGCCTATCATCATTGGTGAGCTCTATGGCGGTGGTAACCAAGCTCCTTACTCTATCTATGGCTATAAGGATCAGAAGGATAGTAATGGCAAGTGGATACCTCGTGAGAAGAGCGATTACGATGCGATGTCAGAAGCCCAGAAGGAGGCTGAGGGTATCAGAAGTGGTGCTCATAACAATCCGCAGGTCAATGTACGTTCGTTCACCAGTATTGGTAATATCTTCGGTGGTGGCTATGGTGAACATGCTGTCATGGTGGGTAGTCCTACGATTAATATCAACGAGGTTATTCTTCCTAAGGCTGACGGCACGTCTGCAGAGAATGGATATGATCCTGACAAGGATAACGCCAAACCAGCTTTGATTGACGGCACGAACGTGAAACTCTATCCTCACGAGGCTGGTAAGATGGGTGTGATCAGTACGATATTTGGTGGCGGTAATGCGGCCAAGGTAATCGGCGATACTCATGTGAATATCGGCACGACTGCTGAGGAGCCGTTCGAGTCGCTAAGACAGGCTGATGGCTCAGTACCCAAGAAGGCAGTGGCTGGTGCGGATATCCGCGGTAATGTCTATGGCGGTGGTAACAATGCCGAGGTAACAGGCAAGACCGACGTCGTCATTGGACAGAAGAAGGAATAAAATCGACCTCTTTTTTACAAGGCCTTCCAACACTTTTTTCTTCCCTTTCGAAAAAGTGTTGGAAGGCTTCGTAGCAAATATTCCCTCGGCACGTATGCACAAGGGTATTATGAGTCTATTTTTGGAAATTCTTTAAGCCTTGGTTGAGGAAGTCGAGGTAGGCGGGAATGTCTTCGCTGAAGCCGCGGCTGCCGGTGAGAGGTTTGCCGGTGGCGGGGTCGAGGGCCACGTAGAAGGGTTGGGCGTTGGCACCGAACTTATGACTCTGCAGGTAGCTCCATTTGGCGCCTACGGTGCGGAGGGTCTTCTGTTGGCCCTGGGCGTCGGTGACGACCATCGGTTCCGGCAGAGGTGTCTTGTCGTCAACGTAGAGCGAAATCAGTACGTAGTCTTTTTTGAGGATGTCGGCCACGCGGGCATCGTTCCATACCGAGGCCTCCATCTTACGACAGTTGACGCAGCCGAAGCCGGTGAAGTCGATGAAGACAGGCTTGCCTTGAGCACGAGCGGCTGCCATGCCGGCGTCATAGTCATTGTATTGCGCCTCGACGATGGTGGGGTTGAGGTTGAAGTCCTGGGTGCTCATCGGGGGTGCGAAGGCACTGACGGCCTTACAGGGGGCACCCCAGAGGCCGGGGACCATATAGACGGCGAAGGCCAGGGAGATGAGGCCGCCCATGATGCAGATGACAGGCATTGGCCTATGAATTGATAATTGACAATTGACAATGGATAATTTTTCTCTGCCGATTTCATCACTTTGGAATTTGAGCCAGCCGCAGAGGTAGGCGCCGAGGAGGGCGAAGATGACGATCCAGAGGGAGAGGAAGACCTCGCGGTCGAGGATATGCCAGCCGTAGGCCAGATCGGCTACGGAGAGGAATTTCAGGGCAAAGGCCAGTTCGATGAAGCCGAGCACGACTTTGAGCGTGTTCATCCAGGAGCCAGACTTCGGTGCCGACTTCAGCCATGAGGGGAACATGGCGAAGAGGGTGAAGGGCAGGGCCAGGGCCAGGGCAAAGCCGAACATACCGACCGCTGGTGCCAGCCAGTTGCCGGAGGTGGTGGTTTGGACGAGCAGCATGCCGATGATGGGGCCGGTGCAGGAGAAGGAAACCAACACTAGCGTAAATGCCATCAAAAGGATGGAGAGTGAAGAGTGAAGAGTGAAGAGTGAAGAATTTGCTACCGCTTTGGAGGAGAGCTGTTCGCTCTTTTTGTCGACGGCGTTGGCCCAGGAGTCGGGGAGGCGGATTTCAAACCAGCCGAAGAAGGAGAGGGCGAAGACGATGAGCAACAGGAAGATGAAGATGTTGAACACCGCATTTGTCGACATGGCGTTGAGGGTGTCGGAGCCGAAGAGGGCTGTTACGAGCAGGCCTAAGCCCAGATAGATGACGATGATGGACAGACCGTAGGTGAAGGCCTCGCGGATGCCTCTTTTCTTATCGTCCTTGGCGCGTTTCAGGAAGAAACTGACGGTCATGGGGATGATGGGCCAGATGCAGGGCATGCAGACGGCCAGGAGACCGGCTACAAAGCCCATGAGGAGGAGCCAGAGGAGGGAGTGGGAGGCGAGGTCGGAGGAGGAACCGAAGGTCTGCAATTCCGAGGTGACGGGGGCCCAGAGGGCGGTGTCGAGTGAAGAGTGAAGAGTGAAGAGTGAAGAGTGAAGAGTGAAGAGTGAAGAGTGAAGAGTGAAGAGTGAAGAATTTGCTACCGCTGCAGTGTCTGAAGTCGTGGTGTCGGATGGGACAGTCGCGATGGTCTCTGTAGGGGGTGTTTCCTCTTTTTCAGCCTTCTCATCTCCATTTTTACTATTCACTATTAACTGTTCACTATTCACTATCTCCGTGGGACTTTTGCCGGACTGTTTGAAAGCGGCTTCGGAGGGGGGGAGGCAGCTCTCGTCGCTGCAGGTGCCGTATTCGAGGTAGCAGTCGATGTCGTAGTCCGGTTTGGTGAAACGGATCTTCTGAACGAAGGTGGCTTCGTTTTCGAAGTATTTCAACTCCATGTTGAATACCTTGTCCATCTTCTTGATGACGTTGCCCCTCGGGGTGAGTTTGCCGACGAGTTCCGCACCCTCCATCTTCGTGACGTTGAAGGAGGCCTCGATGGGACCGTTGTCACCGATGTCGGTGGAATAGACGTGCCAACCCTGATCTATCGTGGCGTGGAAGATGATCTCTGCCTCTGCCCCTTTACCGGTCTTGAGTTGCGACGTGAAATGGACAGGGTTCATCATCTGGGCATTGACTACCAGTGTGAGTAGCAGTGCCCATAAAGACAATATGTTTTTTTTCATAACCTAAGTGGTGCGATGCTTGTCGAATTTCTTGAGGAAGTAGTTGAAGGCTTCGAGTCCTACGAGTACGAGGAAGGTGGCAGCTGCCGAGAGGACGTAGAGTCCACCTCCGCAGGCCAGACCGATGGCCGCTGTCACCCAGAGACCGGCGGCTGTGGTCAGTCCGCGAACCACATTCTCGCTCTTATGGAAGATGATGGTGCCTGCGCCGATGAAACCGATGCCCGATACCACCTGAGCGGCCACGCGCGACACGTCCCAGCGGTGTTCGGGGGTATGCATGGCTCCTTCGAAGCCGTAGGCAGAGACGATCATAAACAAGGCAGAACCTAAGGCTACGAGGAAGTGGGTACGCATGCCGGCTTCCTTCGAACGGTACTCACGCTCCAATCCGATGGCACCGCCCAGGAGGGCTGCCACGAAGATGCGCAAGATAAATTCCCAAGTCATATCCATAACTATTCACTATTAACTATTCACTATTCACTAATTCTTTCTTGTAGCAGCGGTGGCGGCGGATGATGGTAGAATCGAGGTATTGCCACTGAGAGAGGACACCCTCGTTGGACTCCATCTGCGGACCTGTGATGGCCCATTTGAAGTTGTAGGCCTGGAACTGGCGGATGAGGTCGTCGAAGATGAGCGCGTTGGCCCCCTTGTTGCGGTATTCGGGCAGGACGCCGATGAGCAGGAGGTCGACGGTGTCGGTCTTGTGCCATTTCAGGATCTTCAGCAGGTGCCACCAGCCAAAGGGCAGGAAGCGACCGTCGTTGGTCTTTCGGAGTGCCTCCGAGAACGAGGGGAAGGTGATGCCGAAGCCCACCATCTTATCGCCGTCCATGATGGCGGTGACGAGGTTGAGGTCGGCAATCTTGATATAGTCGTTGACCAGTTTGTCGATCTGTTTCTGTGAAAGTTGGCTGAAGCCATAGAGGTCTTTGTAGGTGGCATTCAGCAGGTCGAAGACCTTCTGGCCGTAACCCTCCTGGATCAGTTCATGACGCGTGAACTTATGTACGCTTAATCCGTAACGCTTGCGCACCATCTCCGTCAGTTTGGCAAACTTCTCGGGTACCACCTCCGGTACTTTCACCTTACACTCCACATAGTCGTTGTCTTTTTGGAAACCAGGTATCTGTTCCATGTGTTGGGAGTAGTAGGGGGCGTTGTAGTTGATGTACATGGTGGAGAGTTGGTCGAAGCCCTCGATGAGCATGCCTTCGCGGTCGGTGTCGATGAATCCCAGCGGTCCGGCTATCTCGTTCATGCCTCTGGCCTGTCCCCAGTCTTCGACCGCCTTCAGCAGGGCGGCGGACACCTCGGGGTCGTCGATGAAGTCGAACCATCCGAAGCGGACGGCCTTGCGGTTCCATCGCTCATTGGCACGGCGGTTGATGATGGCCGCCACGCGCCCCACCATCTGTCCGTCTTTGAAGGCCATGAAATACTCCGCCTCGCAGCATTCGAACGAGGGGTTTTTATCCCGGCGGAGCGTAGCCATCTCATCGGAAAAGAGGTATGGTACGGCACAATCGTTATTGCGATAGAGGTCGTAGTAAAACTGGATGAACTGTTTCAGTTCCCGTTTCGTTTCAACGCGTTTGATCTTGATCATTGGTGCAAAGTTACAAAAAAACCTGTGATGACGTTCAGTTTTCTTCGCATTTTAACGATTATTCAGAGAGCGTCGATGTATTCGTAGAGTTTTTTGTAGAACGGATGGCGCGTCATGGTGGAGGCATCGCCGAGGATGATGAGTTTCATGCGGGCGCGTGTGATGGCCACGTTCATGCGTCGGAGGTCGCGCAGGAAACCGATCTGTCCTTCGTCGTTGGCACGGACGAGGGAGATGAGGATGATGTCACGTTCCTGGCCCTGGAAGCCGTCGACGGTGTTGACGCTGATGAGGTGGCGGTAAGGTTTGAAGAATTCGCGTTTCTTGAAAAGACGGCGGAGGTATTGCACCTGGGCGCGGTAGGGGGAGATGACGCCCACGTCGAGGCGTTCGTCGAGGATGCGGGCTTTGCCGATTTTCTTAAAATACTGTTCGAGGGCGAGGAGGGTGAGTTCGGCCTCGGCCTTGTTGATGCGGCCGAAGGATTCGCCGACGAATTGCTCTTTAAAGAGTGAAGAGTGAAGAGTGAAGAGTGAAGAGTTTGCTGCCGCCTCCGAGGGGAGTTGGAAAGCGCTGGTGTCGATCCAGGTCATGGGGATGTCGAGGTCGAGGATGGAGCGGTATTTCACTTCGGGGGCTGATTCGACCTGGTTGCCGTAGAACCAGTCGGAGGAGAAACGCATTATCTCGTCGTTCATGCGGTATTGCATTTTGAGGAGGGTGACTGTTTCGGGATGGTTTTCCACGATGCGTTCCATGAGTGTCTTTCCGAGACCTGCTTTGAGGGCTGCGAAGCTCTTGATGGTGGGTGGGAGTTGGCAGTGGTCGCCGGCGAAGATGACGCGTGACACCCGTCGGATGGGTATCCAGCAGGCCGCTTCGAGGGCCTGTGCCGCCTCGTCGATGAAGAGGGTGCCGAATTTCTGACCTTCGAGCAGGCGGTTGGCAGAGCCCACGAGGGTAGAGGCGATGACACGTGCCTCGCCGAAGAGTTGGACATTGATGCGGACCTCGAGTTCGGTGGCCCGTTCTTTGAGACGTTCGAGTTTTTGGTGGTAGCTGTCGCTGCCCCGTTTGCGGTGGGAGCGGAGGTCGCGGATGGCCTTGCGGATGCTCCAGAGGAGGGTGTAGTCGGGGTGTGCCTCAAAGCGCCGCTCGTAGGTGAAGGAGAGCATCTTATCGTTGACGCGGGTAGGGTTGCCGATGCGGAGAACGTTGATGCCACGGTCGACGAGTTTTTCCGAGATCCAGTCGACGGCCATGTTGCTTTGGGCGCAGACCAGGACTTGGTTTTCGCGGCGGAGGGTTTCGTAGATGGCCTCGACGAGGGTCGTGGTCTTGCCGGTGCCGGGAGGGCCGTGGACAATGGCAACGTCTTTGGCGCGGAGGACTTTATTCACCGCATCCTCCTGG
>Ga0310694_10007386_pt1 | contig 10315 bp, 8 predicted proteins | sample 174DNAGHGhighgp2_FD_203884 | JGI IMG/M metagenome (GOLD analysis project Ga0310694, IMG submission 203884) | Sheep rumen microbial communities from Palmerston North, Manawatu-Wanganui, New Zealand - 1742 DNA GHGhigh gp2 (v2) (version 2) | ecosystem: Host-associated > Mammals > Digestive system >... | reverse complement strand
TTCCAGCAGCAGAAGTTTGGCGTGGATGCTGTCTACAAGCTCTTCCCGGAGTACATCATCCTGAAGGTGAACGACTTCAACCGCTGGTCGAAGGTGCCGCTGGAGCAGTGGTGCTACTTCCTGGCCAACACCGAGATTCCCGAGGATGCCAATGCCCCCGGTCTGCAGGAGGCGCGTCAGAAGTTGCTCTTCGCCAAGATGAGCAGGGACGAGCAGATAGCCTATCGCCGCTATATCGACGACCGCGTCATCTTGGCAGACCAGATTGTTACGGCTCGCGGCGAGGGAAAGCTGGAAGGTCGTGCGGAAGGTCGTGAAGAAGGTCGTGAAGAGGGACGTGCGGAAGGACGTGAAGAGGGTCGTGCGGAAGGACTCAAAGAAGGACGTGCGGAAGGACGTGCGGAAGGACGTGCGGAAGGGCGTGCGGAAGGACGTGCGGAAGGACGTGAAGAGGGGCGTGCGGAAGGACGTGCGGAAGAACGTTTAGCCAATGCACGGAATCTGAAAGCCAACGGTGTTCCTTTGGAGGTCATCATCAAAAGCCTGTCACTGACAGAAAATGAGGTAACCCAGCTTTAACCCAATCGGTCATTAGGCTATTATGCGCTAACAAGCTTTCTTTTTGTCATCTAACCCTTCACTTTTCGATTACAATGGAACCCCATTGCACACTCAAAGCAGCAAGACATCTGTTCAAAAATAAAGGTTGTTTTCATCATAACGCTAATGACCGATTCGGGTTTAATGTTCCAGGACTTACCGTCTAGCTCTCAGTATTGTCCGGTAATGAACGCCCTGAAGGGGCATCATGTTGTCTGCCCAGGGCACACCCTGGGTTAACAGACGTAGAAGCCACGCTCTGTAAGGGCGAAATCCAATTACTCTGGCGTTTGAATATGTAACTTTGTACCGCGTTGATTCTTTTGCCCTTACAGGGCGCGATGACTGCTTACTCTTATCTCCAAGGCGATGCCCTGAGCTATAAGTTTTTGGCCTTTCAGGGTGTTTCTTACTAGAGAAAGTCGAGATACTTCTTTCTAAGTTCTTGCTGTTCACCCTTCGAGAATCCCAATTGGTTTTCCACATATTGCGACAACGAGCCGTACCTTTGGTCAATCAGGTCGAGCGTTGTCTCGAAGTTCTCTCGGCTCACGCCAACTATGGCTCGAATGAAAGCCACGGTCTCCTCATCGCCACCCAGTTCTAGAGCCTTCGCACTCATTGGCTCCACGTATGAGGCATAACTCTGGTTAGAGAGGTCGAAGTCGTGTACAATCACGTCACGACTGGCTCCAAGGGCAGCGAGGAGAAATGCCGATGCCCAGCCTGCGCGGTCTTTTCCTTGTGAGCAATGCCAAAGTACGCCACCCTTGGCATGCAAGACACCACGCAGGAACATCCCATAGTAGCGCTGTGAGAGGGTATCGGTTACAATGGCCGGATAAAGCTGGCGAGCCATTGCCTGTGCCTTGGGCTCAAAGGCATATTTCATCAGCATAGCAGCCATGTCCTTCATGTCCATCTGAGCAGTGTCTACACGGCTGGACGAGAAGCCATCGATGATTGCCTTCGGGAGTGTGGAGAGGTGGGTATAGCTCACACCCTCCATCAGGCGGTCAGGAGCTGCTGAGACTTCTTCTTCAAACCGGAAATCGAACACATCCGTCAAATGATAGTGCTCCTTCAACACAGCAACATCACTATCGGAAGCCTGCGACAGATTGCCACTGCGTATCAGTATACCAAAGCGAATCATCTGTCCATTCTGCATAACGAGACCACCCATGTCGCGAGCATTCTCGATGCCTTCAAACACTAAGGTGCGTTGGGCTTGGATGATAGGAGAAGAAAGAAGCATCATGAATAGTAACAGAATGGAGGGATGATGGTTCGTCACTCTGGTAGGTATTTGTCTATCATTTGCTGGAAGAAATCACTGAAAGGATGTTTCCCGTCACTCAGTTTACTGAGCAGGAACGACATCTTGGCCGCAATGAAAGGATACAGCTTCCTAACTTCTGCTTCCAGTACTTTTTCAGAGTCGGTATCATAGTATGCCTTTGCAAATATATCCCAGTGAGCCTTGAATGTGGGTGGATCCAGATGGAATATGTTGTCACACCGCTCCGCACTCAGGAAATGTGATGAATAGTACATCATGCCGAGATCCCACTCAGGGACTCCGTAGGCAAAGTCGCCCACGTCAATCCACACGTCGCGCACCCCATCGGTAATGATGTTGCCGATATGCAGATCGCCATGCAGACAGGTGGGCGCAGAGGGAACCGTGTCAAGGAACTTGTGCAGGCGATCCTTATAGGCATCAGGCATATTGACAAGACGGTCTATCCTGGAACCCACCAATTCCCTCATATCTGGGAGCCGTTGTGTGTCAGCAGGAGTCTCGTGGATCTGCTTGGCCAGCTTGGCAAAACGTTCTGAGAGCGGCACCAGCATGTCAGGCTCCTGTGAGATGATACGGGTGAACGAGCGCTTAGGGCTAATCAGTTCATACTCTGCTCCGAAGCGCTTGCCATCGGTGATCAGGCGAATGGGCTTCGGTGTAGGGAGTCCACTCTCGAAGACCACCCGGTTGACATGGAACTCGCGAGCCGCATTGTCAGCAGCAAGGCTTGGCAGGAAGAGCTTGGCCAGTGTCTTTCCGTTCTTGTGACTATAGGTAAGGGCTGTCCCGCCTTCGCCAGTCTGGATATAATCGTCCAAATTGATCCTTTCAACCGATTCGTCCATTACCTCTTATTTACTCGTGCGGTTAATATAGTCCATAATCACCTCCACGGCATCATCTTCACTCAGGTCATCCATCGATATGACCAGCTGGTAGTTACGAGTGTCATAGCGCGAGGTATCCTCGTATTTCTTGATATAGGTCTCACGGCTGGTGTCCATCTTTGCTATAATCTCACGGGCTTCCTGTTCACTGACATTCTGACGGCGAACAACACGCTGAATGCGATGCTCCATCGATGCCTGGATGAAAATGTTCAAGTGATTGGGCCATTCGCGGAACACCATGAAACCCGTGCGCCCCGCCACGACACAGGATGTCTGTGAAGCCAGTTCCTGAAGGATACGCTTTTCTGTCTCAAACAATGAGGCATTGTCGAGCTTCACCTCTGCCTCCATAGGCTTACTGGCACTATTGACCAGCGTGTTGTAATAGTTACTTACATCGTTCCACCACGATTTCTTCTGTGCCTTGATTTCCTCGATGCGTTCGATGGAAAGGCCGTACTTCTGGGTCAGGCCATCGACGATAGCCTTGTCGTAGTACTTCACTCCTAACTTCTCGGCCAGCTTACGGCCAACGGTACGCCCACCAGTCCCGACTTCGCGATTGATGGTGATGACAAATCTCTCGTTTTTGTTCATAATGTCCTTTATTTTAAAGTATTTATTGTAGCGGTGTTAATGGATACACAATATTTACAATGAGGATGTTGGCAGCAAGGATAATGAGGTTCATCAACAGGCCGATACGCATGAAGTCGCTGAAACGATAGCCACCAGGTCCATAGACCAGCATGTGAGTGGGAGAACCTATTGGTGTGGCAAAGCTACTGCTGACACTAACCATCAGGGCTATGAGGAAAGGATAAGGCTCATAACCCAACGTCTCGGCAGCTTCATACATGATGGGGAAAAACATAGCTCCTGCAGCCGTATTAGAGATGAACTCTGTAATAAAAGTACCAACGAAACAGATAGCCGTCATGACCACCAACGGATTTGAGCCGCAGACGTCGAGGATACCGAAGGCGAGCCGCTCGGCAATACCAGTCTTCTGTATAGCAAGACCGAGAACCACACTACCAGCAAAAACCATCAGAATATCCCAATTAATAGCCCGCATGGCTTGATCAACACTACAACAACGGAAAACTAGCATGGCAGCAGCAGCAATAAAGGCACACTGTAACAGCGGCATGACACCAAGGGCAGAAAGAGCAACCATTGCCACCATGATAACAGTAGAAACAAGCGTACCAGATCCGATATTGGGAACCTCGGCAGAGTCGAAGAAATGGAGATCGGAAGACAGATCCCGCATGTTCGTCTTCACGTTCCCCATCTCCAAAAGCAACGTATCGCCAGCCTGCAAGATAACGTCACGAGGCGGTTCCTCAATGCGGTTACCACGACGAGAGACGGCCACAAGCGTCAGGTTATGTTTATGCTCGAAGTGATTCTCTCTCATGGTGGTGCCAATGAGGCTGCTGCCAAAACAGACATAGGCTGTGCGTAACTGGTGATGTAAGTCAGCTACCTCGCTGAAAAGAAACACATGATGGTCGGCACTGACGAAACCATAGTTTTTCTTCAATTCCAACAACTCGTCTATCTGTCCGGAATAAACCAGTCGGTCACCCCCCATCAGGGGTTCGTCATCGGACACAGGCGACATCACCTTCTCGTCGTCAAAATGGAGCAATTCGACAAGGCTGCCACCACGCACGCTGTTCAAATGCAATTCACCAACAGTCCGACCGATATTGGGATTGTCGGATGGCACAAGTAATTCAACTGTATATTCGCCTGTGGACTCAAAGGCGGCCTCAGGAGCCGTGCGGTCAGGCAGCAAACGGCGCATGGCGATAACCGACAACACGCCTACGACAAGACAGAACAATCCTGGCAAGGTCGTGGCCAGCACATTCATGGCTTCACCCGTCTTGTCTTCGTAAAGCCCACTGATAATCAAGTTCGGAGGAGTACCTATAAGGGTACATACTCCTCCCATACCTGAAGCGTAACTCAGGGGAATAAGCAATTTGGATGGGGACACGCCCAGTTTGCGGGCCCACATTCTCACAATATTCACAAAGAGAGCTACGACTGTGGTGTTACTGAGGAACGAACTGAGCACGGCAACAGGCAGCATCAGTCGCGTAACTGCTTTCGAATAAGTGCCAGGCTGCCCCAGCAGATGCTTCACTATCCACTGCAGCACCCCTGTGTGCGTCAGACCGGCAACAACCACAAAAAGTACACCGATAACCACCACTGACGTAGAGCTAAAACCCGAGAATGCCTCCTTGGCATCGAGCACTCCCGTCACAAACAAAACGCCGATGGCACCAAGGAACACTAAGTCGGAACGTAACTTTGTGAACAGCAGGATGCTGAACATGCTCAGCACCGTAACTATCGTAATCCAGGCATTCAGACTAAAGCCTAAGAACATCAGTGAATCCATGTTCTATTTCTTCTTTTTATGCATAAAAGGCAACGTCTCAGCCTGTTCCAGCATGAGGTCGGCGATCATGGCGTTGGCATCACTCTTCCCGTTGATAACATCGTAGAGCGCTATCAGTCCATCACGTCCCCCATTGTGTTTTAGGACATGAACCAGACAGAGGTATTGCAAGGCCGCGCTAGATGAGAGAATGTCGAGGTCGGTAATGGCCAACTGTGAGAGCGCAAGCTGAAAAGCATCTTCGCTGTTTTCGTCGATAAACAGATGGACGTCACCGAGTGTTTCCAATCCAAAGGATTCAAGTACAGGCAGATAGGACAGCATAGAGACCGGATAGATCTCGGCCTGATTGACAGAGGCAATGCGTCGGTTCAATCGGTCGAAGGGATGCAGGTCAAGGTAGCTGCGGAAGGTGTCGGCCGACAGCGGCACGTCATCGAGTTGTCCGCTCTTGACCAGCGATTGTATCTGGCGGCGATAATCGGTAAGCACAAGACGCAAGCGGCTGAATTCGTCGTCGACCAGTTCCAACATGCCAGCCAAACGACTGAACTGCCGAAGATATTCACGGGGAATCTTCACATCTCCCTTGTAGCCGGTATCGTGTTCGATGGTGGACCACACATGCTGAAGTGCTGTACGCATCTGAAGTTCGAAACGCGGACCTCCCGTCTTCAGCCGACAGATATAGTGCAAAGAGTTATAGCCAAAAGAGTCAAGCTCATGCAGTTTGCGTTTGTCTACACTCTCGCTCCAGTCAATATCAAAGATGTTCTTAGCAATGACAGCCACCTTATCCACTTCGTCGGTATAGAACGTGATGACTCGAATGCCTACGAGGTCGGTCACGTCGTCAATGCTCTTATATTTTGAACCTTTCAGCTCTAACTTTCCGGCCAGCGACTTCTCTTTCTTCACCCTGCACTCAATTGCTGTGACATAGATGCTCTGTTCCTTCAGTGTACGATGAAGCAGCTCGTAGGCATCCTTTGCCAGCTGTTCTAATGTTGGTAACAGGTCACGGTACTGTTGCATCAGCGCCTCACCATGCGCATCGAGAGTCACGCTATTATCCATCTGAAGTCTCCGTGTTGAAAAGGATTATTTGAACTGGAAGAGGTTAATGAAGCCTGTCATGGCGAAGATGGCACGGATATTGTCGGAGATACCCGTAATGTAGACGCGGCCGCCTTTGGCCTGGGCACTTTTCAGAATGCCAAGGAAAATACGCAGACCACTTGACGAAATGTATTCCAGACGAGTGCAGTCGAGAATAACGTCCTGTCCCTCGGATTCGAGAAGTGGGGATAAGGCTCTTTCGGTTTCAGGAGATGCAGCTGTGTCCAAACGGCCCTCCAGAACAGCAACCATGTTGCCGTTTTGCTCTTGGATTGTTGTTTTCATTTTAATTGTATTAAATAAGACATTTTTATGTGTTTTGTATATTCTTCCTAAGTGTTAGGATGTTGAGATTGTCCACACGCTCATAATTGATGGAATCCATGATCTGGCGCACCAAGTGAATGCCCAGCCCGCCAATAGGCCGGTCATTTGCCGAAAGCGTGGTGTCAACCTCTGATCTAGCGGTAGGATCGAAGGGCGATCCACTGTCAATGATCGTGAACTTCAAGCGCACATCGTTCGAAGAGGCCTCAATGCTTACGTCACCACGTGTTCCTGACGGGTAGGCATAGTTCATCACATTGACTACTGCCTCTTCGATGGCGAGGTTGATCTGCATGGTGAGAGCAGGACCGAACCCTACGGCCTCGCAAACCTCTTCAACGAAAGCAGCCAATCGCGGTACTTCCTCCGTGTTGTTAGGGAGCACGAGGTTCTTACGCATCAGTACGTCGCGTTGTTGTCTGATGTATTGTATAGCCATCATCGTCAGGTCATCGCTCTGCTCAGCATCGCCCACAAAGTTGTGAACGGCATCGGTCATCAATCCTATGAACTGACGAGGCTCCTGCTGCTGCTGGTCAAGAGCCCGGATGGCGACTTCGTTCACACGTTCCATCTGGAACTGGGCGTGATTGGCATCTTCTGCTTCCGTCAGGCCATCGGTGTAGAGGAAGATGGTGGTGCCTGTGAAGATTTGAGCCTCCTGTAGAGTATATTTCCAAGAGGAGAAGACACCTACGGGTATGTTGGAGTCACAGGCAAGGATACCCACCCCAGCGCCGACAAGCAACGGAGCATCGTGACCAGCATTGCAATAGCGTATGCGGCCCGTAGGCAGGTCTAACACGCCGATGAAGAACGTGACGAACATGTTGCTCTCATTCATATCGGCAATAGCCTCGTTCATCAGGGTCATGATGCGGTCGGGTTTCGATTCATGGGCAGAGACCGTACGGAAGACAGTCCTGGTGACCGCCATGACGAGTGAGGCAGGCACGCCCTTACCCGATACGTCGCCAATGCAGAAGAAGAGCTTCTCGTCACGGAAGTAGAAATCGAACAGGTCACCACCAACCTCCTTGGCAGGAGTCAGCGAAGCATAGATCTGCACGTCATCGCAATCAGTACGAGCGGGGAACTTCTTAGGCAGCATACCCATTTGAATTCCGCTTGCAATGTGTAGGTCACGTTCTATCGAGGCTTTCTGGGCAGTTGTGTTCTGCAACTCTTCCATAAATTTCACCAACGACTGCTGCATGTAACCAAAAGAATGGCTCAACTGGCCGATTTCGTCAATGCGCCCGAAATCGGGCAACTCAGCATCGAACTGACCGGAGGCAATGGTCTCAGCTTCCTTGGCCAGACGCCGCAAGGGTTTCAGTTCGCGAGTGATGATACGGATGAAGAAGTAGAGCATCAGTAGCAAGCCAACGGCAACAATGGCCATGACAGTACGGCGCAGACGGTCAAAGCCACCGAAGATATCGCTTTCGGGACATACTATGGCCATGCTGCAGCCCGTTTTCCCGAGGGGTTTGTAGAAGACATAGCAATCCTTACCCTCCATCTTCATGCGCTTCAAGCCTTCTTCCCCGCGCTGCATGGCGTGTCCCAAAGCAACCAAAGTTGTATCAGGGTGGTCAATGGTCTTTGTAAAGATGGTCTGGCGTGTTATCTTGGAAGTGTCAGGATGCACGAAATAGGTGCCGCCACGGCCTATCATGATGCTATAGGAGTTCGGATAGGGTTTCACAGCCGAGATATTCTGTGAGAGCCAACTCAATGAGAGACTGGTATTTATTGTACCAATCACATTGCCCTGACGATCCTTGATAGCTTGACAGTAGCTGGCTACCATATTACTGGTATTAGAAGGCACATCGTAATCCACATAAGGCTCCGTCCAGCATGAATGGCCAATGAGAGAGGGCAAGAGATACCAATCCATAAAGAAATACTGGTAGTTATCGCTACCACCCTGAATGGTACGGATAGAGTCGCCATCATGTTTTGAGTAGGCAGAAAAATAGCGGCCCTTATCCTTAAAGTAATAAGGTTCAAAGGCTATGGAGCAATTGTAAAAGTCCGGATTATTCTGCAGCAAGCTACGACTATAGACAAACATTGAATCGGGCTTGTCGGGATGTCGCAGAACAAGCCACATAGTCATATTAGAAGCCACCTCTACACGGTTCAAGATGCCCTCTACACGCAGAGAAGTCTTGTCAAGAATCTGTGTGGCATGACTGATAGCCTCCTGCCGAACAGCCTCACGGGCCTGATAGAACAAGAAGCCAAGGGCAGCGATGAAAATGACAGCAGCAAACATGACTACCCAGAGACTGACCCTGACAGAAAGCTTGCGGCGGATATACATCATGATTTCATTCATATTCATGCCTTCTCACGATTAATTCCCTGTTGATCTTTTAGTCTTCTTTCTTTCCGACTCAGCAGGTCTCAAGCCTACTCTATTATGCTCTGGCTGATCGACCAATTGTTCATAAGTCACTTCGCTGCTCAGCATCTTGTTTTCCGCCATCAGGCGGTTGGCAAACTTCACCATGTCCGGGCGCAAACGGAACTCCCGCTTCTTGGACTCACGGTCAACCTGCAGACGCAACACATCCTTGAGCATCAACCGCTGCATCACGCGATTGGTGGCGATATGTTCTTTTTCAACATATTGCATCACTATGTCGAGCGCTTCATCAGGATGCTAGACTGTCCATTCCCAACCTTTACGGCTGGCTTGAGCAAACCGTTTCGCCTGTTCCTTGTGTTTTACGTAATAGTCGCGAGTCATATAGACACCATCCTCCTGCACATTGTAGCCGTGGTCACAGAAACGATAGACATTCTTGTCCGTCAACTCCATACCTGCCTGAAGAAGCTGATAATACTCATTATAGCTCATAGCCAAAGTAGCATCAAGGGCACCGGCGACAAACAGATTGACATTCTGGGCAAAACGCACCCACTGGTAGTCCAAATGGTCCTTAATACTCATACAGATGGCCAATTGTCCAAAGCCCACACACCAGATGCCTACACGGGCGCCTTTCTGAGTAAGAGGATTCTTCCCCCGTGCCGAAACAATGACCATAGCATTATTCATAGACGTTTGCAAAATATTGATCAGAGGGATGCCCTCATCCACTATTTCCAACGCCTGACACAACTGCAGGGTCGTGGCCTGACACATATTTCTACGCAAACGGGTGATTGCCGACTGAGTGGCTGAAGGATGCTCAATCCTCACCTTCACACCCGCCTCACGGTAAAAGCCCTTCGCCTCGGCAACATAATAGCCAGCAAACTGAGCCTGCGCTGTCCACTGGGGCGTGAACACGATGGTCTCGTCCTGCGCTGCTACTGTTTCTGGCATCATTGCCATAGCAAAGCACAATAATAATGTATATATTGCCCGTTTTATCATCTATCTCCACATTTTAAAGCGAATAAAAACATGTTCCGTCAACACTTTCGAATGCATAGTTTCGAAAAGCAGAGATCAAAACAAAAGAATTATTCTATCTTTGCCGAAGAGTAGTTGCTTCGTTTCATTTTGGTTACAAATTTATATAAAATTTTTGAGATTATAAGCCAGTTTAGATAAAAATGTGAACAAATTGCCCCGAAAAGTTAGAAATCAAGGCTCACATACGCTCAATCCTATTCTTTTCCGTGCTC
>Ga0310694_10007383_pt1 | contig 10317 bp, 7 predicted proteins | sample 174DNAGHGhighgp2_FD_203884 | JGI IMG/M metagenome (GOLD analysis project Ga0310694, IMG submission 203884) | Sheep rumen microbial communities from Palmerston North, Manawatu-Wanganui, New Zealand - 1742 DNA GHGhigh gp2 (v2) (version 2) | ecosystem: Host-associated > Mammals > Digestive system >... | reverse complement strand
GTTCGGTGCCTTTATAATGCCCCACTATGCGATAAGGCACGAATTTCTCTCCTTTTTTATATTCGGGCATCTCACCGCCGTCGGTAATATGGCCCTCTGGAGCAAGATAGGCATTCAAGCGACTTTCTGCAAGTATGATGGTGATTTTCTCTCCGTTGTATGTGTTGTAGGTCTCTACTGCCACATAGTCAATCTTCGGACCCACACAGAGTGCGGTATTCGAGGGCAACGTCCACGGGGTAGTTGTCCACGCCACGAAATATGGAGTTCCCCAGTTCGTCCACTCGGCTTTGGGATTAAGTGCCTTGAAGAGTGCCGTCACCGTGGTATCCTTCACGTCGCGATAGCACCCGGGCTGATTCAGCTCATGGCTCGACAATCCTGTACCTGCTGCCGGCGAATAAGGCTGAATGGTGTAGCCTTTGTAGAGCAGCCCCTTGTTGTAGAACTGTTGCAGCAGCCACCACAAGGTCTCAATATATTTGTTGTCGTAAGTGATGTAGGGATTGTCGAGGTCGACAAAGTAACCCATCTTCTCCGTCAGTTCACGCCATTCCTGTGTGAACATCATCACGTTCTCGCGACACTTCTTGTTGTAGTCTTCAGTGGAGATGTATTTCTTTGACGCTTTGTTGTCTATATCAGCCTTCGTAATGCCAAGTTCCTTCTCCACACCAAGTTCCACGGGCAGTCCATGAGTGTCCCAGCCTGCCTTTCGGTGCACCTGATAGCCCTTCATCGTCTTGTAGCGGTTAAAGGTGTCCTTGATTGTGCGCGCCAGCACATGGTGGATGCCGGGATGCCCGTTTGCTGAAGGAGGCCCTTCGAAGAATACAAATTGAGGACAGCCCTCACGCTCTTCTACCGAGCGCCAGAAGATGTTCTTCTCACGCCACATCTCAAGCACTTCATCATTCACTTGAGTCAAGTTCAAGCCGTTGTGTTCGGCAAATTTCTTAGCCATATCTTACTTTTTAACCTTTTTACTTTTCTTCATTTCGATTTATAGCGTGCAAAGGTAAGTAAAATATTCGAGTTGCCCAAATAAATAATATTTTTTTAAGACTTGATGAAGCACAATGTAACTACACAGTCATACTGACCATTGAACAAAGAAAGGAACAAAAATCTTCAAAAATCCAACACAAATCTCCTTATACAGTCATTTTTGAAAGATTTTCGAACATTTTTGTCCTAAAGAAAGCCTGGTAGCTACAGCACGACAGCCGTAAGCATGAGGGCTCAGAGCTTCGGGATGTGGAATCTGTAGCGCTTGCTGAAGACCTCCCTGACGGTGTTGACCTCAAGGAACTTGGCTCCCCCACCCTCGCTGACGTTGCCGCTGAGATAGGCTATCTTGTCGTCATCGTCTACATAGCCCTTCTGGCGGAGCATGCGCACAGCGGCATAAAACAGTTCCTCACTGCCTATATGCTCTTTCTGATACACCGGGATGACGCCGTAGGAGAGATTCAGCAGGCGCTGGAGCTTGTCCTTATAGCAGATGGCAAGCACGGGATGGGGCCCGCGGAAAGCAGCGAGGTTGCGAGCGGTGTCACCGGTGGCAGAGTCTGTGATGATGCCCTTCACGCCCAGTTTCTCTGTAGCCTCGATGGCAGAGAAGGCCATAAACTCGCGGATGTCGCAGTGAGGCGACAACTGCATCTCCACACCATGCTCCCTGACCTTGTCCTTTTCTGCCTGTTCGGCAATCTGCGCCATTGTCCTGACAGCCTCGACAGGATACTTGCCGCTGGCCGTCTCGCCCGAGAGCATGAGCGCGTCGGTGTTGTAGTAGATGGCATTGGCAATATCGGTCACCTCTGCCCGCGTAGGCCGCGGATTGTTAATCATGGTATGCAGCATCTGCGTGGCGACGATAACCGGCTTGCGCGCCTCGACACACTTGCGGATAATCATGCGCTGTATGCCCGGTATGCGCTCAATCGGCACCTCGATGCCCAGGTCGCCTCGGGCAATCATGATGCCATAGGATGCCTCGATAATCTCGTCGATATTGTCTACGCCCTCCTGATTCTCTATCTTGGATATAATCTTTATGTCAGAATTGTAGGCGTCGAGAATGGCCTGGACGGCACGCACGTCGGCTGCCGACCTCACGAAACTATGGGCAATGAAGTCGATATCCTCGTCGATGGCCAGCATGATATTCTTGCGATCCTTATCCGTAAGCGCGGGGAGGTCGATATGCACCCCGGGCACGTTAACGCTCTTACGCGAACCAAGCACACCGTCGTTCTGCACCTGGGCAATCACGGCCGGTCCGTTCACACCGATAACGAGCATGTCGAGCGCACCGTCGTCGAAGAGGATATGGCAGCCCTCGTCGATGTCGGCTGCGAAGTCCGAATAGGTCAGATTGACGATGTCGTGGGTGGTCTCCATCTCCGGGCGCCCGAAAATCTTGACCACGTCGCCAATCTTATACTCTATGGGCTGGGCGCAGGAAGTAGTGCGCACCTCAGGCCCCTTGGTGTCGATAAGTACGCCGATATGACGGCTCACCTGACGCGTATTCCTGATGATCTGCCTGATACCGTCTGCAGAGGCGTGGGCAGTGTTCATTCTCACAACATTCATACCCGCCTCATAAAGGCTACGGATAAAGTCCGGGTCACAGCGGCGATCGCTGATAGATGCTACAATCTTTGTCTGTTTCATATTCGTTATGCGGTTGTTTCCAATTGCAAAGGTACAAAACTTTTTTCAAATCAACGACAATTATACCAATAAAACGACGCGACCTCTCCTTAAACGCCGAGTTTAGTCCCTGCAAACTATGAGTTTAGTCCCTGCAAACTATGCGTTTAGTCCCTGCAAACTATGGGACTGCAATTACGGCCAGGATACGCATGGAGCGACAGCCAGACAACCCCATGAAACCGGGCAAAAGCCTGAAAAAGAGCCGAAAAAAGGAGCAAAGTCGGTGCAAAAATGATAAAATAAGAAAAAAAAGCGGGAAAAATTTCGATAATCCACTGAAAAACAGTATCTTTGCAGTCCGAAATCGGAGAAGATTCGGTTTTCACATTATTAATATATATAAAGAGACATGACAAAGGCAGAGATCATCAACAAGATTGCTGGAGAGACTGGCATTGCCAAACGAGACGTAGCCGCCACTGTGGAGGCTTTCATGGAAGAGATACGCGCATGCGTGGCTGAGCGCAAGGAAAGTGTGTACCTCCGAGGGTTCGGTACTTTTGGCGTGAAACATCGCGCAGCCAAAACTGCCCGCAACATCTCCAAAAACACAACGTTGCTTATAGAGGCTCATGACTTCCCCTCGTTCAAGCCCTCCAAGAGCTTTATTGCGAAAGTGGTGAAATAAGCATGTAAGGGAGACTATTCAAACTTTAGTAATACTTTAATAATATTTTTAAGAACTATGCCAAACGGAAAGAAGAAGAAGGGCCACAAGATGGCAACTCACAAGCGTAAGAAGAGACTGCGCAAGAATCGCCATAAGAGCAAGTAATACAGGCTCTGAGGCGTCTTACAGACGCAGCAAAAGACAATGAAAGGAGTGTGCCTGCAAATCCCAAGAGGGATTGCGGTACACCCTTTTGGATTTTTACAAACCCATCAAGAAAGACAAAATGACAAGCGAAGTAATCATTGATGTGCAACAGAAGGACGTTTCCATTGCGCTGCTCGAAGACAAAACGCTGGTGGAATACCAGAAAGAGCAGCAGTCGGCATCCTTCTCGGTAGGCAACATCTATGTGGGCAAGGTTAAGAAACTGATGCCCGGGCTGAACGCCTGTTTTGTAGACGTAGGGTCGGAACGAGTGGCGTTCCTGCACTACCTTGACTTGGGGGATCAATTCTGCTCTTATGAAAAATACCTGAAACAGGTAGTCAGTGACAGGAAAAAGCTGTTTCCTATCCAGAAAGCCACTATGCAGCCGGAACTCGAAAAAGACGGCAGCATAGCCAACGTGCTGAAGGTAGGACAGGAAGTATTGGTACAGGTCACCAAGGAACCCATCAACACAAAAGGTCCGCGACTGTCGTGTGAACTGAGTTTTGCGGGACGATACCTGGTATTGATTCCCTTCAACGACAGCGTCTCTGTCTCCACAAAAATCAAGCGCGGCGAAGAGAGAAGCCGCCTGAAACAACTTATCCAAAGCATCAAGCCGAAAAATTTCGGTGTCATCGTCCGTACGGTCGCTGAAGGCAAACGTGCCGCCGAACTTGACGCAGAGATGAAAGTGCTGCTCCAACGCTGGGAAGACACAATCACCAAAGTACAGAAGACTACGGAGAGACCGCAGCTGTGCTTTGAGGAAGAGAGCCGTACCGTAGCACTGCTACGCGACCTCTTCAACCCCACCTACGACGGCATACACATCAACGACGAGGCAATCTATAACCAGATACGCGACTATCTGCAGCTGATTGCACCTGAAAAGAAAGACATCGTGAAACTGTACACCGGCTCGCTTCCCATCTTCGACAACTTCGGCGTGACAAAGCAGTTGAAGTCCGGCTTCGGAAGAACAGTGAACTACAAGCACGGCGCTTACCTCATCATCGAGCATACAGAGGCCATGCATGTGGTAGACGTCAACAGCGGTACACGAGTGAAAAAGGAAAATGGACAAGAGGCCAATGCATTGGAAACCAACCTCGGTGCTGCCGACGAACTGGCACGACAGTTGCGGCTGCGTGATATGGGCGGCATTATCGTTGTTGACTTCGTAGACATGAAGTTGGCCGAAGACAGGCAGATACTCTACGAGCGCATGTGCAAGAACATGCAGAAAGACCGCGCCAAGCACAACATCCTGCCGCTGTCAAAGTTCGGACTGATGCAGATTACGCGTCAGCGCGTCAGGCCAGCCATGGACGTCAACGTCGAAGAGAATTGTCCTACCTGTTTCGGAACTGGAAAAATCAAGTCGAGCATCCTGTTCACCGACCAACTTGAGAGCAAAATTGATCGCCTGGTAAACAAAATAGGCATAAAGAAATTCTATCTGCACGTGCATCCCTATGTTGCTGCATACATCAACAAAGGCGTATTCAGCCTGAAACGGCAGTGGCAAATGAAATACGGGTGGGGCGTGCATGTCATCTCATCACAGAAACTCGCTTTCCTGCAATATGAATTCTACGACACCGAACGGCAATTCATCGACATGCAGGAAGAAAATGACAAATAGCAACAGCTCTACATGGCAACGCTGAAGATTATATGCTGGCTAAGCCTGTTTATCGTGTTCTACACATATCTGGGCTATGGTATGCTACTTTACCTGATGATCTGTCTGAAGAGACGCTTCAAAGGCAAAGCCGTAGAACCGGAAATGCCTGATGACGCAAATCTGCCTACGATGACACTCATGATTTGCGCCTATAACGAGCAAGACATCGTTGCCGAGAAAATGCGGAACACCCTCGCCCTGAACTATCCCAAGGATAAGTTCAGGGTGATGTGGGTGACCGACGGCAGTACCGACCGCACAAACGAGCTACTGTCTGAATACCCCGAAGTAGACATCGTGTTCTCACCAGAACGCAGGGGCAAGACTGCCGCACTAAAACACGGACTCAGTGAAGTCAAGACCCGGTATGTGGCCTTCACCGATGCCAATACTATGCTAAATCCTGATGCCTTGCGAGAGATTGCCCGACAGTTTACCGACAAGACCGTGGGTTGTGTCAGTGGAGAAAAACGTGTTGCTGCCCGACGGACAGGCGAAATGGCGGCAGAAGGCGAAGGACTGTATTGGCGCTATGAGAGCACACTGAAGCGATGGGACAGCGAACTCTATTCCACTATGGGCGCTGCCGGTGAACTCTATGCCATCGACCCCAAGCTGTATCACGACGTACCCGATACGGCATTGCTCGACGACTTCATGATGTCGATGCTCATCGTCGACGAGGGACACCGTATTGCCTATGCGCCCAAGGCCTTTGCCCAGGAATACGGCTCTGCCGACCTTGCAGAAGAATCGAAACGCAAGCGACGCATAGCTGCCGGCGGACTGCAGAGCGTATGGTGGCTGCGCAGGATGCTCAACCCGCTGCGCCACCCCGTGGTCACATTCCAGTACGTCAGCCACCGCGTGCTCCGCTGGACGGTAACGCCTATAGCCCTCATCACCCTATTGCTGAGCAATGTTGCCCTCGTTGTGGCCGGAGCCGGCCAACTCTATGTCTGGCTACTTGTCTTACAGACAATATTCTATTTGACAGCAATAGCCGGATGGCTGCTCAGCCGGCAAGGCATAAAAAACAAGTTACTCTATGCAGCTTATTATTTTATGTTCATGAACCTCAATGTTTTCCGAGGTATGGCCTACTTGAAAAGCCATAGACACAGTGGAGCCTGGGAAAAAGCACGTAGAAGTTAAAAAAATGACATTTTTTCTTGTTCGATTCAAAATAAATTATTAACTTTGCAACAAATTTCATTGAAAAGTTACAATGGGGCGAATTGAAGAAGAAGTCTTATGGCAAAAATTAACAGATACTGAGCGCAGACTAAAAGATGCGACACAGCAACTTGAAGCAGCCAATAAGAAACTGAAGGAATACGAAGAAAAGGCTAAGAATGCAGAGAAAGCGAGTAGAATGAAATCGCTTTTCCTGGCTAACATGAGCCATGAAATACGCACACCTCTGAATGCGATTGAAGGTTTCTCGCGCGTCATCGTGGAGACCGACTCAGAGGCGGAACGTATGAAGTATTTCCAGATAGTGGAAAGCAACAACCAGCGTCTGAGCAGTCTTATCAACGAGATCCTCGACCTCTCACGTGTAGAGTCTGGGGAGATTCAGTTGAAGAAGAGTATGACAGACCTCAACGGACTGTGTGAAAACATTCAGCAGCTGTTTAAATTCCGTTGCCCGGAAACGTTGCAACTCATTTGGGACAAGCCCCACGTAAATGTCATGATGAATACCGATGCCAACCGCTTGATACAGGTATTCTCGAATCTCATAAGCAATGCCCTGAAGCACACACCGGAAGGGAGCATCACGTATGGTTTCCGCCTTACGGAAGACCTTCAGAAAATCAGATTCTTCGTTAAAGATACGGGGTCGGGTATTGATCCGCAATTCATCGACCAGATATTCAACACATACTCATCGAAAGATGCAGAACATCAAAAGGGCTTCGGGCTCGGCTTGGCGCTCTGTAAGATTATTGTCGAGAAACTGGGAGGCACTATTGGTGTAGAATCAGAATTAGGAAAGGGGTCGAACTTCTCGTTCATACTTCCGTTCGAAGGCAATGTCGGTGGGCAGCTTGAGTCTACGACCAACTCCAGCGTTCGCACCATTCGTGTCAACGCACGCCCGGAAGACCAGAACCAGAAGACAATCTTAGTGGCAGAAGACGAAGACAGCAACTTCGAGTTGGTAAAAATCGTTCTCCAGAAGCGCTACCGCCTGTTGCGTGCCCATAATGGAATCGAGGCAGTGACCATCAATGAAGACGAGCATCCCGACCTGATACTTATGGATATCCGTATGCCGGAGATGAACGGTCTCGACGCCACACGCATTATCAAGGAGGTCGATTCCGATACACCAATCGTTGCGCTTAGTGCCTATGCTTTTGATGAAAATATCCGCGAGGCAAAGGCTGCGGGATGTGATGAGTTTATGGCAAAACCGTTCCGTGTAGAAAACCTGATTGAGTTGGTCAAAAAGTATATCGACTAAAACAAAATTCAACGATTTTATGGGTAAACTTGCAGTACAGAAGTATTTTGCATTCATCATGCTCATCATCACAGTACTGATGATGGTGTTCACACTTGTCGGACTATTTGGCGGCAATGTCAACCCTGCCGGCAACACTGCACGCGCCTTATTGGTATATGCCCTGCCTGCACTCATTGCCGGCAATCTGGTACTTCTTGTCTATTGGCTTGTCTTGCGCCGCTGGCACTGGGCACTGATGCCGGTTATCACCTTATTATGCTGCATACCATATATAGGAACGCTATACCAGTTTGGCAGCGATGCAGAAGAAGGCAGCAAGAAGTCGGGCCTGACTATTGCAACCTATAACGTAGCACGCTACGGACGAGAGACTTCTGGGTTTATCGCACAAGATATTCTTGCTGAAATGAAAAGACAAAGAGTTGACATCGCATGCCTGCAGGAGTATCTCGACCAGAGTGGTGACAAGCTCAACTCCGACAGTTACAAGGACTATTTCCCTTATATGGCGACTGGCGAGAACGATATGGTCATCTATAGCCGCTACCCCATCACCAAGTCGAAGAACATTCCCTTCGAAATGACCAACAACAGCGCCATGTGGGCAGACGTTAACGTCAACGGCAATACCTTCCGCGTTTTCAATGCCCACCTGGAGACGACAGGCATCAGTGGCACGATGCATCGTGCCGCCAAACTCCAGATGCAGGGCATGAATGTAGAGAGTAACCGACTGTTGCAGGCATTCTATGGCAACTACACATTAGGCATGATTGCACGTGCAGGACAGGCCAATGTGCTGGCCATGAAGATGCGCGAGTCAAAGCATCCCGTCATCGTGTGCGGCGACTTCAACGACGTGCCTTATTCATACGTCTACAACACTATGCTGGGTGAAGACAAGGTAGACGGTTTCGTGGAATGCGGCAGTGGATTCATGAATACGTTCAGAGGTAAGAAACCGGTACGTATCGACTACATATTTCATGACAAGAACTATGAGGGCATCGCTTATTACAAGAAAGAGCTCAGTTATTCCGACCACTATCCCGTATTCATGAAGATTGCCCTGAAATAAGCATCAGGAGATAATCTTGAATCTCACCCTGAACGACCGTTCGTGTTCGTCCCAATTGGTGCCGAGCATCTCGAAACGGCCTATCTGCGACGTACTCCGCACATGACGGCCTATACAGGGACACACGTCATAGTCGCCTATGCGCACCAGCCGTATCGTCTCTGAGGCATCCTCTGGCAGACGGTCCAGCCCAATGCCCTCAGGCATCTCGTCACGCGTGACATACTCGAAGGTGACAGGCAGGTCGTCGGCTATCAGCTCATTCATACGGCGCTCTATCTCCTTCTCTTCTTGCCGCGAAGGCTTGTGGTCAAGATAGAAACTCATCTTGCTCTTTTTACGTTCGACGTGAGCATTATAAGAACGCTCGCAGCCAAACAGACGGATCATCGTCTGGTTCAACAGGTGCTCTGCCGTGTGCGCAGGGGGAAATTCTTCTTTGTTGTGATCATTAAAGATGTAGTCTTCTGCCATATCGATTGGTATTTTATTTGCAAAAGTAACCAAAAAATTCCTTTACCGCAAACATTTTCCCTAAAACATAGTCAAACTTTGTCCAAAATTTGCTAACTTTGCATATATTATTGCTAAAAACCAATCGCATGAAAAGAAAAATCAGACTACTAACGATGGCTATGACCATGATGACATGTGCCATCGCAACAGCAAAGGTCTCGCAACAGGGACAAACTGTGACCATTCATCCCAACAGCGGACAAGCGCGTGTGGTAAATCTCCAAGTCATCAACGACCAGATTATCCGTGTACGTGCCACAAGTGCAGCAGAACTTCCTCAGAAGCCTGCGTCACTGATGATTGTATCTCAGAAGGCCCCGGCTAAGGACTCATATACCATCGAGGAAAAAGATGGCAAGGTGATTGTGAAGACCGCAAAGGTAAAGGCTGTGGTAGACAAGGAGAACGGAGAAGTGTGTTTCTTTGATGCCGACGGCCGACAACTTCTCAAGGAGGCCAAAGACGGTAAGCAATTCAAAGCCTTCACCGTTCCCGAGCGCGAATACGGCATAAAGGGCGGCCCCGCCATCACCGAGGACATGAAGCACGGCCTTACCTGGCAAATGAAGTTCGACTCCCCCGACGACGAGGCTTTCTACGGATTAGGGCAACACCAGTCGGAAGAGTTCAACATGAAGGGCAAGAACGAGGATCTCTTCCAATATAATACAAAGGTGAGCATTCCCTTTGTGCTCTCCAACAAGAACTACGGTGTGCTTTGGGACTCCTACAGCTACTGCCGTTTCGGCAATCCCAACGACTACCTCCAGTTGAACCGCGCCTTCAAGCTCTACGACCGACAAGGCAAGGAAGGCCACCTTACAGGAACCTATGTCGATAAAGACGGCAGGCGTATCGTGCGCGATGAGGACTCCATCTACTATGAGTATGGGTTCCCACAGACCTCAGCGATTGCCGTAAAGACCGATAACGGCGGCATCAAGAACTTTCCGAAGGGGTTCAACCTGCAGGGCGCTAACGTTGTCTACGAAGGCTACATACAGCCCAAGGGC
>Ga0310694_10007382_pt1 | contig 10318 bp, 8 predicted proteins | sample 174DNAGHGhighgp2_FD_203884 | JGI IMG/M metagenome (GOLD analysis project Ga0310694, IMG submission 203884) | Sheep rumen microbial communities from Palmerston North, Manawatu-Wanganui, New Zealand - 1742 DNA GHGhigh gp2 (v2) (version 2) | ecosystem: Host-associated > Mammals > Digestive system >... | reverse complement strand
TCATCCAAGTCAGCCCATTGTCCGTCAAGGTAGGAATTGACCTCCAGCTTTCTTGCAATCAACTCCATGTCCTGGCCGTCGCAAAGGGCGCGATACACCTTGAAATGCGGAAAACCGCTGTCATAATACATAAGCATCTGCATCAGCCAAGCGCCACCGCCAAGGTCGGTTTGCTGCCATCCGTCTTCGGTTTTCCACCAAGTGCCATCGTCGCTCGAACCACCATTGCCGTAGGGAGCCGGTGTCTCGTGGCCTTCGTCGGTACTCCATACCATCCAGATGCTTCCTGCCTCTAAACCAACCTCCACCCAGTCATCCAATTCAAAATACTGATAATCGCCCAGTCCTGGCGTCACATCCACGGTAATTGACGACATCGCCTCCCCAGGCGCATCTTCACCGCCCAAGTATATGGTACACGTATAGGTGCCGCCCGTCAGTCCTTCAGCATCGCTGTAGAGGGCAACATCCGTAATGACCCCACTCGTCTGCTCAGTCCATTTCATGGCCCATTCACAGGCATTGCCGCCGTCACCCATGCTGCCACGGTAACCGTCATATCCATAATACAACCAACTTTGCGGCTGATAAAAAGAGCCATCGTAAACAAAATGGATGCAGTCAATATACCAAGTGTCGTCCAGGGCACTCTCTTCACCGTCTTTGGCATACTCCCACTTGAAGGTGTGTTCGCCTTCCGTGACATCATACCGAAACCCATGCCAAGAGCCTTGTCCCGATTGGCTCGTCATGCACTCGCCATCGATATAAAACTTACCCAAATCCCAGTTGTTTTCCGAGGAGATTTTGCCATAAAACCACATCTCGCAATCACGTGGGATGGACATCGTGATTTGTATGGCCGAAGTCGAATTGTCTATGCCCGCATTCGACGCCCGCATGGAGAAGGAACCGTCAAAGGACTGGCTGTCGGTAATCTCCCAAGGATAATCAGAAACGGCATTGTTCCAGTCGAAAAGGCTGAAATCACCCGTTTCAAAATGATCGACGAATTGGCTCTCCCACTGAACCCTAACCGTTTGGTTGCCGATAACAGTGGCATCCACCTTCATCGGGTCTTCCCATCTGCCGGGAACTTGTGCAAAAAGGTTGCTCGCCATAAGGCCAAGCCCAACCATAGCAATAAGTCTAATGTATTTCATCGTTTCGTGATTTTGTTCGTGTAAACTTTTCCTTCCGCGTCCGCAATCCGCAGCAAATAAACCCCTTGCGGCAATCCCTCCAAACTCACCTCATTAGAGTTCCGCACGGTCTTCACCAACTGGCCAAAAGTGTTATAAACCTGCACTTCTTTAGCTTCAACTCCTTCTATTGTTACCTTTTCATTGGCGGGATTGGGATATAGTATAACATGCTCGTTCTCAACAGTCTCTCCAATGTTCCATGTGTTGCAAACCTCCGCCCAGTCAATTAAGGGATTTTCAGCATTGGGTGCAGGTTGAGATTCGCAAATATGGCCATATTCATCACAAAACGTCATAGTGACTTTGTAGTTATAGCATGAATAATACGTTACGTCAATCGGGTCGAAATAACGCACATGGCTCCAAAATCCCGGGAAGGGGAATTGCGCGATTTTCTCGTAACTTCCATTGTCGTGCGAGCGATACAGATTGTAATGCAGTTCGCCCACCGTGGGTTCTTCCAATTGTAGCAATTCTTCACCGTCCAATTGGTTATCAATGTCGGCCCTGACCATGAATGAGCCATTCATTTCAGGCTTGTACCAATAATAGCCATCGAGACAAACCCAACGCCCATCGTCCGATGAACCGTCATCGTGCGCGTAGGCGGCTGGATTTTCAATGCCTTGTTGGTGGATGATGATCCAGATTGGCCAAGTCATAATCTGGTATGGGTGTTCAAAGTTCACAGTGTGCCATTGGTTTACGCCAGTGAGTTGCACGGTCTGTTGCCAAACAATCGTAGTGGGCGAATTGTAGCCAGAATAGATTAAAATGTCGTATTCCCCATCGGCAACGCTGTAAAGCGATACGCTTTTTACGAAAGATCCCAACATGTCTGCCCCCGATGCTTTAAAGCCCCAAGAAAGGTTCCCCTCATAGCCCACCGCCTCGATGAATTCCCCATTTTCATACTGGCAATGCGCTTTAAAAAGGTCTTCTCCCCAATGCAACTCCACACCATCAGTGCCTTGGCTCCATTCGGCCTCGGCTGCTATGCTACCTATTATCGCACATTCGCCGTACTGATTAGCAAAATCGCTTTGGCATGAACCCGTAGGGAAGACATTGTAATCGTTCACCTTATAATAATAGGTGCCTTGTGGAACGGTGTCAAAGTATTCGAAGGAAGCGGATGCGTTGTCTTTAGCCAAAGCACCAATCAAAGCATATTGATTATCCAAAATGCTCTTGCGGTAAATCTCATAATAGGTCTTCACATCGTCGCGCAAGGGAATGTCGTCTTCCTTGTCCCAAGTCAAACGGTTGAGTTCATCCGTACCGTTCAACATCTCGGTGCTGACTTCGAAATTCTTGGGCGGATAACATGGCCTAACCTCGATGCTTTGCAGGCAGGCTTTGGTAGGATAGTCGAAGAAAAGGTGGTCGTAATAGACATTCTGGATACTGTAGGTGTGAATGCCGTGAGGGACATTCTCATCGACATAATAGCATTGGTTCACGCCGTGGACGATCAGTTCGCCATCGCGGAAGATGTCGCTATAAGCCACGCCGAATGTGGCAGGTATGTAGCCAATGATGTCGAATGCGATACCTTGTTGGGTTTGCGTCCCAGGGTCAAGGATGGGTTGCCAGCCCGTAGCCTCGGAATATATGCGAGCCTCACCCGTGGTGGTCTCATCCAATCGAGTGACGGGAATCACGTGCACATCGTCGCGCAACGACCCCTTGAACGATGCCACAAACCAATAGGTGTGATTTGGCTCCAATTGCATTCCCATTCCAACATACTCCAAATTGGCAAGGGCATAACATACAGGCCGACTGACATCCGAGAAATCGTCCTCGCCAGTGCGATAGATGTGTGCCCATTCGTAGCAGTCCAACCAACCTTGATAAAGGCAGTTGATGGCCTCTGAACCGCCAATAAGGTTTCCTCCATTCAGCGGGTCGCCGTCATAAATGGTAAGGTAGGCAGCCGTAATAGTTGAAGTCGGTGTTGGGCCTTCGTAAACATAGAAGCGAAGGCCGGCAAAACTGGTGGGAGCTGCTTCAGGAATAGAGAACTTGTCCATTACCTTGAAACCGGCTTCTTTATCGGCGTTGAAACCGTAAGCTGTTAAGCCGTCATGCAAGGCACTGACATCCCAGCCGTCGTTGTATCCAGCACCCGGGTGAGTGACTACATCGGGCAAACCAATAAACCATCTTTGACTTTCCTCGTCTTTGGCTTTGAAATTATACGGCGTGTCCCAAGTTAGTTCCACATGGGTCGAGTCGATAAACTCGCCGTGAAATTCGTAAACGCCATCAAAATTGGAGCAGGAAGAATAAGTGAAAGTGAACGCTGTTGTGTCAGAGATGCCGTCAGTGAGGATGCTGGCCACCGAAAGGGTGTAGTCGTGACCATCCTGCAAAGTGTCCGTATCGATTTGGTACTCGTTTTCCGTCACATCGCCCAGCAAAGCGCCGTCCAACCACAGCCTGAATCCGAGGACATCGTATGAAATGGGTTCTTCTGTCTCGCCGAGAATGGTCACATTGTCGATGGCAAAATGGTCGTTGGCATAGCAACTCTTGAAGTGGAAACGCATCTCGAAATGATGTGAAATCATCTCGGTTATTTCGCCAAGGAAACTTCCTGATTGGGCGTTCCAAGGCCAGAAAAGATTACTCCATGACCACAACACGCCATCACTTCTCATTTGACACTCGCCCTCGGTATCGCTCCAATCCTCCATATAATCATAGTCGAACATGACAAAAGCCCTTTTGTAGCCATGCAAGTCAATGGCGGGCGAATGGAAAAACTCTTCCATGTAATCCGTGCTGTTCAATTGGTTGGATTGGGCATAAAGGTAGGTGGAACCGTCGGGCGGAAAATTGAGTTGCGGATTGGAGGTAGGTGTCTCGAAACGCCACGGCTCCACAACATTGCCTTCGCTGTATATGGTCCAGCCTTCAGGCAGTTGGCCGTCATTGAAGTCGAAAACGGTCTGTTCAAGGTAATCGGGGTTCACCCAAGAGGCATACCCCGTAGCTCCGACTTGCAGTTTGAACGGCTTCTGCGCTTGCATCGTCACCCCTCCCGCCATCAGCAGCAGCGCAAGCAGGGTGTAAAGTCTAAATTTCTTCATGACGTTATAGTTTTAAAATTCGTTGCTGCAAAACTATAACAAAAAACAACAAAAAAATCAACCCCAAGGCCCATTATATATTTTTCTTTGGAATGCCTATTGAAAATCAAGCAATTATAATCGGCTAATATAGATTTTTACATCTCCAAAAAAGACGAAATCGAGGCATTTCCCGTCTTTTTTCTCAGATTGGAGCGGTACTGCAGCACCGTATTTTGGCTCAAACCCAACAAATCCGCCTCCTCCTTCGCGCGGAATTGCAGAAACGAAAGCACAAAAAGTTGGGTCTCCGTCTTGGTTAGATTGGGGTAGGCAGCCGCCACCCGCTCCACGGCTCCGGGATAGGCCGCCTCAAACTCATCCATGATGCGCTCCAAGCGGTTCGGCACTTTCGCTCGGTAAAGGTCAGCCACCCGCTGCGGCAGCATCGCCCGCGCCTGCTGCAAGGCATCGTCCGCTTGTGTCTGAAGTTGTTGCAAGGCATCATCAACTTGCGTCTGAAGCTGTTGCTTCTCCTCGTGCCAGGTCTGCGTCTCGGCCTCGTGTTCTTTCTTTCGCTTGGCCATCCACCACCACAATCCAAGTCCCAAAACCAACAGCACCGCCACAGCCGTCACCACACCCCGCACCAAGCGTCGCCGTGCCGCCAACTGTTCGGCTTGCCGTCTCTCAGCCTCAGCCTTCTCCTGTTCCCACTGCAAATGCTGTTGGAACATATCATTAAGTTGCGAGACCCGTGCCTGGCTATTAGCCGCCGAGGTTACATCTTCAATAAGAAACTGAGCATATTGGTTAGCTTTCACCGTGTCGCCCTCTATCATGGCAATGTCGCGTAATAATCTTGCGGCAACTTTTCCTTTCTTTCCAAATTTTCCCAACACAGGTTCCAAATAAACCTTTGCGGAATCATATTGCCCAATGTCTTGGTAAATGCTACCAATGCTCATAAATCGGCCGTGTCTTTCTTCTTCATTGGCAGCTTGCGACACCATCCTTTTCAGGCTGTCCAATGAGGCCAAAGTGTCGTGGTGGGCGCAATAATCAGACAATGCCAACATGCAAACGGCATCCCTGTAGAGCAAAGTCTTATTATCGGGATGGATTTCCAGTATCCTTTCATAGTAATAGGAAGCACTGTCATATTCTTTCAATTTATCAAACTGCTTTCCTAATTGAAGGAGTGTGTTGGCAATCTTGTCTGGCGAAGCCTGGGCAATTCTATCATAATCCAAGCTTTTCTTACAGCAATAGATGGCAGGCTCCTGCATGAATTGTGCGGAAAACAAATCCCCAAGGCGGTTATAGGTCAAAGTCATAAACCGTGCCTTGTGTCCCACCAAAACCTTCTCCTCAAAATGTCCTTCCATCATCCGTAAGGCATTGAGGTATTCCCCGCAGGCCTCAATAAGGCTGTCGCGCTCATAATACCCCACACCATTAATATAATGCGCCCGTGCCGCCAAAAACCCGTCATCGATGGAATCAAAATACCCCACCGCCTTCAGCAGATCCTTTCGGTTACTCTGTCTATAATAATTCTTATACTGCAGCTCCGAAATCAGCACCTGGCAGTAATGCCCGTTAAACTCATCCAGACTATCCGCTGCCGCACTCCCCGCAAACTTCATCATCACCGCCAAAGCACTATCTGGCTGTTCCCACATCAGGCTGTCAATCTCCGCCAATACAGGAGACGACGGCGTTTCAATAGATTCAACGACCTTGGTAGGGTGGTCGCAGGCTACCGTTAACGCCAACAACAGGATTCCTATGTAAAACCAACGTTTCACGCTGCAAAATTACTTAAAATCCATCAAAAAAACCAAATTGCACCCTATTGCTCCTTAGCAACCCATACAGTTTCAACAAAAATAGTTACTTTTGCGCATCGGTTTGCTCCTCTATGGGGAGGGGCTCGTCACACGTTGCACCTACTTCGAGCAATTCACCACTGAGGAGGCCTATCTATCAGCTGCCGAAACCTATGGCGGACTGACAAGGGAACGGCTCGTTGTGTGCTGTTGACCCTTATGGTCAGTATCCCCATCATTGCAGCCAAACAAACACCGCCGCAAAGGAGATCGCGAGTCTCCGCCCGCGATGAGGCCTTGCGGCGGTAATTCCAATCGTTTTGGATTATTAGTGTTCGCAAACCTTGCCGACATCAGCCGTGAAACCGTCGTCCGTCGGCTTGAACTTGCCGTGTTCCTTCAGGAAGTCGATCAGTTCCTGTGCCGTCAGGTTCTCTGCGCTGCACGTGTAGAAACGTTCCTCCGTACCGAACTTCTCGATGATGGCCTCCAATAGGCTTTTCTCCGAATAACTATGTCCCTGCATCATGGCAAGGACTTCGTGTCCGTGTGTCATATCTTTTAGATTTTAAGCTTCTTCAATGGCTCCCACTGGGCGGCCTTCTTTGGCTTCGGCGGCGGCAGCCATTGCCGACCCTGGCACTTCGCCTTCAATGGCGACAGCCACGTCACCTTGGATGCTGAACACTTCTGGGCAGGTGGACTCGCAAAGCCCACAGCCGATGCAACTGTCATTCACTTTGTACTTCATGATGTTCCTTTCTGTTATTGGTTTATGTGTTGGTTAATCAATCCTTTGATTCTCTCGATGATGGTCTCCGCTTCCATCCCCGATTTCTTGCTCATTTCGGTGATGGTAGCCTTGCCCAACATGATTTTGCCAACGGGCGTGTTGAGCATCTTGAACTTTTCGTTCACTTTTGCCATTTCCGCCTTCAGCCAAGGATATTGGGCGATGAGGTCGGCTAGTTTTGTGTCTTTTGTGATTTCCATATTGTCATCTTTTGCGGCTGCCACGGTGTGACAGCCCTACAACTCTAAACTCTAAACACTCAACTCTAAACTTTAACATCAGGATTTTTCTCTGTGAACTTTTCTTTCAGCACCTCGATGATTTCGGCGCGGCTGTTGCCTTTCTTCTCCATCTGTTTGATGGTCTTATAGGCTTGAAACAGCGTGGAAGGCCCGATTTCCGAACTGAAATAACCGATGCCTTGGTTCCAGGCCAGCAGTTCAAACACATCGTCCAAAGCGGCTGAATCGAGGCCGTGGATGTAGGCCTTCACCAGCTCGCGGGTGGCTTGGCGCATACGACCTGCTCCGACGGCATTAGCCAGCGAAAGCAATAGACGTGTCTCGTATGGCAGATGACGGCGGCTGTCGTTCCAGGTCAAGTCCCAGAAGTTGACGGCGGTCTGTGCCAAATCATCATCGATCAAGGCCATGTTAGTGAGAGCGTAAGGGCGCATCGGGATGTCTTTCTCGGCCTGTTTCATCTGGGCGCGGTAGAAGTAAGTGTGGTATTCGGCCTCGGCCAACTTTTCAGTATAATGCTCGAAACCAAGGTCTTCAAGCACCTCATAAAGCGGAATTGGCTCAAAACTTTGGATGATTTCCATGCCTTCGCCGACGGCCATCTTCGCAGCCTGCATTTTCAGTCCCGGGAAAAAGTTACCCTGCACGCCGCGTACATCAATCTTCTTGAAACTCGCGGTTTTGTCTTTCCAATCGTTGTAGCTCATAGTTGTGTCTCCTTTCATTGGTTTGATGGTACAAAAGTAGTTTCTTCCATTGCGGCAAAGCGTAACAAATGTTACATCAGGCGCTTTTTTCCGTATTTTTGCGCTGAAAAAATACTATTATGGAAGAACTGAAACGTGTCAAACTCTTTGCAGGATGCAGCGATGAATCCTTGGAGCGTCTGCTCGAAAGCCCTTGTCGCCGACAGGATTATCCCGCTGGAAGGCGGATGCTCAACCCGGGTGACCCTTGCCGTGCGCTGATGGTACTTGTCGAAGGTCAAGCCGAGGCGCGAATGATGGGCGAGGAAGGCCGCGAGGTGCTCGTCGACCACCTGAAAGCCCCAATGTTGCTGGCTCCAGCGTTTCTGTTTGCCAACAATAATGTTGTCCCCGTGGAAGTCACCGCCCTCACTGATTGCGTAGTGTGGCACATCAACCGTGAAGCCTTCTTCGAATTTATGCAGCAGGAGCCGACCGTATTGCGCGCCTTCCTTGAAATCCTCTCCGAACGAGGCCGTTTCCTAAGCCGAAAGATGCGCACCTTTGCCGTCAACAGTCTTCGCAACCGCGTCATCGAATACCTCGAAAACAACGGCAACATCACTTCCGTGGCCGCCACTGCCGAACAACTTGGCGCGACAAGACCCTCACTCAGCCGTGTCCTCTCGGAGATGGTGAGCGAGGGCCTTATCACAAAAAATGGGAAAGGCTACAAGAAGTGTTAAATTCCAAACATTCTCATATCTTCCTCAACTGTACTAATCCCTCCAATGCCAAAGTTTTCGACCAAGACTTTGGCCACATTGGGTGAAAGGAAAGCAGGCAAGGTCGGGCCAAGGTGGATGTTCTTCACACCGAGGCTGAGCAGGGCTAACAGAACGATGACAGCCTTCTGCTCGTACCAAGCGATGTTGTAGGCGATGGGCAGTTGGTTCACGTCGTCCAAGCCAAACACTTCCTTCAGTTTCAATGCGATGAGTGCCAGCGAGTAACTGTCGTTGCACTGGCCAGCGTCCAGCACACGCGGGATGCCGCCGATGTCGCCCAAGTTGAGTTTGTTGTACTTGTATTTGGCGCAACCAGCCGTGAGAATGACGCAATCCTTGGGCAAGGCCTTGGCAAATTCGGTGTAGTATTCGCGGCTCTTCATGCGACCGTCGCAGCCTGCCATTACCACGAACTTGCGGATGGCACCGCTTTTCACGGCCTCTACTACCTTGTCGGCAAGTGCAAACACCTGTTCGTGCGCAAAACCGCCCACAATCTTGCCCGTCTCAATCTCTTTCGGGGCTTGGCAGGTCTTGGCCAAAGCGATAATTTCACTGAAATCCTTTTTGCCGTTGGCATCAGCGGGGATGTGCTTCCAACCTGGGAAACCTGTGCTGTTGGTGGTGAAAACACGGTCTTTGTATGTGGCATTGGCCGCAGGCGGCACGATGCAGTTGGTGGTGAACAGAATGGGGCCGTTGAAACTTTCAAACTCCTCGCGTTGCTTCCACCAAGCGTTGCCGTAGTTGCCTTTCAAGTGGCTGTATTTCTTTAATTTGGGGTAATAATGTGCAGGTAACATCTCGCTATGGGTGTAGATGTCGATGCCCGCGTCTTTGCTCTGTTCGAGCAGTTGCTCAATGTCGTTGAGGTCGTGGCCGCTGATGAGGATGCCCGGACGGTTGCCCACACCGATGTTCACCTCGGTGATTTCGGGATTACCGTAAGCGGTCGTGTTGGCTTTGTCGAGCAGGGCCATTGCCTTCACACCCCATTCGCCTGTTTTCAGGACAAGAGCGGTGAGTTCGTTGGCATCGTTGCAGGTCACCAATTGGCCAAGGGTTTGCAGGATGAATTCATTGATGTCGCCATCGACTTGACCAAGGCGGGCGGCGTGCTCGAGGTAGGCGGCCATGCCCTTGAGGCCATACATGGTCAACTCTTTCAACGAGCGGATGTCCTCGTTGGTTTCGGCAAGCACGCCGACGGTTTGGGCTTTCTCGTCATATTGCTCGCGGGGGCAATTCCATTCCAATACATCAAGTTTCGGGAGCACGATGCCTTTCTTGTTGGTCACACGGTCTTTGAACATTTCGCGCAATTCCAAGCCTTTGTCGATACGGGCGTAGATGCTCTCAGCATCGAAGTTGGCGTTGGTGATGGTCGAAAACAGTGCGTCGTTCACGAAGGCGTGGATACTCTTGCGGAAATCGCAATAATCGTGTCCACATCCGTGCTGGTGATGGTTGGCGATGACGCCCAATCCTTTAAGGACATAGATTAAAAGGTCTTGTGCATGAGCTACTTGCGGGGTCTTTCCGCACACTCCAGAAATCTTGCAGCCGGTGCATCCGGCGGTTTCCTGACATTGGAAACAAAACATTTTCTCGTTCATAGTATTGCGTGTTGAATAAGTTGTGAAATTTGCCGCAAAACTACAAGCACGAAACGACTTGAAGCGTAACAAATGTTAC
>Ga0310694_10007381_pt1 | contig 10320 bp, 7 predicted proteins | sample 174DNAGHGhighgp2_FD_203884 | JGI IMG/M metagenome (GOLD analysis project Ga0310694, IMG submission 203884) | Sheep rumen microbial communities from Palmerston North, Manawatu-Wanganui, New Zealand - 1742 DNA GHGhigh gp2 (v2) (version 2) | ecosystem: Host-associated > Mammals > Digestive system >... | reverse complement strand
GCGATTGCCTCCTTCCCAATTTCCCAGGGCGTTGCCCTGGGCTGGAGGCTTATTGCCCCTTCGGGGCGTTATCGGAAAGATGCGGATAATCATTTTTAATTATCATATAATTCATCAAAAATTCTTGCTAGACAAGCGTCTCCAGTGAAGCAATAATGACAGTCAAAGTAGAACACATATGTCCCTTTACCTCCAGAAAATAGAACATATGTCCCTTTAACTCCCCTTTACCTCCTCTTTAACTTCTGAAAGTAGAACATATGTCCCTTTAACTCCCCTTTACCTCCTCTTTAACTTCTCTTTAACTCCTATAAGTAGAACATATGTCCCTTTAACTCCCCTTTAACTCCTTTTCTACACCTCACTTGGCGTTTTTGCTGCTGACAAGTCTCACGTTGTTCTGTTTCAGCGAAGCGGTGGTGGCGTCGATGTCGGTGGCCTTGCCGTGGTAGGTGATGGTGCTGTTGTTGATGTCGATGTTGTGGATGGCATTCGTTCCTGTGATGCCATTGGCGCGGATGCCCGTCTGGCAACCCGTGCAGGTGACATTGTCGATGTGGATGTCTTGGAATTCAGGGATGCGTTCGCCAGCCTTGATTTTGGCTTCTTGCTCTTTCTTGACGGTTTCGGCATTGCTGCCCGCCTGCATGTTGGCGTAGTCGCATTGGAAGATGATGGCTTCCGACTTGATGTTCGCCATCACGATATGGCTGATATGGATGTTCTCCGTCCTTCCGCCATTGCCTATGCCGCTCTTGAAGCGGAGGCCCGTGTCGGTGTCGATGAAGCGGCAATGGCGCACCACGATGTTGCGGATGGCGGTGACGGTGTTGCTGCCGATGACGAAGCCGCCGTGGGCGTGGTTGACAGTGCAGTTGTCGATGAGGATGTCGCTCGTGCCGTTGTTCACGGCGTTGGCTCGCTCGGCGCTGCTCTTCATACAGATGCCGTCGTCGCCCACCGAGACGGTGCTGTTGACCACCAGGCATTGCGAACAGTCGCTCAGGTCGATGCCGTCGCCGTTCTGCACGTTCCACTCGCTACGCACCGTGACACCGTCGATGATGATGTTGCGGCTGTTGCAGGGATGGAGGTGGAAGCGCGGGGAGTTCTCTATGGTTACTCCTTTTACAAGGATGTTCTCACAGTTGGTGAGTCTCACCAGGTCCTGACGCATGTTTTCCTGCTTTTCGCGGGTGTCGGCGATGTTGGGGCTGCCGTTGACCATGTCCCACGGATACCACAACTGTCCGTCGTCGGTTACCGAACCGCCCATCCGTTTGTATTCCTTCCATTCCACGTCGCTCATCTTGCTTCGCTTCACAGGGCGCCAGTATTGTCCGTTGCCGTTGATGACACCACCGCCGGTGATGGAGATGTTCTTGCATTTGTTGGCACCGATGCCGGGTTTGCAACGACTGCTCTTGCCGGGGGCGGAGAGGTGCAGACTCTTGTCGGGGGTGAGCAGGAGGATGGCGTTCTTGTCGAGGTGAAGGTCGATGTTGCTGCGCAACTCGATGGGGGCGGTGAGCCAGACGCCTTCCGGGATGTTCACATGGCCGCCGCCTTTCGATGACACGTCGTCGATGGCACGTTGGATGGCCTCGGTGCAGAGGGTTGCTCCGTCGCCTTTTGCGCCAAAGTCGGTGATGCTTACACTAAGGGCGGGGACTGTGAAAGGTGTCACTTGTGCCACGGGAGTGGGAAGTGACTGATAATAATGCTGATAGTCAGACCCGTCAGACCAGTCTGATGCATTCAGGGTGGTGGCGACAAACGATAGCGCCAAGGCCACAAAAAATGATGTTGTTCTCATAAGTAGATGTTTTTTATGTAGTTTGCTTATATGTTTGCATGATTGTAGTGGCTGTGCCCGCCACTGTGTCATTCCACAATGACGGTGCGGGTGGTGTAGTTGGAATAGACCACTATTTGCACGCCTTTCTCATGGGGCTGCACAGGCATACCTTGGAGGTTGTAACGGGCCACTTCCTTGATTTCTCCTTTCCCGTTGCGCTCCACGGTTGGGGCCTCTCGCACCTGTGTCGGCGTGGATGTGGCATTCTTCGACAGCAAGATGACTTCCCTCATCTGTTCTTCATTGGTGGTGCACGACATCTGCTCGACCTCAAAGCCGTGGGAGGCCAGTCGGTTGAGGATTTCTCCCACCAAGGTCTTGTCATAATAGTGGTCGTAGAACTGTTGCATGCCGGAAGGGATGTCGCCCGACAGGTAGATGGTGTGGCCATAGTTGTTGTTCACACCGAGGGCAACGACATTCACATAGGTCTTCTGCGCCATGGCGCAAAGAGGCAGCACGACAGCCGCTATCACGAAAAATACTTTTCTCATATGTTTGATTCTCATTCTTCAATTTAGCTTCACTGTTTTTGTCGCGACTCGGCAGAGTTCAAACTTGCTTGGAGTCTGCCGGGCGTGAGCAACTTCGGCCAATTTTCAATCTTCAATCTTCAATTTTCAATTATCTTATACTCCGTGAGTGCTCGTTTTTCGATGGAGAAGCCCATACCGACCTTCACAACCGGGCGCGGGTCGGTGGCGTAGCGCAAGGCGTACCCTTTGTCGTTGATTTGGTCGAGGGCGTCCTGTGCCGTGCCGTTGAGTTTCAGTTCCATCACATAGATGGTATCGGGCATGAACACCACCATGTCGGCGCGGCCACGTGCGCACTTCACCTGCGTCTGCACATAGACGTTGAGCATGGAGAAGATGAGATAGAAGGTCCACTCATAGAACCCTTCCGCCACGGTCACCTCCTCCAACTTCTTCTTGAAGCCCTCCACGTAGGGAAGGCCTTCGAGATATGCCTGCAACTCACGCAGTGCCAGGTCGGTATCTTTGACACGCAGGGCTTTCCAGAAGCGGACGGCGAAGCCAGACCTCACCCCCTCGACATTCATTCCCGTGACCAATGGCAGCAGTCCCTTGGTCAGTCCCACGCGCACCTCCTTGTTGGGAATGCTCAAGGTGTATTCCTCTGTCAACCTGTCGTAATCCTTGATGGTGAGGTAACCGCTTTGATAAAGCAACGGCAAGGCATCCACCATGTTCTCCGTGGGTTGGTCGAAGGCATCGGATGCTACGACAAGGTCATCCATCTTTGTGATGTCGGTGTGGAAACGGTGCATCTGTCGCATCAGGTAGGAGGGCGTACCGCTTTCGAACCAGAAATTGCGCAATTCACGCTGGTTGAACGCCTTCATCAGGCTGAAGGGGTTGTAGATGTCGGGCGACTCCCCGGCAAAACGGTAGCCGTCGTAGGTGTCGCGCAACATCTGGCGCATCTCCACTGGTGAGCATTTGTAGCGTTCCGCCAGGCGTGCCACGTCGGGTTGCATCTGCTCGTCTATCTCCTCGCCCGTGATGCCGCAGATGGCGGCGAAATCGGTGTCAAGCGATATGTTGGTGAGGTTGTTCAACGTGGAGAAGATGCTCAGCTGCGAGAATTTCGTGATGCCGGTGATGAAGCAGAAGCGGATCATCGCCTCACGGGCTTTCAGGCATTGGTAGAACTCCTGCATCACACGGCGGAAGGTAGGCAACGTCTCTTCCTCATGGAGCACGTCGAGCAATGGTGCGTCATATTCGTCGATGACGACCACCACCTGTTCGCCCGTCTGCTGGTGGGCACGGCGGATGAGTCCGTCAAACACCTCGCCGGGGGTGTTCTCTTCCGGGTCAGCTCCATAAACCTCCTTCAAAGGCTTTAATTGCAGCATCAATGCCCTTCGCAAAGCATCTGCGTCAGTTTTTCCCTTCGCCATGCTCACGTCGATGTGCAGCACAGGGTAGCGTTTCCACTCTTTCTCCAGAGCCATCACCTTCAACCCTTCGAAGAGTTCGCGCTCGCCCCTGAAGAACGAGCACAGCGTGGTGGTGAGCAGCGACTTGCCAAACCGTCGAGGACGACTCAGGAAGATGAAGGGACTTACTCTTGTCATCTTCCATATCAGGTCGGTCTTGTCGATATATACATAACCTTCACTTCTCAACCGTGAGAAGGTCTGTATGCCTACTGGATAGCGTCTTTCCTGTTCCATCATTCTTTTTTCCTTGTGTTGAACAATTGCGAAGCAAAGTTAGTGAAAAAACGCATATTATCAAAATGATTTCATTGTTTTTCTATGGCCGTCAGGGATAAACGTTGCAAATCATGGTATTCTTAGGGGGCGACGCTGGGAAGCGTCACTCCCTAGCTTTCGTCTGTTCTTGCTTAATCGTGATTATCAGGTTGTGGCCAATTTTCAATCTTCAATCTTCAATTTTCAATTTTCAATCTTCAATCTCCAATCTTATCCGCAATTGCTTTGCAGAAACTCTCATGGCGATGATTGACATACCATTTCAGTATGGTCATCGCGATGGCTTCGAAAAGGAAATGCACGACAGGCACGTCGAGCAGGCAGAAAAGGAAGAAGAAGGCAGAGCGGAAGTTGAAAGTCAGCAAACCGTTCCATTTCATCAACGCCAGGGAATGGCGGTGAAACTCCTCCCTGATGTCCGCAGGGATGTCAGTGGCACTGGGGTATTTCTGGCGCAGCAAGGTCACCAGACGTTGGAGTTGGGGAGTCACTTGCTCTTGCTTGCGCGTGTAGTCGATGTATGACTTCTGGAAGACCTTTTCCACGAGGGGGGCATCCTTCGGCATCTGGTCGTAGATTTCTTGTTGGCGGACAGAGTTGTCAAACTCGCTGCCTTCCTCGTTCTTCAGGAAGAAGAGGTGGGCTTGGATGTAGTAGTCGGCCAAACGCGACTGGGCTCCCATGCCGGCGAAACCGGCTATCGCTCCTAATGCCAAGACAACGAGGGTGGCGATGATGGTGTTCGTAGGGGTGTTGGCAATGCCCAACCAACCAAACTCGATGTCGTGGTGGCAGTAGAACCGATATACCAACATGGCGTAGATGGGGACGAACCAGACGAAACCTGCGATGCCGTCGAGGATGCGGCCCATACGACTTTTCTTACCGGTCATACGAGCCAGTTGGCCGTCGGTGCAGTCCAACAGGTCGGCGATGATGAGCAAGACGATGGCCACGATGTTGCACACCAAGCCGGTGGTGCCTTCGTAATGGAAGCAGCCGTGGGCAAAGAAAAAACTGCTGCCGACACCAAAGAACATCGACAGTATCGTGACGGTATTGGGATGGATGTCGAAACGTGCAAAGAACACGGCCAGGTAATAACATATCGGCCTGACGACGTGGAAGTCCAACCAGTCTTCAGTCTCTGCGGACTTCAGTGTCTGGTAGTATTTTTCGTTCATTGTTTCTTGGTTTTGGTCTGCACCCTTTTCTCTTTGTTTGGGATGCGGCTGCAAAAGTAGTTTTTTTTTGTCAAATATACGCATTTTCATCAATAATTTGTTTTTCTTTATGATTGGACAGCTGTTGATAATCATAAGTCTTTTGGGACTTATTGGTCTTATGTGACATATGTGTCATTTCCTTCTCGGCATAAAAAAACAGGAAAAACTTTTGTCCTGATATTGATTTTTTGTAACTTTGCATAATCAAATTATCACACTATTTATTACACTATGAGATACCTGTCTATTTTGTCAGTTTTCGTCTTATGCTCCATGAGCATCTCGGCGCAGAAGAAAATCCCTCTTGTATATGATGTAGAAAACACCGGGGCAAAGGTCACACCTGTTTTCCCTACCAGGCAGGAGGCACCGAAAACCATTGGTCTCACCGACCCCTTGGAGTGGTCCAACGGGAAGGGAAGGGTGAAGAAATTCTCCAAATGGAGCAAGCGGCGTGGAGAGATAGCCAAGGAGATACAGCATTATGAGATTGGTGAGAAACCTGTCGTGCCGCCATCGGCAGTGAAGGCGAAGATGGATGGAGAGAAATTGATAGTGGACGTGACGGTCAATGGACAGACACTCCAACTCAGTGCCACCATCAAATACCCCGAGACCGGGCAAGCACCTTATGCGCTGATGATCGGCACCAGTGGCATAGCATTGCCGCCGGCTGTCTATTCCACAAGGCCTATAGCAACCATGGTGTTCAGCGAGAGGCAGGTCGCCAATTATTCGCAGTTCGGCAAACGTGGTGACCGGGGGGACTATGAGTTCGACCGCCTCTACCCGTCGTTGAAACAGAACGGCGCCTATAGCGAGTGGGCGTGGGGACTCAGCCGTTTGCTCGACGGCTTGCAGCAACTTGGCACGGAGGTCACCAAAATCGATATGAAGCACATCGGCGTGACGGGATGCTCCTATGCCGGGAAGATGGCGCTCTTCTGCGGGGCTTTCGACGAGCGTGTGGCGCTCGTCATCACCCAGGAGCCCGGTGGCGGTGGTGCTGCCGCATGGAGGTATTCCAGTTGGATGAACGCCCAACCGGGAGCCACGGCGGTGGAGGGAATAGACAATACCGACTACCACTGGTTCATGGAGAGCTTGAAGGAAAACTATGGTGGTGAGAATGTCTCCTATCTGCCTTACGACCACCACGAGTTGGTGGCCATGGTGTGCCCGAGGGCGATACTCATGTTGGGCAACCCCGACTACGCGTGGCTGGCCGACCCTGCGGCATATGTCTCCATGAACGCTGCCATCAAGGTGTGGGAGCAGTTCGGCATCGACGACCGCATAGGGTATTCCATCGTCGCAGGACACGGACACTGCCAACTGCCGGAGTCGCAATATCCGGAGGTGGAGGCCTACATCGACAAGTTCTTGCTGGGCAAGGACAATGGAAACACCAAGGTGAGGAAAGCGCCGGAGGGTTATGCCGACATCGACCTCGAAACGTGGATTGGATGGTGGGGTAAAAAGAAATGAGACAAGTCTTCATCCTCCTCTCCTGCAGCCTTTTGGCCTGTCTTACAGTGGCAGGCCAAATTGTTATTGATGGAATACATCCCCCCTACGACAGACTTTCCAACACATACCTCGTCACCATACCCGCTCACCTGTGGGGCAAGGACTGGCAGGCACAAGTGACCTTGGAGGATAGCACCGACTGGCAACAGGTGGAGGTCAACGGACAAACCGTCGGCCAAATGGTGACTTTCGACCAGGTGGAACCACAAAAGACCTATTCCGTCAGGGCCATGTTCGGCGACAGCCTCGTGCATAGACAACTTGAATTCACCTACCTTCCCATCGTCCATCTCTGGGGAGAATTCGGCATCGAACAGGCTCCTGCACGCATCACCGTGCAGACACCGGGGGAGGGCGAACAGGAGTTGAAGGCCATGGTGAAATGGAGGGGATACATCACCAATGATTCCGCCAAACACAAAAGGAATTACAAAATCAATTTCGTCGACAAGAAGGGGGAGAAGAAAGACTATCGATTCTTTGGCCTCAGGAAGGACAACGGATGGATTCTTGATGCAGGACAGGTGGACCTCTTCAGGATGAGAAACCACATCGCGGCAAAAATGTGGGACGATTTCGCCACCAAACCCTATTATGCCACCGAAGATATGGAGGTGCACACCTCGTCGAGGGGGGAAATCGTGGAGGTGTTCCTCAACGACCAATACCAAGGCATTTACAACATGTGCGAACCTGTCGACCGCAAACAGATGCAACTGATGAAGTTCGACGGCAAGACGGGCGAGATTCATGGAGGACTATGGAAGTCGGAAGGGTGGGAGGACACCACTTTCTGGACTCTCACTTCACAGTATGACAACACCCAACCCAGATGGGCCGACTTCCAACTCGAATATCCGGAGCTCGACGACCTCTGCCCCTCCGACTACAGCACGCTGTACAACGCCATCGACTTCGTCGTCAACTGCGAAGACCACGAATTCAAAGACCAAATCCACGAATACATCGACATACCGGTGTTCATCGACTACTATATCTTCACCAACATCCTCAACGCCATCGACCTCCAGGGGAAAAACATCTTCTGGGCTGTCTATGACAAGCAGGCTGACAAGAAACTGACCTTGGCGCTCTGGGATCTCGACACCACAGTGGGGCAAAACTACAACGACCTGCCGCAACATACCGAAATGACTGCATACGACGCCTTTCCCATGACGCCTATGAAAATCGGATGGCAGTTGGTGAGCACCAACCCCGACAACTTCAACCAAAAGGTGCGTGACAGGTATTTCGCACTGCGGGAAAACATCTTCTCCGCCGACAGCCTCGTCAACAGATACCGCTCATATTACAATAAGGTCAAAAACTGCGGGGCGGACAACAGGGAGGAGAGACGATGGAGCGGCGACGAAGACATCGCCTTCCTAACCTTGAACTTCGATGAGGAAATCGACTATATCGAGGACTGGTTGCGCCATCGCCTCGAGGTTACCGACGAGTTCTTCAACAACCCAAGGACCGGCATCGGAGGCATCACCATACACCCCGAAGTAGATGATGTGCTCTACAACCCCATGGGGCTGAAAGTCAATGACGGCTACAAAGGCATCGTCATCACCAAGAATGGAAAGAAATATCTCAAAAAGTGAACCCCTGGCACCCCTCGGGAAAACTAGCTCCCTAGGAAAACTAGGACTTCTAGGAAAACTAGGACTTCTAGGAAAACTAGTCTCCCTGGTTCCCTTTAAAAACTATCAACCTATAATAATTATGAGAAAATTAGTCTTTTTGAGTCTGGTGTTGATGGCAATGACCATCCAGGCACAGACAGCGAGGAATTTCAAAATCGATTTGGTGGAAGGCGAGTCGCATATGGTGGCGTTCCTGCCTGAGAACCCGTCGGGAAGAGCCATTGTAGGCATCCCGGGGGGTGGATACTCCGTTCTCTCCAACACACACGAGGGACTGCAATGGTCCAACTGGCTCAACCAGCAGGGCATCGCTTATTTCGTAGTGAACTATAGGCTGCCCAACGGCGACCGCACACGTCCCATCGGCGACGTGGAGAAAACCTTCCGCATCGTCAGGGATTCGGCGGCTACATGGGGCATCAACCCCCATGATGTCGGCATCATGGGCTTCTCTGCAGGTGGACACCTGGCATCGGTCATCTCCACGCTCTCACCTTACGAACTGAGACCCGACTTCACCATCCTTTTCTATCCCGTCATCTCCATGGATGAGAAGGTGTCGCACGTGTGGTCGTGCCGCAACTTCCTCGGCGAGGACCAGAAAAACCCTGAGATGGTGAAGAAATACTCCACGCAGAACGCCGTGAAGAGACACCTCACTCCGCCGGCCGTCATCCTCATGTCCAATGACGACAGACTGGTGCCGCCGGTGACCAACGGCATCGCTTACTACTCGGCTATGAGAAACGCGGGTAACGAATGCTCGATGTTCATCTATCCCGCCGGCGACCACGGATGGGGCGTGGGACCGTGGTTCAAATTCCACGACCAGATGCTCAACGACCTCGGCAACTGGCTCAAAAACATTAAGACTCCGAAGCCCGACGCCATCAAGGTGGCGTGCATAGGCAACAGCATCACCGACGGACACGGCATCGACATGGCTCCGCAACATGGCTATCCCGCCCAACTGCAGAGAAAACTGGGGGATGGCTACTGGGTGAAAAACTTCGGCGTGAGTGCCAGGACGATGCTCAACAAAGGTGACTTCCCCTATATGAACGAGATGGCTTGGCAGGACGCACTGGCTTTCCAACCCGATATCGTGGTCATCAAGTTGGGCACCAATGACTCCAAACCTCAAAACTGGCAGTATGGCGACACTTTCAAGCAGGACCTCCAAGAGATGATTGTCAAACTTTGCCCGTCGCTCGCACCACCTGTCAAGGGAAAGAAAAAGAGCAAGAAGGCAAAAGTTGTTGAACCCGTCAAACCACAAATCTTCCTCTGCACGCCCATACCGGCTTTCAAGTCGTCGTGGAACATCAACGACTCCGTCATTGTCAATGGCATCATACCTATCCAGCAGGAGGTGGCCAAGGAATATGGACTGAATGTCATCGACCTGCACACCCTCTTCGCCGAGGATGCAGACAAGGTGCAGAACGACGGCATTCACCCCAACGACAAGGGTGTGGCGAAGATGGCGGAAATCATCGCCGACGAAATCAAGAAAAAACAATAGGAAGCCTTGGCTTTCCCTTTCCTTCTTATCCCCTCATGAAAAGGCCACCAATCGGTGGCCTTTCCTATAGAAACTCAAATCCCACCCCGTTTTTCTTCCCGCATACGTAGGCGATGGGGGCACGGCCTTCTTGTATGAGATGGTCGAGATAGAGTGGCTCGCCCTCCACCACCAGGCTGCATTGAAACGTGTCTCCAGGGTGGAGGCGGGTCTTCTCTGATGCCACCACGCGGAAGTCGAGACCTCCAAGATACTCGATGTCGCAAACCCTCCCTGGATGC